>Ga0256405_10004657_pt1 | contig 25227 bp, 21 predicted proteins | sample RumenRJG_02DNA_FD_189096 | JGI IMG/M metagenome (GOLD analysis project Ga0256405, IMG submission 189096) | Bovine rumen microbial communities from Lethbridge, Alberta, Canada - RJG_02 | ecosystem: Host-associated > Mammals > Digestive system > Stomach > Rumen | place: Canada: Alberta... | reverse complement strand
GCTTTGACGTCCTCCAGCAAGTGGAGAAACGGCGTTGACTCCACATAACCGGTGTTTCGCCTCAACATCATCGGGACTTCCGACACGCTGTGCCCGTAGCTTGACAGTTCGTTGCGTCGCTGGGTACCGTGAACGGCGTTGCGTGTGATTTCATTCTCGCGCTCCTGACGCAAATAATTGCAGACTTTTGTCAGCATCGGGACAGCCACTTTATTGAAGAGATGATGCCCCTGTATATATAAATAGGTGCTGTCGGGCGACACTCCCATGCTCTTCAACTCCGCCTTTAACGCCAGGTAACTCTCCTTCGCATCAGGATTCCTTCGCTCCAATTCTCCGACCATCCGTCCCGCTTTCCGGCGGACATTTGCAATGCAGGCATCGGGATTCTTCAGATTGAAATTGCCTGTCTCAATCACACGATTGAAGTCAGACATGGTAAACTCGCCGTATCGGTTCTGGCGATAGTACCAGATGTTCCATACAAAAAGTGGGAATATAGCCCGGGAGAAAGCAACAAGATAATCAGAAAAGTTGAAAATGGCGTGGTCGTTGAGCGTAACCATCACACAGACATCATGCAGCGACGGAGCGTAGCACTGAAAATTCTCAATCGAATAAACATAAGTGTGGAAGACATAAGGGCTCTTCACGACACGTTCCGACATGCCCGTGGCGCCCTGCAGCAGCCAGTCATAGTCGGCATCCACACAGGCAATCATGTCTCTGCCCACGTGGGCGTACAGCAAGTTCATCAGTACGGGCTTCTTACCGCGTGACAATCCTCCGCGCGAAGGCAGCATCACTTCGAAGTAGCGTGTTTCATCCTCAAACCGGCTGAACACCGTGCGCCAGAAAAAAACATCATCGTAACTTTCCACATAAGCCACAATCCGGCGACGGGCACGCTTTGAAGTCATGCGGTTGGCAGCCTCAAAATAGCCCGATGAAAGGTTATCGCGTAGTCTTTTAGCCATTCTTACAGTGCTTTCTTGCCCGTTCCACTTCTTCTACAGATACTTTCATTGGTCGGTGATGTCGCTCACCTCCGTCACACAATCCATCCAACCATTCATAATCACGGCGGGAGAATGGGTCGTCAGAATCACCTGGACATTGGGATTCAGCTCCACAATCCGGTCAATCAAGACCTTCTGCCACTCGATGTGCAGACTCACTTCCGGCTCATCCATGAAAAACACATGAGGCAAATTGTCCTGAACGAGTACTGTCAGCAAGATTGCCAGAATCTGTTTCTCACCGCTTGACAGCTGGTAGGGATACAAGGTCTCGCCAATCTGGGAAAACATGATTTCATTCTCCGTGCGAACAATCTTCTTGCCCGTGTCGGCAAACAAGTCGTCGAGCATGTCCTGGAACTTGCGCTTAGGCTCGCTCAGCTGCCCCGCACGCTCAGCAGCGTCAGGACCGCCAGCCTGCAACACCTCAATGATGCGGTTGCCGATGTTCACCTGATAGTCCAGATATTTGCGCTGCAACTGAAACAACTGCCAGTCCAGTTCAGTTGCCAAATTGATATCCAGCCGCTCAATGCGTTCGCGGTTCATCAGTGGACGATCAAAAGAACGAATCACATCAAAGCGAATCCACTTGGCATCTTCGGGAAAGACTTTCAGGCGGACACCCTTCAGCATGTGACTCGGAAACTCACCACCGGCATACAAGCCCTTGATGACCTTGTTCAGAATCGTACTCTTGCCCATGCCGTTCACACCGCTCAGGATGTTCACCTTGCGATCCAGATTCCATACCACATGTTTCTTTCCCGACCAGAGTGAGTCAATCTCAATCTGCTCGATATATTCCGCATATTTCACATGCGATGCTTTCTTCTCGTTCATACCTCAATCCATTTTAGAACTACTTGCAAAAATAAGAAAAAATCCCCATACAAGTAAATTTCCCGAGAGAAAAACTCCGAAATATAAGAAAAAATCATTAACTTTGTTTGCACATAGATACGATGGTTTATGGAATTATGTTATGCTAAACGTTCACAGTCGAAGGAAATTGCGCGGCTGATTATGTCAGCGATGAGTGAAGATTGCTGCCGGTGGTTTGCCGGTCCCGACCACACGCTGGCTGATTTCGAACGCATGATGACCACGCTCGTTGAGCGGGAAGATTCTCAATACAGTTACAAAAACACGCTGGTGGTGCTCGCAGAAGACCAGGTTCTTGCAGGTATTCTCGTCTCTTATGACGGTGCCGACCTCCTGCCGCTGCGGAGAGCATTCATCGAAGAAGCAAAAACTTTCCTGCAAAGAGACTTCTCTGATATGGACGAAGAGACACAGGCGGGAGAACTCTATCTCGACAGTCTCGCCGTATTGCCCGCATATCACCGGCAAGGCATCGCCACCCGACTGCTTAAAGAATCTGTCAAGAGGGCGCAGGCATGCGGCTTGCCCGCCGTGGGGCTGCTCGTAGATTGCGGAAATCCTAATGCTGAAAAACTCTATACCAATGTGGGCTTCCGCTTCGTCAACGATGCCATGTGGGGAGGACACCCCATGCGCCATCTCCAATATCCAGTAACTAACCATTAAAAAAACAGACAATATGAAAACAAAAAACTTGATTCTCGCGCTTCTTGCTGTGCTCGCATCACTGACGATGACAGCAAAGAACACTTATGAACTGCAATCACCCGACGGGAAACTCCGCGTGACGATTCATGCAGACAACCAACTGAAATGGAGCGTTAAGCATCAGCAGACCGTCGTCCTGCAACCTTCTGACATTGCCTTGCAGTACAGCGAAGGGAAAAACAGCAATACGCTCGGCAAAAACATCAAAGTGAAGCATGCAAAAAGCGAACAGCATCGAGGGACATTCCAGACTGCCGTTTATTACAGAAAACAGATACAGGACAACTACAACAGCCTCACGCTCCAAACCTCTCAGGGGTTTAACGTGGAGTTCCGGGCATACGACGACGGGGCGGCATATCGTTTCGTGCGCACGAAGAAAGGACAGGCAACCATCATGCGTGAGACGGCAACATTCCAGTTCGGAGGAGATTATCAGGCGTTCGCACCTTATTATAATAATACCATCAAAGGAACACGTTACCAAACTTCCTTCGAATCGCTCTATACCGAGTGCAAAATCTCTGAAATCGACCCCGACACGCTTGTCATGAATCCCGCAGCCATCTGTCTGCCTGACGGCAAAAAGGCGGTCATCATGGATGCTGCAGTGGAAGACTATCCCGGCATGTTTCTCGTTAAGGACGGGCAGAACACCCTTCGTGCCGACTTCGCTCCCTACCCGACGGAGGTCATTTACAGAGAGCGCAACGTCATTCCACAGCGGCGAGCCGACTATATCGCCCAAATCAGCGGAGCATGTGCCCTGCCGTGGAGGGTCGTCCTCGTGACCGAACACGACCGGCAACTGCTCGACTGCGACATGGCACAGCGACTGGCACCGCCTTGCCGGATAAAGGACACGTCGTGGATTAAGCCCGGAAAAGTAGCATGGGACTGGTGGAACAACTGGAACCTGACCGGCGTCGATTTCCCGGCAGGCATCAATACCGAGACTTACAAATATTATATCGACTTCGCAGCCAACAACCGACTGGAATACATCATCCTCGACGAAGGATGGAGCAGTCCGGAAACACTCATGCAAATCGTGCCCGCCATCAACCTTGAAGAACTTGTGCGATACGGCAACGAGCGAAATGTCGGCATCATACTCTGGGCAACATGGCGAAACACCATGAGAGACTTGGACAACATCTTTGCGCATTATTCCAAGATGGGCATCAAGGGATTCAAAGTCGATTTCTTCGACCGCGACGACCAAATCGTTGTCCGCGACGTGAAGGCTATCAGCGAATGTGCCGCAAAACACCGCCTTTTGCTCGACCTGCACGGCATACGTGCCTTTGGAATGCAGCGCACCTATCCGAACGTCCTCAACATCGAGGGCGTGAGAGGGCTCGAACAGACGAAATGGGACGGAAAGAAAAATGGAAAAATCCAGACCGACTTCCCGAGATATGACGTCACATGCCCCTATCTGCGAATGCTGTCCGGACCGATGGACTATACTCCGGGCGCCATGAAAAATGCAATACCAGCCACTTTCAACAGCGATTGGGGCAACCCGATGAGCCAAGGAACCAGAGCGCATCAGGTGGCAATGTACGTCATCTATGACGCACCGCTCCAAATGCTCGCCGACAGCCCGTCCAAATACATGAAAGAGCAGGAAACAACCGATTTTATCGCCCAGATGCCGACCACCTTCGACGAGACCATCGCGCTCGACGGAGCCATCGGAGAATATATCGTTATGGCAAAGCGGAAAGGCAATAAATGGTATGTCGGCGCACTGACCAACTGGACGGAACGGGATTTAAGCATCGACCTCACACCATTGAAACTGCAATCTTCGGAAGCTGTTGTCTTCGCCGACGGAATCAATGCCAAGCGGGATGCCACCGACTACAAATGCACGAAAGTGCGCCTGTCTTCTGCCGAACCGCTGAAACTGCACCTCGCACCGGGAGGCGGATGGGCAGCCATTATCGAGACGGCTCCATAGAGACAGGTGCAAGTGGCTCATGCAACGTCAAAATTTAAGTCGTTGAATCTTGTCAAAATTGACCTATATCAATAAAATGTCGCTTTTAGGAAAAATAATCACCAAAAAGTGCGCTGTGTGCGCAAACATTCTTATTTTTGCAACGTGAAAAGAGCATTTAGGTCATAGGAAATTATAGAAAAGATTAGCATATCATGAGCTCTTTTTAGTTAAAAAGGTTGTATTAGGATGACGTGACGGACAGTTTCTGAACAAAAGGAACTGTCCGTCACACTTTTTATACCGCCGTTCATCCGGAACGGTGGGCGACTACACATTATTATATATAAAGGGCGGCGGTCGGAAGATCAATCCTCCCGAATTCAGTGAATCCGCTTTCTCGGTCTAATGACATGGAATAGATTTATTTCGTTCTGTTCTCGCTTAATCGTAACTTTAAATAAGTTTTTCGCACAGCTCAACAACTCCTGTTCTCGCTTAATCGTAACTTTAAATAAGTTACTTCATCTCGGCATAAGAAATAAATAAATTTATTTCGTTCTGCTCTCGATTTTTCGTAACTTTGCAACTCCAAAATGATTTTTTCAAAGACGAGAAGTGAAGCACTCCTCTCACAAATCCGCGGCGGACTGCCGATGAACAGAGGGGATAAGCTCAACTTGATATTCCAGTTGAGCCTACCTTCGATATTGGCACAGGTGACGAGTGTCATGATGTTCTTCATTGACCAGGCAATGGTGGGACGTATCGGTGTGGAGGCTGCTGCTGCTTGCGGACTGGTGGAGTCCAGCACATGGTTCTTTGGTAATCTCACTTCCGCTGCCTCAATGGGGTTTAGCGTTCAGGTAGCCCATTTCATCGGTGCCAACGATTTCAAGAAAGCCCGTTCGGTGTTCCGCCATGGGTTGATTTGCACGTTTGTTCTGAGCGTCATGTTGGCATTGGTGGGCATCGCCATCTCTTGGAAACTCCCCTTTTGGCTGGGTGGCGGTGCCGACATTGCCGGTGATGCGACGACATACTTCTTTGTGTTCATGTGCATCATGCCCTTCTTCCAGCTGTCAAGCATCTCCGGAGCGATGTTGAAATGTAGTGGAAACATGCGCATCCCGAGTATTATGAGCGTTCTGATGTGTCTGTTGGATGTAGTTTTCAACTATATCTTGATTTTTGTTTTCCACCTTGGGGTGCTCGGCGTGGCGCTCGGAACGGCGATGGCAATCGTCATTGGCGGTTCGGTGCAAGCCTATTTCGCCATATTCCGCAGTGATATTCTCACGTTGAAACAAGACCGTGAGCCGTTCACTTTCGTGTGGGAATACCTTCGGAACGCTTTGAAAATCAGCGCACCGATGGCTGCCCAGTCGTTTCTGATGAGCGGTGCGCAGATTATCAGTACGCGTATTGTCGCGCCGTTAGGCAACGTAGCCATTGCCGCCAACACGTTTGCAATCACAGCAGAGAGTTTGTGCTACATGCCGGGCTACGGAATAGGCGAGGCGGCGACAACGTTGGTCGGTCAGAGCATGGGTGCCGGGCGTCGCGACCTGTGCTATAGTTTTGCGCGGATGACCGTCTTCTCCGGAATGATTGTGATGGCTGTTATGGGTGTTGTGATGTTTGTGACCGCTCCGCAGCTCATGGCATTGATGACCCCGGTGCAGGCTATTTGTGACTTAGGAGCCGACTGTCTGCGCATCGAAGCCTTTGCCGAGCCGATGTTCGGAGCTTCGATTATTGCATATAGTGTTTGCGTGGGAGCTGGCGACACGTTGCGTCCTGCCGCCATCAATCTCTGTTCGATGTGGCTGGTACGTCTGACGCTTGCCGCCTTGCTTGCTAAGGATTATGGTTTGCGGGGTGTTTGGATAGCAATGGCTATCGAACTGGTATTCCGCGGTACAATATTCCTCATCCATCTGCTGCGTGGAAAATGGATGAAAGGATTGATAGAAAAGTCTGCAAACTAAAAATTTGCAGACTTTTCTTTTACCGTGTGGAACTCATCTACAAGACGTTTCATCACTTCTGCAACGGGATGGACGGCTTTTATCGCAGAAGCAATCTGACCGATTTCCACCTCTCCGTTCTCAATGTCGTCTTCGAAAATGCCGCGTCGTGCGGAGCCTGGAGGAACCAGTTTCAGCAAATCTTCCTTCGAAGCGCCTTCTTTCTCTGCTTCATCAATGCGGCAATAGAGCGCATTTTTTACCAGTCGGGTGGGTGAAAGCAACTTCAGCGTGAGCATCGTGTCACCTTCTTCCAGCGTCGTGCAGCGCATCTTGAACGCCTCCGAAGCACTACTCTCCTCCGTCAGGGCGAAGAGCGTGCCAATCTGTACACCTTCAGCACCCAGTGCCATGGCTGCAAATATCGCCTCGCCACTGGCAATGCCGCCCGCAGCAATCAGCGGAAGCGACGTGGCTTTCCGCACTTGGGGAATCAGCGTCATCGTCGTAGTCTCCTCCCTGCCGTTGTGACCACCAGCCTCGAAGCCTTCACAGACCACAGCGTCCACTCCAGCCTCCTCGCATTTTCCGGCAAATTTTGAACTTGAAACGACGTGGCACACCTTGATGCCGTGCTCGTGGAACAAGGCTGTATATTTCTTCGGGCTGCCTGCCGAAGTAAACACTACCGGAACTTTTTCGTCAATCACAATCTTTACAAATTCCTCAGTAGCCGGATTCATCAACGGCAGGTTGACACCCCACGGCTTGGTAGTCGCCGCTTTCATTTTCTGAATATGCTCACGCAGTAAATCAGGTGTCATGGAACCAGCTCCAAGCAGACCGAGCCCACCGGCATTGCTCACCGCTGCAGCCAAGCGCCATCCACTGATCCATACCATACCGCCTTGAATAATCGGCAATTCGATGCCGAACAATTCTGTTACTCTGTTACTCTTCATACTCTAAGGTCTATTTATTTTCAAATGCAAAGATAATCATTTTCTCCCCTAATCAGTCGGATTATGCGACTTTTTGTAAAGTTTGTCGCTGAAAATGTATGTTAGCCGTTCCGAATTACCCCCTTTTCTTAATTGTTAAAATGTCAAGATTTCACTCGAAAGACAGCCAGACACACAAGAGTAATTTAAAAAGCAGGAAACAGAAGAAAAATGGAGAACGCGCAAGTGTTCTCCATTTTTCTATTTCTGAGATTTTATTGAAAAGCGTAGCCACTCCCGGCGCTCTTCCTCAGACATCTTCTCTATGGCGTAACGGAGGGCAGTGCGAGGCATCTCGTGAGCATGGCGACACAGGAAACCACGAAGTAAATCCATTGAGACACGCTTACCCATCTCACGCAACATCCAACCAACAGCCTTATGCATCAAGTCGTGCGAATGATGCAAGTGAATCTCAGCATAACGCAAGCACCACGAGGCATCACCCTGCTGTGAGGTTTTCCACGTACAGACCATACTTATCCGCTGTCTCCATAGGCTCTGACTCCTCGCCAACCCATCAAGCACCTGTAACTTATGACTGTCTGTACCGCCACCAAGTTGGGTCGGCAACAACAGCCACGCCCCCAAGATTTTCGGAGCCGAGAGATCCACTAAATCCCAGTTGTTGGCTCGATCGGCATATTGCAGATACATGGTCACGATTTCGTCGCGCTTTCTGATTGCCTCGCCATCATATTCCAGCCGCTTTTTCGAAAGTCGTTCAAACTGCGAAATCATCAGCAACAGACCGCAAAGCCTTACCTCATGCCAACGAGACATCAACAGCTCAGGTACTTCACTCAACGGACAGTCTTTGCATTGCTTGACAATCTGGCGCGTCTGAGGAACTTTCAATCCCAAGAACTCATCACCTTCGCCATATTCCCCTTTTCCTGTCTTGAAGAACCGCATCAACACCTGCCGCTGTTCCTCATTGTACAGCGACTCCATGTATTTGATAATCTCCGTTGCTTTCGTCATCACTGCAAAGATAATGATTTCCTACCAGAAAAAGGTGCATGGCTAACAAATAACCATGCACCTCTCCAAATATTTTTATATCAAGATTTCCTTACTTCACCTCCTCAAATCTAATCGTACTTGAGTATCAATAAGTTACAAATACTTGGTACAAATATGTTGTATAAAATCCATTGGTAAACCATCCTGTATGTTATCGCTTTATTGCTTTTTCTCACCCTAAATATTACTAATTACCGTTGATGCACATATGCGCCTCCGTGATACAATTTATAATCCTCATGCTCTCTTGCGAGCATATCCTCTCTGATATTATTAAAGACAGCGTATTTCTCGATTAGCTGTTTAAATTTCAGGCTTCCACTATCATTAACATTGAGAGCATTGTAAAATAGCATCAGTAATTCATAATCTGATAACTGAGCCCTCACTATACATGCATACCCATATCTTTCATCATCATCTATGAGGGGTGATACATCTATATACTTAAACATACGGTATAAATGGCGAAAATAGTTATCAAATATAGATAATTCACTTACATGTCGATATGCTTCAGGACTATTTTCTTTTTGTATTAGCCCTTTGATTCCATAAACATAGCTTTTAAAACCATCCCCAAAACTTGTTATTTTTGTATTGTAAAAAACATCGAAAACATATCTTCCTTTTGATTCTCCCGTATGTTCGGCACCATCTTTGGGAAGATAATATAGACCATTGACAATGTCTTGTTGTAATGACAGCATATTAAAAAGCGTGTTTTCGAATCTTTGAATCTTCATTGTTTTAGTTTGGGCTGCGAATTCTTCTCTTTGGGCCGCAAGCTCTTCATTCGTTTGGGCAAGTTCTTTTCTCTGAAGTCCAAGTTCCTCATGCTGCATGATTAACGTTATGATAAGTCCTGCAAAAGCTAATCCGGAAAACAATGCATTTACTGCACCAAACATATCTCCAAATGTTCCTCTACAATTGGTATCCCAAAACAGCAGAAAGAAAGATAGAGCCCACAATATTATAGTACAGAAAAATGCAATAATAGCTATTCTTTTATAGTTTTTGTTTTCTTGAGGAGTGTTAGCTTTATTGGTATCTGTTCCCATTTGAAAATTTAAATTTTGTTCTTATATGGTGTAAAAATAGAATTATGAAAGACGGATTTATGAGAAGATTATATTGAATCAATGATATTCTCATCAATCTTGATGTAGAGGTCGCCAGACTTGTGCTTCAGCTTCTTGGCGAGAGTTTCTGTCGTGGTATTCCAGAACCAGGCTGGGAAGGTGTACTGTGCGAACTGAGCCGCCAGTTTGTTCGAGAGGTTGTACTGGTAGGCAATGTTCCAACTAAGGTTTGCCAAGTCATGTTGAGTGAGTTGTTCCTTCTTGCCAGTCTTCTCAATCTTGATAGGAAGGGTGGGTACAACAACACCGTGAACGACCAATGAAACAACACTCTCGCTCACTTGGAACAGTTCTTCGTCAGTGAAGTCGAAAGGCATCAAGGTTTGCCGCACATACGCCTGAACCTTTGTTAACTTTTCTTCATCTGCTTTTTCTTTTATAGCAACGAACTGTTCACGTTCTCTTTTGCAAGTCTCCATGAATCTGCGTAGGCGTTCCTCTTGATTGAGGATTTGGTTATGTTCAGCCATTTCTTCAATTGGAGATTGTTGAACTGGCTTTTCAACCGGATGCTCGGCGATGTATTTCTGTATCGCCTCCACCTCTATACGAGGGCGGACATGCTTTTGGTATGCCTCAACATAGGAAAGAGCGATCTTTGCTCCCGCCCAAAAGCATAATCGAAGGAATCCATAGAAGCAAGCAAATAGAACTATTGCGATGACGCCACACGGGATATATCCCCAGTGATGCGAACCGCATATCAGGATGGATTTTCCGATAGCCAATAATGCAAGCAATACGAAAACCGTTATATGAAACCACTTTGGCATATTATTCTTTGTTAATGATTACCCATTTGCCCTCCTTACGACCACCTTCACGTATTATGATACCATCTGCTTGCAGCTGAGAGACATACCGTTGCAGAGTCCTAAACTTAATACCAGTCTTTTGCGCCAGTTCGCTAGTCGTGATATATGGGTCAAACAACATTTCTTTTACGATAACCTCTTGAACTTCAGTTAGTTCTTTTACGCCATCTTTTACGCCATCTTTTACGCCATCTTTGGTGACATTGCCATCAGTAACTACGTTCAAATCTGTCGTAGACTCCTTATTGATAAAATAAGGATGGCACGGAATGTCTATAAGGAAATAGGTCCTTTCTTCATCCGTTTCAATCTTTGCTGCAGGAGATCCATTGGCCTGTAGTTCATCCTGAATAGTAGGGATGCCAGTAGCTCGGCCTTCTGTTAGATCTAATTCCTTCAGGAACTCTCCCAACCTACGGTTACGATAGCGACGTGAACGTAGCGATATACCTTTTTGGACAGCCTCCATCGGGATGGTGTGGTTTGGCCCAGAAAAACTGAGAATGGATATGCGTTCAGGCTCTACGGTGATTTCAATAGGTTCCCGAATAGTCCAGTCTCTATGATACAGACTATTGACAACAGCTTCTTCCAGAGCCTGATAGGGGTAGTTGAAGAATGTTATGGATTGCGCTCTGTCCTTGGGCTTTATAATCTGTTTCTTGATGATGTTGGTGTTCAGGTAGCTTAACGTCTTCTCTATCATCTGTGGCACACTGCCCCTGATGGGTTCCACCTCAATCAAGTTATTGGGATTCTTCTCTCTACCTTCAGGGAAAAGAACGATTTCAATCTGCGCTTGACGGAAGAAACGGTCTGGGCGTTCTGAGAACATCATCGCTGCTACATTCTTGATACGCCATCCTTCTGGCACAGCCTCTAATAAGTCCATCTGCTCCAACACATCCTCCATGTGGTCTGTCAACGAAATGTCTGCAAGACTACTCTTCACCTTCACTAGATAATCGTGCAAGAGCAAAGGTGAGATATCCGTCAACTTAATGTCGTCGTTTCCACGGTCATCAAAGGGCATACGATTTGCAAGGTTTATCAGTTCGCGCTCGTATTCGTCTTTCGGAACGATACTGCTACTATTGTAGCGGATGTAGTAGTTGTATGTCTTCTGTTTCGCCGTTATTTGGTCAGGCACCTTGTATGGTCTGCGTTCACCAGGAGAAACCTTGATGACAAGAATCGTCTTTCCGTCTGCTTCCTCAATATACAATCTCGGCTGATAGTACGGGCGCATCAGGTTGTTATAACCCACCATATCCTTCTCGATTGGCTCGATTTGGTTAGGGTCAATTCCTATAACGGGCCGTAAGGATCGCCCGTTCTCCTCTTTGACCCCAATGACTATATAGCCACCACCAGTTTCGTCAAAGTCATTGGCAAATGCGCAGATAGTGCGGTATATAGCATCTGGATTCCAGCCAGTCTTGTATTCTATGCGGTCACCTTCTACAGCTCGTCCGCTCAGAAGTTCTTCTATGTTGATTGGTAGTCTCATATTTCCTGTTGTCTATTTATCGTTCTTTCGTTGACCAAAGCAAATCCTTCACATCAACATTGAGGCTTCTGGCGATTTCCACCAAAGTCTCCAAGCTGGGTTGTGATGCATTGGTACACCATTTGCTCACCGATGCAGGGTCCTTTCCCAACTGTTCAGCCAGCCACTTATTCGTTCTCTTTTGTTCGGCTAAAACAACCTTCAGCCGATTGATGTCCTGTGCCATTTATTTCTTTATATCGTTGTTTATGATGCAAAGGTACAGCTTTTCTCTGAAATAATCACATATTTTTATGGTTTTCTATTTCTTTATTTGCGTTTTAGGCAAATTTAAGAACGTATTACTCATATTACTCGTATTGACAAGTAATATCACTCTACATTAAATTTCTGCCAATGTTGACACTTTTATAATCCATGCTTTTATTTTCTATTGTTGACTGAGGAGAAAATGTTCAAAACGAGTTCTAACCATGTTTTAAGTTCGATTTTTGCTACCTTTTCGCAAAATTTGCACTTAAATCGATGTTTTTATGCTTTTTGCCTATTCCCGTTTTATGGATGTGCCTGAACTTTTACTGTTGTTTCCGACACCTTTTGGGTTATTTACCTTTTAAGAACGTATTCCTCAGATTGATAAAACCTGAGCTATAAATCTAAAAAAGTCGTGATGGAGCCAAATAGTACCCTATACATATTTATATATATTATCAACTTCTCGTCATTAAAAAGCCATATATGGTGGCTGTTTTATGATAAAAGTATCTATTTTTAGCTGATTAACGCCAATTTTCTATAGATAGACTAATAAATCTCGAAGAAAAAGCTTATCTTTGTGGCTGAAATCAATATCGACCAGATGGAGCGTAAACTTTTGAATCGAATAAGAGTAGTTCTTGCTGAGAAGGACATGAACAACAAGCAACTTGCAGAATTGCTTGGCAAGGATCCAGCTGTAGTATCTAAGTGGGTGACGAACACCAATCAACCAAATGTAGAAACCCTCATCCAGATTGCCAAAGTTCTAGAGGTGAGCGTAGATGACTTATTGAGAACAGAATAAATAGTATTGGCATGAGTAACTTCAACGAGAATACCAGGGTACAAGTTCCCGCTGCGCTCCATTTGTGCAAGCTGGGTTATACCTATCTTGACAAGATAGAAGCTCTGGATACTGGGACCAACATCATTGTCGATGTTTTTCTGGAGTCCGTAAAGAATCTGAATCCTGGCATTTCCGGGACGGAAGTTTCCATTCTTTTCTCCAAGATTGTCAGCATTGCAAACAATGATGACCTCGGAAGAGAGTTCTATCAACTACTGTCTGCTAACAGCGGCATCAAACTCATTGACTTTGACAATCCGGAAAACAACGTATGGCATGTCACCACAGAACTTCCCTGTGAAAACAAGGAAACCGATGACAATTTCCGTCCTGACATTACCTGTTTTGTTAACGGGCTGCCTTTGGCTTTTATCGAGGTTAAGAAGCCTAACAATCATGAGGGAATTCTTGCTGAGCGAGAACGTATCAACAAGCGCATGAGTAAAAGTTGCTTCCGGCGTTTCTTCAACCTCACTCAGTTAATGATATTCTCCAACAACCAGGAATACGATAACGAAAACCGGGTGCCAATTCAGGGAGCATTCTATTGTTGTACAGCAAAAGAAAAGGCTTTCTTCAATGTATTCAGGGAAGAGGACAAGCACTTTGTCAATGGCTACCCATATATCGAATTGTCCGAAGATGTGGAGAATATGGTGTTGAAACACCGCAATTGCGTTGTCATCAAGAATCTGGAGGAATATCACACTAACAAGAGGGTTGACACACCCACAAACCGTATTCTCACCTCCATGCTATGCAAAGAGCGATTCCTTTATCTGCTCCGCTATGGAATTGCATACGTTGAAAAGAAAATTGACCTGGAAGATGGTACCCAAGGAACAGAGTTGCAAAAGCACATAATGCGTTATCAACAACTGTTTGCTTCTCTGGCTATACGCAATACTCTTGACAAGGGAGTGAAAAGTGGCATCATCTGGCATACACAGGGAAGCGGCAAAACCGCTCTTGCCTACTATTCAGTAAAAAGCCTGACAGATTACTTTGCCAAGAAGAATACCATTGCAAAGTTCTATTTCATTGTGGATCGAATCGACCTGATGGAACAAGCAACGGATGAGTTTGCCGCCAGAGGGCTTATCGTCCGCAATGCAAAAAGTCGGGACGAATTGATGAACGACATCGGTAACACTGCTATTACGGAGAACAGCGACGGTAAACTTGAAATCATGGTTGTCAACATCCAGAAATTCAAGGAGGACAAGAAGAAAGTCAAGATAGACGGCAATTACAACACCCATTTGCAGCGTGTTTTCTTCATCGATGAAGCTCACCGTGGCTACAACCCACAAGGCAGTTTTCTCGCCAATTTGCTCGAAGCAGACAAAGATGCAGTGAAGATTGCACTGACAGGAACGCCGCTCCTGAAAGAAGAACGAGAGTCTTGGCGTGTATTCGGTAAGTATATTCATACCTACTACTACGACAAGTCTATTGCTGACGGCTATACCCGGAAGCTGATGCGAGAACCTGTTGAGACCATCTACAAAGAGAAAATAGAGAGCATCTTGGACGAACTGGCAGGTGGTGTGGAAGTCAAGAAAAGTGATATTGACCGGAATAAAATCATTGAGCATGAGAGTTATCTGAATGCCCTGTTAGATTACATCATTGCCGACTTCCGACGTTTCCGAACTGAACAAGCCGATGATTCTGTAGGTGCCATGATTGTTTGCAAGACTAATCCACAAGCCCGTGAACTTTATCGCCTCTGGCAAGAACGATTCCACCATGCGGAAAAAGTGTCCCAGCATCAAGAGGAACAGGTAATGATGGCTGCTGAGCCTATGGTAACATCCTACGGCTATAAGCCATTGACGGCTTCGCTTATCCTTCACGATGAAGGTGATAAGATGGAACGGAAAGAATATATCGACGGTTTTAAGAAGCTGATGGATGTGGATGTATTGATCGTCAACAAGATGTTGCTCACGGGCTTTGATGCTCCACGACTGAAGAAACTGTATCTCGGCCGTTCTCTCGACGGACACGACCTGCTTCAGGCCCTCACCCGTGTTAATCGCCCATACAAGGATTTCAGATATGGCTATGTTGTGGACTTTGTAAACATCAAAGAAAACTTTGATGCTACGAATGACAGATACCTGCGCGAACTCAATCGAACTTCCGATGAAGATGTACCCGATGAATTGCCCATCGGTGAGGTCGTCATGGTTGACAAGGATGAGGTGATGGAGAAAATCCAGCACGTCAAAAGCCTGCTTTTCAACTTTACGACCGATAATCTGGAAGAGTTTCGCAAGGAAATCGACGAGGTTGAAAACAAAGACAGCCTCTATGAATTACGTAACACCCTTGCTGAAGCCAAGGCCATGATTAACCAAGTACGCTCTTTTGGCGATGAAGAAACGAAAGAGAAACTGAAGAAGTTGCCTCTTGGTGCCATCCCGACATTAATCACGGAGGTCACTCATCGTATTGAGCGTATCAACCTTCTTGAAAACACCGAACACAAGGCTGATGTTTCCGGCATCATCAATGTGGCTCTGTCAGAGTTGGAATTTGAGTTCAAGAAAGGCATTCCTGAAGAACTGCGCATCATTGTCAACGACATCAAGGAACGCTGTGAACGTGTACAGGCTGAGTTTGAAGCTAACTTCGACCAAAAGGAAGAGCAGTATGTAGTACTTGCCGACGAATTCCGTGAATATTTCCGTAAAAAAGGTTTTGTCCCTCAAAGCACAAGCGAAGCAAAAGAGAGCATAGCCTATATGGAGGAAATGATGAAGAAGATTCGTGAAATCAACCGTCGTAATAATATTCTAAAAAAGAAGTACAAGGGCGATGAACGATTTGTCCGTATCCATAAACGATTGGAAGAAGCTAATCAGCATCGTGAACGGCCTATTATTTCCAAACATGAATACGAAATAGCAGAGAACCTGGCTAGAATGAAGGCCGACATAGACAATATGCTTTTCCTCAACATCAATATATTGAACAACGAGGAAGCCTTCAAACGAGATATTCTTGCCATCATCGGAAAAGAACTGATAGGTATGAATATCAGGGCTGACCTGCAAGATCGTAAATACATTAACAATTTGATTACATCCGAATATCTCGGACAATATCATTACGCCTACTAAGTAAAAAAGCAATATGAGTAATATCAATATAACAGAAGCGACTATCGCCCTGATTGACTCATTGAAGAGTACAACGGGAGCATTTGGACTGGCAGGAACTGGCAGTGAATACAAGATTGTCACGGAAATGTTCCTTTACAAGTTCTTTAACGATAAGTTCGGCTATGAAGCCAAGCGTGACCAGATTTACGGGTCCCGACTGACAAAAACAGAAAAGTGGGATGCAGAATATGACACCTTTACGGAAGATGAGGTGGAAGATTTGTTCAGTTATCTCCCAGCCTCTGTGCCTCGTCTGAAGCCGGAACACACTTTGTCGCATCTGTATAACTCTGCCACAAAGGGAGATTTTTCTACAATGCTTGATGCTACACTCATTGATATTGCCAATGTGAACGCCGAGACCTTCTCTGTCACTACGTCCGGCAAGAGCAAGGTGAATATTTTCAGCCCCATCACAACATACGTGACCGATACTCAGAAGCGGGATGAGTTCGCTAAATCGCTGATGCGCAATGTGGCCTCTTTCAACTTCGAGAATGTTTTTGATGAGAAGTATGATTTCTTCTCTGGTATCTTCGAATACCTGCTGAAGGGATTTAACAATGCTGGCGGCGGCAAGTATGCAGAATATTATACGCCACGCGCCATTGCACAAGTGATGGCACGACTGTTGGTTGGCAAGAACAACGACCTGAGAGGAATTACCTGTTACGACCCGTCTGCTGGTACTGGCACCCTGCTCATGGCTCTTGCACACCAAGTGGGCGAAGAACGCTGTTCAATCTACAGCCAAGATATTTCTGAGAAGTCGAGCGAAATGCTGCGTCTGAACCTCATCCTTAATAATCTCTCTGCATCACTGCCCAATGTGGTACAGGGTAATACACTTACAGAACCGTCACATAAGGAGAGTAACGGAGTGTTGAAGAAGTTTGACTTCATCGTGTCAAATCCTCCGTTTAAACTTGACTTCCCTGAATATCGTGATACATTAGCTTCTGACTCCATCCGATTCTGGGCCGGTGTGCCTAATGCTGTTACTAAGGTTGACCCCAACAAGCCCAAGATGGCTATCTATACCTGTTTCTTGCAACACGTGTTAAACTCGTTGAAACCTACAGGTAAAGCGGCTGTTGTCATACCTACTGGCTTTATCACGGCTAAAAGCGGTGTGGAGAAAAGAATCCTTCAGCGCATTGTCGACGAGCATTGGGTATATGGATGTGTGTCTATGCCCAGCAATGTGTTTGCCACTACAGGTACAAATGTATCTGTTATCTTTTTTGACAAATCTGCAAAGTCAGACAAGGTCATTCTCATTGATGCCAGCAAGATGGGTGAAGAATACAAGGAAGGAAACAACCAGAAACGCCGTTTGCTGAGCGATGAAGTGGATAAGATTGTGAACACCTTCCTTAGTAAGGAAGCCATCGACGATTTCTCCGTTGCAGTGACCTATGACGAAATCAAGGAGAAGAACTATAGCCTTTCAGCTGGACAGTATTTCGACATCAAGATTGACTATGTGGATATAACCGAAGAGGAATTCAACCGCCGTATAGCCAACTACAAAAAAATACTGACTGAGCAATTCAGCGAAAGCCGTCGATTAGAAGAAGAAATCATGAAGCAGTTAGATACTCTTAAATTAACAGTCAATTTATAATTTGAAGGCAATTGAGATGAATAATAAGATATCTCCTAAATATCAGATGAGTATCATTCAAAATATCAATGATCAGCTGTTTGAATTGTACAAAAGCTACGAAGATGTTGAAAATTATATAGAGAAGTGGCATGAAGTGTATGACTCTTTTGGAGACAATGAGAACTTTTCTATTATTTTCAAGGATAATGAGCGTAAAAAGATAGACGTAAAGAGAACTTTGCACAATGTTGATGGAGAAACTTTGTTGAAAATTGCAATAGATTTAGGCGTTGAAACTCCAGATTATATACCATGTGTTCCAACGTTTAAAAATGAATTAAAATCAAGTTATGAAATTGCAAGTCAGACGTTTGACAAGGCATTCAAAAACGTAGAAGAAGATCCTAGTCTAGCCATTGGATTAGCAAATTCTGCTTTGGAGAGTATTATCAAAGAAATACTCAAAGATAAGAGAATAAACATTCAATGGAATCAAAAAGACACGCTCTCCTCTTTGATAAAGTCTATTTGTAAAGCATTCCAATTAAATGCCGAAAAATCCTTTCCAACAGAAATCAGGACAATAGCAAGTTCCTTGATAAATTGTAGTAGGGCTATCGAAGATTTACGTAGCGACAAGACTATACTTCATGGAAAGATGGATGGGAATTATATTGTAAAAGATTCCATTTATGCTTATTTTGTTGTGAATGCTGTAACTACAATAGGTCTATTTTTTCTCACTTATTATAAGACAAACTATTCTTCGCAAGCAAAAGATGTCTCTCCTGCCTGGGACGATGACAATTTGCCTTTCTAAAAGATAATATTGGTATGAAACTATTAAGATATAAACTATCTGATGTTGCCAAAGTTGAGATTAGCAGCGTTGACAAGAAAACTAAAGATGGTGAAACACCAGTAAGGTTATGCAACTTCACTGACGTATATCATAACTGGGCAATTACTTCGGAAATGGCTTGCTCCTTTATGGAAGCGTCTGCAAACTCAAAAGAAATTGAGAGATTCACCATAAAAAAAGGACAAGTCGCTTTTACTAAGGATAGTGAGACTAGGGATGACATAGGTATTCCGACCTATATAGCAGATGATTTTGACGGTGTACTTTTGGGCTATCACTGCGCCCTCATTACCCCAGATGAGACAAAACTTTGTGGCAAATACCTCAATGCGTTCATGCACTCTGCCTATATACAGAAATACTTTGAGCTAAATGCTACTGGTAGCGGCATGAGATATACGCTATCAGTTGATACGCTTGAAAGTATGCCGCTATTGCTACCGTCATTAGAGGAGCAAGAGCGTATTGGCGAAATCTTCTCAGCCATTGACAAGAAGATTTCTATCAATCATGCGATAAATCAGAATTTACTTGCGAGGCGAGAGCAGAGGGAAAGCTTGCTCTCACTATGCCGAGCCGATGCCGTAAATGGCGACGTCAGTCGCAATTTAGAAGCGACACCTGGCCGTTCATCAGAAGCGGCAGGAGTTCGTCGCGCTGCTTAGTCAATGCCAAAATATCCTCTTGTAGCTTGATAATTTGGCCCAAGACTGGCGATATTCGTTTCTCAAACTCATCTGCAATCTTTTTATCATCGGGTATTGCTATGGTACTTTGCTGTAGATGGTCTTGGGTAATATGTCCCATCGTTGTTTTCCTCGCCTCTGCCATTTTCTTGAAAACATCTACATAGTCTAACAGTTGGTAGTAGTAGAACGATTTCGGAAAACCATTAGCTGAGGTAACTTTGAAGATATGTTGATTAAGTCCACCTTCGCCGAAAGCCCAAAGCATCACTTCCAGTGAAGCAGACCATGAAAATAGAATATCTCCATTGAAGACCTTTACAGAATCAGGGATGTTAGGAGTAACTTCTTCCGTATCAGCAGTAAAGCCATCACGCATTTCACGTATCTTGATAACAGGAAGAGGCGTTTCTCCATTTTTTGGTCGGAACTTCTGACAAGCCAATCCATTTGTGAATTTGGCAATTTCAAAAAGATTTCCACAATGCCATCCTTGTGGAATGTTACGTTTTAAGACTTCATTCCACACCATTTTGCCGCCACTACTTTTATACGGTTTGCCTTCCTCGTTGGGGAAGTCGAACTGCACAAACCAGTAGTCGTAAAGCTGCTTCGCGAGTGCTTCTAAATTCTGATTTATCGCACGATTAAGGGCGATTTTAGAATCAATATCAGATAAGATACGACCTATTTTCTCTTGTGTTGGCAAGTTGGGAATCCATACGGTGCAATCCTTTATTTTGTCGGGAGAAGTATGTCGTATCTTTGTTTGTTGTGCGGCGGCACTAAGCTGCTTCTTTACAGCGTCTGATGATATGAGGTAGAAAGCAAAAGAAGGACACAATAAATCCTCGTTACAGATTATCTTTGCCACATCTTGGCTTTGAATATATTTGTCATCTTCTGGTATTATTGCCGTAGAGCCGAGCAAACCGATGGCTTGCTCAGTCAAAGGGGTGATAATATCGCCCTTCTTCATAATAAACTCCTTACGGACTGGCCCTGTATAAAACAGGTTGTCTTTGGATGTGTTTAACTTGAAAGAGTTATTTTGGTAATCAAAGTTTCCGCAAGTTAAGCGTATATAGTTGCCAGTAGTAGCATAGTATTCTCCTGCAAGACTTGCCCCTCGCTTGACATCCAACAATTCCCCAAGTTTGTATTTCTTTAATTCCATTCTACTTTTCGTTCTTTAATCTGAAAAACTCCTTTTGCTGTTCAATCTCACGACGCAGTTCCTCTTGCGTCGGCATATAAGTGAGATACTTGGCAGCAAAGAGTTGGTCGTTGTTGTTAAGGACAGAATAATGAGCCACATCTTCATCGGTGTCGGCACAGAGTAATAGGCCAATGGTGGGGTTATGTCCTTCTGGACGTACCAATTCGTCGTACATCTTAACATACATATCCATCTGCCCCACGTCCTGATGGCGTAGTTTGGTGGTCTTCAGATCAACGAGCACAAAGCAACGCAGGTGGTAATTATAGAATACCAGGTCGATGTAGTAATCCTCCTTCTCTGTGTGGATGTGCTTCTGGCGGTCAACGAAGGCAAAACCTTTACCCAGCTCCATCAAGAAGGGAATAAGATGGTCGATGATACTCTGCTCCAGTTCGCTTTCTGTGTAAGTTGCATTGTTCCTAAAGCCCATAAACTCTGCCACTACAGGATTCTTCAAGTATTCCAGTTTGTCTTGCAGTGGGCGTGTCAGCGTCTGCATTTCGTCATGAACAAGGGCTTTGTTTTGTGATTGCAACAGCCTGTGGTAGTATTGCGATGACACATTGCGTTGCAGGGTGCGAGTACCCCATCCCTCACGCGCAGCTTCGTTCTCATACCATGCTCGACCTTCTTCTGTAGGCTCTTGAAGGATGATGCGATAGTGCGTCCATGAAAGGCGGATGGGAGATTTTGAACGAACAGCATTCATTATCTCCAAAGGAGCGGCATATAGTGGTGTAGTGCCAGACTTTCCACTCACTGCGTAGAAAATGTTGTCAAACTCCTCTTTCTCAGATTCTCTACTCACTGCGTAGAAAATGTTTCTGAAACTATTGTAGAAGGAGATAAAATGGTACAAGTTGGCAGGTTTGAATCCTTCACCATATCGCTGTGTCAACGAATTGGAAAGCTCCTTTATCACCTGTTTCCCATATTCTGCCCGTTTGTCTTTCAAGACTTCGTGCTGAATACGAAGCCCGAGAAGCCAGTTGCGCTTGACAAGAGTCTCATCAACCTGTTTATACGCATAGCTTTTGGCACTGTCAATAATTGCACAAGCATCTTGATACAGGTTGTTGCTGCCAGCCGCCTGTATGAAGTCTTCAGTTGGTATGATATGATTATCGTTCATTTGCGCTCTGTTTGAGCGCAAAGGTACTAAAAAATCGGCACATGTCGGTAGTTTTATATCATCCAAGATACTTTTTGTGAGCCATTTTAACGTTATTTTGATTCACAATGGCATATTGAAGTGTCGTATCGATGCGCACATGACCTAACAAACGTTGCACTTGTTCGATGGGCATGCCTTTGTCAATAGCCATCGTCGCAAGCGTTCTACGGAACTTGTGCGGATGCACTTTCGGTATATCAAGCAATTTGCCCAAAGTCCTTATTCTGACCTCTACGCCGCTAATTGTCAAGCGACTGTAAGGCGAAGATAGGGAAACAAAAAGAGCTGGGTTGTCATCCTTCCTTGATTGAAGGTATTGCTGGAGGTGAAGTTTAGTCCTGGCATTGAAGTAAACCTGACGCTCTTTGTTGCCCTTGCCAAACACTACACACTGCCTTTCGTGAAAGTCTATATCGGCTCGGTTGAGTTTTACCATTTCGCCCACACGGATGCCAGTAGAAGCCAGGAAATCTATCATGGCAAGGTCACGCTGATTGGTGCAGCTGTCACGCAGTTGTTCTAACTGTTCGTCGGTCAACACTTCTTTCACCAGAGAATCCGTTTTCACTTTGTGAATACGGCGCACAGGGCTTTTGGCAATATAATCTTCATCCTCCAACCAAGCAAAGAAACTGGAGAAGATACGGCGCATATTGTCAATGGTCACTTTACTGCTGCCGTTTTCCTCCTGATAAGATGAAAGATATTGCCGGATGTCCGATGTAGATATGTGACACACCGCAGCAGCCACCGCCAATAACATCTTCTCGATGGTATGCCTATAGTATGCCAGAGTCTTGTCTGAGCATCCTTCAATCTTCTTGGCAGACAGGAAGCTATCAAGTAGTTCCGTGTTCCCTTCTTGATGATGTTCTTTGCTTTCAAGCTCTGTTATCTCCACGTCTTGCAGTTCTTTGAAAAGCACGGCTTTGAGTCGTGCCATCTGTCGGCAGTCCAAGTCACGCTGCATGTCCGCAACTATCGCCTGAATGATGTTTTCTTTCATTGTTTTCTGATTTATAAGGTACACTATAATATAAGAGTAACGACGATAAATCAGAATTTAGAAGCACTCGCCAAGCAGCTTTACGACTATTGGTTTGTGCAGTTTGACTTCCCGAATGAGGAAGGAAAACCGTATAAATCAAGTGGCGGTAAAATGGTGTGGAATGAAAAACTTAAACGAGAAATCCCTGAAGGATGGGATGCTTGTAAGATAAAAGATTATCTAAGAATTTTTACAGGCAAAAAAGATGTTTCAAAGGCAATACCAGGTGATTACAAATTTTTCTCTTGTGCCCCAGAACCTATAACATCAAATGAATATATTTATGATGGTGCAGCAGTACTAGTTTCTGGAAATGGAAGTTATACAGGTAGAGTCTCTTATTATAAAGGTAAATTTGATTTATACCAACGGACTTATGCTTGTGTGCCAATCAAAGATGAGGATACTGTTTCCTTCTTCTTCTATACATTACGTTATCTATTTCAGCCCGTTTTTAGTGGTGGAAAACATGGGTCATCTATTCCATATATCGTATTAGGTGATTTAGCAGATTTTACATTTGCCTATAACAGGCAAATTGTAAAATTATTTGTGAATATAGTAAAGACCATGTTTGATTTGCAATTTATGGGAAAAGAAGATGATGAACAACTTACCAAGCAGCGCAACGAACTCCTTCCACTTCTGATGAATGGCCAAATAACAATCGAATAAATGGGACGAATCCTATATAAATACATTGATATAGATGGGGCAAAGTGTATGATTGGAAACCATAATCTCCAATTTACCAATGCCTCCCAGCTTAATGATCCATTCGATTGTCATCCCAAGTTACTTGATTATTCGAATGTACCCAAACACAAACTGCAAGGATGGATTCCTGAGGAATGGTGGATAATGAAAGAAGAAACAGATGCTCTCAATCTTCGTAACGACACATGGCTTTGCAGTTTGTCTAAAGTCAATGACTCTATTCTCATGTGGGCGCATTATTGCTATAATCACAAAGGTGTCTGTATCGGGCTTGACATAGACAATGTGATGGAATCCGTCCCTCCTATGTTCGGAGAAATATACCTACAGCCTTTTGTCCTTGATGTTCAATATAAGAGTATAATCGAGCGTCCAGATGGGTATTGTAAAGCAATGGAGCTATTCAATTATCAATGGCAAACAAAAGCAAAAGAGTGGGAATACGAACAGGAGGTCAGATTAGTCATGCCAAGACCCAGTGCTATGTATGCAGCCTTGACCCCAGCACAAGCCAAACATCCTAAAGAGACATGGGATTGGCGTGAGATACACCATTATATGCAGTTGAAAGGAGAATGCTTTGAGTCTATCTATTTTGGTGTAAATATAGATGAACAAGAAAAAGAAAAAATAATTCAGTTTGTTCGTAAAAAGCTGAACCCACACATAAATCTTTATCAAATGCGAGTGGATGCCGATGCTTTCAGGTTACAGCCTGAGGTTATCAAGCCGCTAAATTCTGATTTATCGATATATTATACATTCTATAAAGATACATAGGCGTAGCGACAATTTGCACTATGCCTATTATTGATTATACATAGATTGCCGATACAATCCCCTTGGTTTTTGAGGTTTTACAACATGCCGTGCCATTTTGGCACAGCGAATAGCCCCAAGTATTATGAAATCAACAAAGGGTGTTGCTCAGAATGATACTCAAAGTGACACTCAAGGTGGCACTCAAGATGGCACTCAAGATGTTACCCAAGGTGTTACTCAAGATAAAGAACTTGATGATTGGATAGAGAAACAAATCTGAAACAATCCTCAAATATTAACAGAAGATTTGACCAAATTGAGTAATCGAAGTTCAAGAACCATAAAACGCTAGCTTGCAAAATGCCACATGTCCGTTATGTCGGTAGTGATTAGAGGTCATTGGGAGGTTCTTGACAAAGAATAAGCCACCGTTGCGAAATGCGACAGTGGCTGCAGATGAGATGTGTGGACCCATAAAATGGAAATAGCGTGTAGCTCGTCGGAGTCACACGCTATTCTTATTTTAAGAATATTTTTATCTATGTACTTTACTTCACCTCCTCGAAAATAATCCGTATTGATAATCAGCGAGATACAGCGACGTGTCGCAAATATATCCCAATTTTTTGATAACAGATAATACGTGGTGATAAGTATCCATAAGTATTGTTTTCCGGCTTTATCCCGTTTAGATAGTTTAACTGTATTGTTCGCTATTAGTATCATGTATGTCATCCTCATGATTGGTAATTGCGAAGTGTTAAAAATGTGTTTTTTATCTTTAACACCGTTTAGTTATGATTTTTATTATGTAATTTTGCAGTCCGTAAGAAGATTGTTAT
>Ga0256405_10004656_pt1 | contig 25230 bp, 21 predicted proteins | sample RumenRJG_02DNA_FD_189096 | JGI IMG/M metagenome (GOLD analysis project Ga0256405, IMG submission 189096) | Bovine rumen microbial communities from Lethbridge, Alberta, Canada - RJG_02 | ecosystem: Host-associated > Mammals > Digestive system > Stomach > Rumen | place: Canada: Alberta... | reverse complement strand
TTGTTGCAGGCGAGGGCAATGATATCATAAACAGCGGTTTCGGTGACGATGTATTCGTATATTACTATGGTGACGGCGATGACAAGATAACAGATAGTGTGAACGCATGGTCAAACGGAGGAACAGATGTTATCTATTTTGCAGACCTTACTCCCGATGATGTATATGTTCGCAGAGAGAACGGCTTTACTTTCTATGTAAAGGGCGATAAGAAGGGTTCTGTAAATATACCCGGTACTTATCAGAACGGTGCTTCAAAGTACAGGGAGCCTATCGAGTACGTGGCATTCAAGGACGGTACTGTATGGAATCTACACGATTACCTCGAACAGACCAGATATGTAGAGGATACTACCTACTTCATTGGCAAGGATTCCTTTGGATATATTATAACAGGAACAGATGACGATGATACTTACTATACTGCAAACGGCGATGATTATATTGTTCCCGGCAAGGGCAACGATTACGTAAATGCAGGCGGCGGTACCGATACATTTGTATTCAACCGCGGTGACGGACATGATATATTTGATGAATCTAACGGTGGTTCATATCCTGCCAGCGGAGAAGACACTGTTTTCTTTGCAGATATCAATTCCGATGAAGTTCATGTGACCCGGTTTGGCAATAAAATTACAATAAAGGTCAACGACTCCGATGATGCAGTTGAACTGCCCGGTATATATCAGTCGGGATTATCCGGTCCTCTTCACCCTATCGAGAAGGCTAAGTTCGCTGACGGCGTAGAGTGGACATTCCTTGAAATGCTGAAAATGGCATGTGTAGAGGGTACTGACGGTGATGATGATTTCATAGTAGTTGACGAAACTCCTGCTATTTATTGTGGCAAGGGCAATGATAAGATACGCGGCAAGGAATTTGATGACGTGTATATCTATAACCTCGGTGACGGACATGATATTGTCAGGGATTACACCGTGTGGGGACGTTCTTACGATGAGATACGCTTCGGCAAGGGAATAACATCCGATATGCTGTGTGTAAAGGTTGACGGAAATGAAGCAGTTATGTCCATACCCAATACCGAAGATTCCGTCACCATTACAAAGGGCGAGATCGAGCTCTTTACTTTCGTGGACGGAACAAAACTGGATGAGAGCGAGATCTTCGCAAAGGCAGCCGATCATCACTACTCCGAAACACCTGAGTGTGTATGGACAAAAAATGAAGGCAATTACTCTGCAAAATTCGTGTTCGTATGCTCCGACTGCGGTGCAAAAGTAAGCTATGCAGCAGAAGTAGAGTGCGAAGAAGGCGATGACGGTGTTAAGGTATATACCGCCAAAGTGACTGTTGCGGGCAAAGAGTATACCGACACATACAAGTATTCACCCTCGGCTTATAAGTCCCCTGATGTAACTTTCGAGAAGGGCACAAATGCTGTAAAGATCACATGGACAGAAGCAGTGGGCGCTGAAAAGTACGCTGTATGCGGCTATGTAAGCGGCAAGTGGCAAATGATCGCTAAAGGTAATGGAACTTCCTACGTTCTGAAAAACCTGAAGACCGGAACTAACTATAAGATAGCAGTTGCTGTTATGGTTAACGGCGAGTGGAAGATGGATAGTTCCAAAGCGATAACTGTAACACCTTTGGAAGAAGTTACAGCTAAATATCCTGCAGTTGAAAATATCAATTACAACGAGCAGTATCACCAGTTCAGACTCAGCTGGACAAAGGTAAATGGCGCATCCCAGTACGGTGTCGCTGTTAAGATCGCAGGCAAGTGGAAAGTATACGCATATACCGATGCCAATACCACAACATTTACATCTCCCAAGCTTAAAGCGGGCAGCACATACGAAATGGTGATATGTGCTAAGGTTAACGGCAAGTGGGACACTTCAAACCTTAATGCAAGAGCTTTCAAAGTCACTGTAAAGTGATAATGTGTACAAAATAACAGACAAATACAAGGGGCTGTTGCAGCTCCAAACAAAGAAAAAGAGCCTGGCACAGACCTGAAAAGACCTGAAAGGTAGTGCCAAGCTCTTCTTTTTGTGGTATAATATAATTGCAAAACCATTAAACCAACGAAAGGATTGTACCACAAAGTGGACGAGATCACCAAACTATCAGCAGGGGAGCTTAGTGAGCCGTTGTCGCTTCTTGAAAGCCTGAACTATATCAGGACAATTGAACAGCGCAGTGGACAAAAAGGCAGACCCAAAGAAACAATTTACATAAATCCAAACATATATAATTGATTTTACTGAATTTACTGGAATTTACTGAAAGCTCTTTTCAGTAAAATAAAAGCCCTATTTTACGGTGTTTGAGAGCAAAAAAACATTTTACTGAATTTACTGGCGGGGTAATACATTTTTTTGAATTTACTGATAGGGTAATACGGACACTTTAAAAATCAAATTTACCATATATTGGTAATTATACCCATATTTCACATTTTCCCCTCTACTTGTTCAGTAAATTCAGTAAAATAAAAAACGATGCTGAAACGCAGCTTTTTCGGGGGTTTATTTTACTGGAAATCGGATTCAGTAAAATTCAGAAAAATCAGTAAAATGTTTAGCGTGCTAAAGTGAAAGGGATAGTCAGAAAAAAATAAGACCTCCGAAGCGGTCTTTTATTTCACCGCTTCGGAGGTTTATTGTATATGAGGTATCGGATCTGCTATACAGTCTTTAACTCTTCGGGGATATTCATTTTTGATATCCTGTTCTCAACACAAAGCACTGTCACGATGCCGACGAACATTATCACAAAAATGATCGCGGGATATGAAGCCCAGTTCATGCGGAATGTCAGGAACGGGAATTCATTGAAAATGCTTTTGAAAACTGTGGGTGACAGTATCAGCGAAAGTACAGCGGATATTATAAACGCTGTGCCGTTGTAATAGAATATCTCCCAGAGGAGCATTTTTCTTACCTGACCTCTTGTCATACCTATACTCTTCAATGTTGCCAGTTCTTTTTCTCTTACCATTATACTTGAGATAAATACGTTGATAAGGTTCATTATCGCAATGAATGTCAGCACTATGCACAGCAGAGTGCATATCAGTTTTACCAGAATCTTCATCGATGCAAAATCTTTTGCAAGAGAAAATTTAGACTGATAATTTATTGAGTTATCAACTTCAGCCATGTTCTTGATGCAGTTTTCAGCATCTTTTTCCATGCCGTCCTTTACATTGAATTCGTAGGACATTATCTTCTGATTTCCTGTAACTTCCTCATACTGCTCGGTATTCATATAAAGCTCGCAGGTCATGCCGCCTTTTGAAATACCTGTCTTTTTTGCACCGAGAGCAACGTTCATGTGACCCAGAACTGTATAAGCATGATCTTTTCCGTCTGCACCTGTTATAGTAACAGTGTCGCCTTGGTTGAACTGACTTGTGCCTGGGTAGATCTCGCCATCAGAAGTCAGCCAGCAGCCCTCAACGATACCTGTACCGTCCTTGAACTTCTCCATGTCGATATCGTCTTCGAGAACCAATGATTTATTGATCGTAAAATCGTTTGAGCCGTAAAGGTCGAGAGTGTACTCTTCACCATTTGGAAGATCGATCTCCTTTACCTTTGCATACTCATTAGCCATATCGCCGTAAACAATCGAGCCGTCTTCAACAAAACCGCTGCTTTCGATCTCATCAACTACCGACGCATCAAGAACCTTTACATTATTTTCATTGTCGATATAATCATTCTTGTAATAATCAGATGATGCGACTGTATAATCAGATGCAAGTATCGTTGAAAGATATTTGTCCATATCAAAACTGTTCAGCGCATCGTAAGAAACTATTACCAGCAGTACGGGAAGTGATATGCTTACCAGCAGCATAGCAAAACTCTTCTTGTTGCGCATGATATTATATCTAGCAAACTTGTAAGCCTTGCTTCCGTCGTTTGACTTTCTGGTGCTCTTGTAGCCTTTGAGCTCTATCCTGGTGGATTCAATAGGCGAGAGCTTCTTGATCATTCTTATGGGACCGTTTACGCTTATGAGTGTGGTTATAACGACAAACAGCGCTGCACCTGCAAGTATCAGTACGATGACTCCTGCTGATATTACTGTATCATCTGCAACAGAATCATAAGCAGTCTGTCTCAGGATAGCCGGCAGGATAAGTCTTCCCATGAAGTAACCGCCTGCTATACCGAGAGGCACTGCAATGCTCAGCATTATGAACGCCTGGTATCTTACAAAAGCTGCCAGGTGTTTGTTTGACATACCGATAGTCTTCAGCCTGCCGAACTGCTTTGCATCTTTTCTTGCTGATATATAGAATATGTTATTGATGATAAGATATCCTATCAGTACGATAACAAGCACGCCGCTTATCAGCATTATAAGAGTTTCCGAGGAAAGTCCCTCACTGCTGACATTATAACCGGGATTCACAGAGATGATATCCTGAGAATATTCAAGACCAACATCATTGAAAATCTGCTCTGTTTCACCTTCGATATCATAGCCATCACTCAGCAGAATTGATACATCGCTCGTTCCGTTCACGGTGTCGGTTTCAAACTTGCTGTCCCAGATATCGCTGTATTTTTCGGAGGTTATTATCTGACCTATCTTTACGGGATAAGCCTTGTTTATCTCGAACCAGCCCGAAAGCACGAATTCTTCGGTAACGGTCTTGCCGCTTACATCAAGGTCGATGCTGACGGGTGTGCCTACCTTCTTCTCCACGCCAAGTGCAGCAAGAGTAGTCGTATCGACAGCTATCTCGTTTGCTTCAACGGGGAGTTTTCCGCTTGTGGGTGTGTAGTAGTCAAGCTCTGCCTCATCTGCACCCATGTAGCTGACTTCAACATTGTATTTGATACCGCTGTTTACTGCATATCCTAAAAATCTGCGGTAGCCTGCTTTTTTTACAAGTCCGTGATCCCTGATAGCTTCAAATTCTTTGCCATAGCCCTTGTCCCAGTCCTTTACTATAACATGAGCAGTGGTTCCCAGCTTTTTGAATTCGTAATAGGTATTTGCATTGTTCAGTCCCGCAGCCGTAGTGAACAATGTGGAGAACAGAAGTGCGGTCAGTATCATTGCGATTATCGTACAGACACATCTGAATTTCTCCGCAAGAAGTGATCTGAATGCTAGTTTTCTAATCATTTACTGCACTCTCCCGTCAACAACTCTAATTACTCTTTTCATCTGAGATGCAACTTCCTGATCGTGAGTTACAACTATTATGGTCTGGTCAAACTCCTTATTCATGAATTTGAGCATATCAACGACCTCTGCACCCATTGCTTCATCAAGATTTCCCGTGGGCTCATCAGCCAGAACTATCTCGGGCTTGTTTGCCAGAGCTCTTGCTATGGCAACTCTCTGCTGCTGTCCGCCTGACATGGAAGATGGCAGAGAATTTTTCTTGTGTGAGATCTCCAGCGCGTCGAGTATAGTATCGATATACTTATTGTTTGGCTTCTTTCCGTCAAGCTGTATAGGAAGAACTATGTTCTCGTATACATTAAGTACGGGTATCAGATTGTAGTTCTGAAAAATGAAACCGATCTTTGAACGGCGCATCTTTGTCAGCTGCTCATCGTTCATTTTGGAGATATCCTCTCCTCCGATAACGATGCTTCCTCCTGTTGGATGGTCAAGAGCACCAAGCATATTCAGCAGCGTTGACTTACCGCTTCCCGACTTGCCGATTATGCCTATCAGTTCACCCTTATCAACACTCAGGTTCACCTTATCCAGAGCCTTTACCAGGTTGCTTTCGTCACCGTAATACTTACAAAGATCGTGAGTTTGAATTACCATTACAATCACCGTTCCTTATCATATATTTTTGATCTTGTCATTACAGACATCTCTTATCATAGCACATATTATTGATAAAGTCAATCAAATAACCGCGTATTTACGCACATAAATCGTATTTTTATCCGATCTTGTATATCTGATCTACCTGATCCGAAAAACAATTGCTGTGGGATACGATGATTATTATTTTATCCTTTATACCCATTATTGAACGTGCAATTATCTTCTCGGTATTTTTGTCCAGTGCCGAAGTTGGTTCATCGAATATGACCACATCCGATTTTTTCAGCATTGAACGGGCTATAGCCAGTCTCTGACGCTGTCCGCCCGACATAGTCATACCATCATCACCAAGCATGGTATATAATCCGTTTTCCATGCCCCTGACAAAATCGTCAAGCTCAACTCGCCTAAGTGCTTCCCATACCTTTTCTTCGGGGATATCCCTTCCGTTGGTCAGATTATTATATATCGTATCATGCAGGAAGAATGTTTTCTGCGATACCAGTGATATCCTGTCCCTGAAAGACTCCAGGTCTATACTGCCTATCTCATCATCGTTTATATAGATATTACCCGATGATGCCCGCCACAATCCGAGTATCAGATTGAATATTGTAGTCTTGCCTGCACCGCTTTTTCCGCAAATCAAATATTTTTTGTTCTTCTCAAAATCCAGATCCAGCCCGTTAAGAATATTTTTTCCGCGGGTGTACCCGAATGTCAGATTTTCGATCTTAATGTTGTCGATCTCATCTATCTGCTTGCCTTCAGAAGCATCTTCGCCCGTTTCTCCGCCCAGAACATCATCAACATTGTTAAGCGAAGGAACGACCATATTGAAGCTTACTTTCATGAATACAAGGTTCTCAAACGGTGCGATAAACCTTGTGCAATACTGCAGGAATATTATCATAACACCCATCGAGATCTGCTTCTGAAAGACCTGATAACCGCCGAATGCAGTTATCGCTATCAGGCTGATGGTAGATATCATATCTATCGCCTGATTTGAAAAACCATTTGTCAGTGTGAGCTTTTTAAAGCTCCTTTTCAGCACATCTGCTGCAAGTTCATACTTGTTCAGAAAGCTCCTGCGGAAACCGTATGTTATCATCGCAGGTGCATTGGATATGAACTCCTCTGTAAGAGCATTCTGCTCTCCGTAATCTCTTCTGTTTTCAAGCGCCAGATACCTGAGTTTATTTCCGAACTTCTGCTGTGCCGCAAGAGTTATGGGTATCATCACGATCAGCAGCAGTGTGAGTTTCACATCATAATAGAACATGACTCCCATTATGCCGATCGCCTGAACAAGTGAAACGATAACCTTGTACGCTTTGTATATGAATGATGCCAGCTTTGCCGCATCATCATTTACTACCGTCATCAGGTCGCCTGTCTTTTCATTTGCAAAGAACTTTCCGTCCTTCATGAAAAGTCTGTCCAGCGCTGTCAGTTTCAGATGCTGTGCGAACTCGAATTCCTTTACAGATGAATAGTAATCAAACGCGAATTCAACAAACATCTGTGTAATGTTAAGTATAAAATATATTGTTATCAATCTTATCAGTGAGCTTATCGATGCCGCTTTCGTGACAACATCTACGAAGTCAACGAATACCATTGGTACGGCTATCGACAAGAACACCGATATCAGCATCAGGGTAAAGAAAACACCTTTCTTCATTCTGTCAAGTTTCCATATCCTGAGCAGTTTCCTTATTTCATTATTCATTGAGTGCTTCCTTTACCAGTTTGCCGAGATAATTTACTTTCTGAAAATATACCCTGTAAACAGGGACTTTGCCGAATATTCTGCACGAAAATTCATTTTCGAGCATATAGATTATCTTGTAATAATCATAGATGGTAGAATTGGTATACTCCAGTTCAAGATCGGCTGCAAGCTTTACACGTATTTTTTCTTCGGATATCATTTTTCTGACTAAACCGAGTATCCTGTCAACGATCTTATCATCGCTCACATCATCTTCGGGAGACCTGTAAAACTTTTCGTTCGCCCAGGATTCAGATCTCATGTACTCTTCCGCCTCTGCCTTAGTGCTGAACTTTCCTTTTGCGTAAGCATCTGCAAGAACACCCGAGAATATCGCTGCTGCTCTGCTGTTGCCTCTGAAGAAGTTTGCACCCGGCATATGGAATTCCATAAGTTCCGTAGCTCCGCTTGCTGTTACCTGTATCTTCTTCTGACTGTCGTATTCAAAACCATCGTTAAAAACGTCGATCCTGCCTACAACACCTATAACGTTTTTAAAATCTGCCGGAAAACTTATATGCCTGTCATTGGATTTTGAAGCTACACAGATCTTTCCCTGTGCTTCAAGCTCCTTTGTCAGTTTTTTCAGTTTATGCCGTATAAATAGATCATTTGAGCTGAGACTCATATTGATGATCTGGACATCGAGCCGTTTGACCAGTTCCAGTGCAGCTACCAGTTTGCCCGGAGTGCATCTGCCGTTCTTACCCAGTATACAAACAGGAATTATTTCCGCTTCCGGTGCTATCCTGTTTACTATGGAAGCGCATACCGTACCATGCCCGTTGAAATCAGACAGTTTGGAAGGTGACACTTCCTGAACAGTATTGTCTTCGTCATCATGAACTAAATATCCGGTTTTTATGCAGTTTCTGACATCGTCATTAACTATGTTGTAGTTGATCCCGCTGTCAATGATCGCAACTTTAACTTTTCTCATATTGATACACCGGATCCTTATTTAATCTCAAATCAAATTTTCTTGGTATTTTTCCCTGTGATCGTTTTCCTATGATTGATCTTGTTTGTCTTATTGCAAGGATCAAAACCGACATAATCATAGTTGAAATCCGAAAAGATGCCTTCTGCCTTGACATTCTCTTTTACGAACACTTTGTTCAGAAGCTTCTTTATGTTCATACGATTTTCCTCCTGTTAAGATATATGATACTTTCTTCGGGTCTACAGTCTTGAATACAGTTTTGCGCTGTAATTCATTCTTCTTCTGCAACCTGTCCTAGCGGTATAACCCGCATAAGTCTGTTCAGCACAGTCCTGCATAAAGTCAGCCTGAAGGTCCATTCTTTCAGCCTTGACCGTTTCCCTGAGCTTTATCTTGTCTTTGATCTTCTTGATCATCATGATACTTTTCTCCGTTTCACCGTTCAGGTATTACAATACTCTGGTGTATTTAGCTGAGACCGATGCCTTTCTTCCGCAGTTTTTGGCTGCAGTGCTGCCGGTATACTTATAATCTATACAGTCGTGCAAACAAGTATAGTTGCCTTCAGCCTTAACATTTTCCTCACCGAGCTTGACCTTCCCGGTTATCTTCTGTACCTTCATAAAAACATCTCCTTTTCATTGGATCTTATATTGGTTTGTTACCATATTTATATTTAATACACCGAAGCAGTCTTGTTTAAATTGTTGTTTTTCGGTTTTTGAATTTTGATTATGTTGTTAGTACTTTATTGCTGTGTTCGAGTAGTAAAACTATAGTGTAGCTTTGTTGCTGCTATAATACGATATTATCGCATCATTAAATCAGACTGCTTATTATTACCAAGCACGTGTTGTCTTAGCGGTTACAGTGCTTCCTCTGCGGCAGCCCCTTGCACCTGTGCTACCGGTATAGTAGTACTCGATGCAGTCGTGGTGGCAAGCGTACTCATCTCTCTCTGCCTTTACGTTCTCTTCGTTCAGCTTAACCTTGTCATTGATCTTTTTGATTTCCATGGTAAAATCCTCCTGTTTATTATAAATTATTACCTGTTTGTTATTAGTAGTAGATCGTATTAGTGCGTATATTATTATTACGAATTATCAGATATAGTATTCTTATGATTCTGTATTAAAAGATCTAAGATTACCAAGCGCGGGTCGTCTTAGCGGTTACAGTGCTTCCTCTGCGGCAGCCCTTAGCGCCTGTGCTTCCGGAATAGTAGTACTCGATGCAGTCGTGGTGGCAAGCGTACTCGTCTCTCTCTGCCTTTACGTTCTCTTCGTTCAGCTTAACCTTGTCATTGATCTTCTTGATTTCCATAGTAAAATCCTCCTAATTTAAATGTAAAATGTATTAGTGTGTATAGTTTTCTTATGATTTTGTATTCAAAAGATCTAAGATTACCAAGCGCGGGTCGTCTTAGCAGTTATAGTGCTTCTTCTAACACAGCCCTTAGCGCCTATGCTTCCGGAATAGTAGTACTCGATGCAGTCGTGGTGACAAGCATACTCATCTCTTTCAGCCTTAACATTCTGGTCGTTGAGCTTAACCTTATTGTCGATCTTCTTGATTTCCATAATTAAATCCTCCTAATCGACTGCTTCGGCGTATAAATATCAGTTTTTAAGCAAACTCGTATTCAAGTCTGCTGCATAGACAGGCTATACTGCTGGCAGTATAATAATCGCCTGTTATCTTTTTATTTATAAGTTTACATCTTGAGCTTGCACAGTAGTGATACATCTCACAGCCGCTGCAGCTTGATGTGTCCTTGTTATTTATCATCTGGAGTTCCTCTACCTTGGCTTTATCAAGCCCTGTGCTCACATTTCCCATATACCAGTAGCTGTCACCTACAGTCAGCGAACACGGATAGATACTGCCGTCAGGCAGGAAGTGGAAACTTTCCACACCGCCCGTACATTTAGCCTTGCGGACAAATTCCGACTCGGTAACATACGATATAACGGCATCTCCATACTCTTTTTCTTCTATATATTCTTTGATCTTACGGAACTGCTCGAATATTATCGGTTCGTCCTCGTCCTTCCAGTGAGAGTCATACATATCCAGCACGGGTATTATCCGTCTGAAGCCCTCCTCCAGGAAATAACAGACCGTATCGCAAAGATCACCGATAGTATCTCTTGTAACAGTCATTCTCAGCCGAACATCTTTTTTCTTGCTGATATCCTTTGCTGTTGCCATGACCTGCTCAAAGGAACCTTTGCCGTTTACAAACTTTCTGTTCAGGTCATGTATCTCCGCCTTGCCGTCAAGGCTCAACGAAAGCTCATTTATCTTATTGATTATCTTTTTTCTTCTTTCGTCATAGAGCGTACCGTTGGTAGTCATTCCGTAGTACAGCTTTGATGCGGGCACCAGAGCTTCAAAACGCTCCATGATATACTCTATTATATCGCAGTTCATCAGAGGTTCACCGCCGTGGAACTGTACCGCTATCTCATCAGCTGTTTCCCAGCAGTCCAGTTTTGTCAGCATATCTATCGCTGCATCTGCGACCTCTTTTGTCATATATTCTTTCTTTATATTATTGCCTATCCTGTTGTAGCAGTAGCTGCAGTTCAGGTTGCAGTCATTCGTAGTCCAAAATACAACGTGCATCAGATCTCACCCCAAAGTGAAAAGCCGATCTCTTTTTTCCTGAGCTTGCAGTAGTTATCAAACGACTTCTCGTTTTTCAGCGACTGCTCGAACAGGAAAGGACAATGCCAGCAGAAGTACTTTACACTGCACTCCTTACATCTTTTAAAGTTTTCGGGCATTTTCTTCTCAAAGTTCAGATAGCTTTCTGTTTTTCTGAATTCCTCTTCGTAGAAATACTTTCTTATATCATCTACATCAAGGATATTTCCGATAGGTTTCTCGGAACATTCATAGGGTGCGCACAGGAACATATTTCCTTTTGCATTTACCGTAAAGGAGCCGTAGCGTCCGCCGCAGGCACCAAACTCGATGTAAGGCTGGTTCTCCCTGGTCTTTTTGACAAACTCGGGATCAACAGGATCGTTGTCCTCAACCGATTCGTCCTGAATATACCAGTCCTTATGATCCTTGCCTCTTCCTACGGGAGAGAAGGTCCTGACCATGGGGCTGACTTCCAGATCCCTGCACAGTTTCAGGAAAGGTTTCTCATGCTCTCTGTTCTGTGCGGTAAGTACGAAGGATAGAGAAATATCCTTAACGCCAGCCGCCTTCAGACATTTGATAGCATTCATTACCTTTGCGAAAACTCCGGCGCCTCTTATCTCGCTGCAGGACTTTTCATCCGAACCGTCAACGCTTATGAACACCTTATCATAAAGTTCCTTTATCCTTACTGCGTTCTCTTCGTTGATGTAAGTGCCGTTGGTCATCAGGTTCATTTCGCCGTCGGTATTCTTTTTCAGGTATTCACTGAGTTCAAAGAAGAATGGCAATACCATTGGCTCACCGCCTGTGACAGTTATCAGTTTTGGCTTAACGCTGAGTATCTTATCAGCTATAGCATAGATCTCATCTCTGTCAGCTATCAGCGTCTTGGTGGTAACTGCATCTGCTATGCAGTGCTTGCAGTGCAGATTGCACTGATTTGTTACCTCCCACTGTATATCAAAATCTGTAAGGAGTTCCTTGTCATTCTCATCAACAAGTATCTTTTTCTCCACCAGCTTGTCATGAAGCTCGCTGAAGTACTCCTTGTCGTCTCTATCTTCAAAAATGTTTTCATACTCATGCTTTCCAATACCTTTGTTAACAAAGCCGTTGAGTATATCGTAGCACTCTCTGCTCATTTTCAGAAAAGTGCATTCGAATTTGTTACCGACTATTACCTGTTCCCTATTCTGCAGGAACAGCAGGTTTTTAGTAAATTTCCTCATATTCAAAAGCTCCATAAATTATTTCTTTTATTTATTGTTTTAAATTAGTGACCCTTGCCCCAGCCGAATTCCCACATTCTGTTTACCTCCCTTCGTCTTGGTACAGTCATAGTATAGCGTATAAATCATGGTAAAACAACAAATCTCTTGTAAAGCCCCCGTTTTTTTTTGTGAATGGTAATTTGAGTCGAAAAAATAAAAAACAGCAGTACTTTTTCATACTGCTGTTTTCTGTAAAATATATTGATTTTACGCCGTTTCAGGCATTTTTATCCTGAACATTACATCAAGAACGAATACAGGCGATGTCTGTGAGATATTTACAGTTCCGTCCAGTGCATCAACGGTCTTCCTTATATTATAAAGACCGAATCCATGCTCATTCTTGTTTTCCTTTGAAGTTTTCAGGTCAGGGTCATCGGTATCCGAAGGATTTGATATACATATCATCTGCATATCATTTTTAAGTACACAGTTCACATCTATGTATTTTTCCTCACCCTCCTTCAGTCTGCGGCAGGCTTCCAGAGAATTATCCAGTGCATTAGAGAGTATCGTGCATATATCGAATGCCGATACATTTTCTGAGATCACTCCCGAGAAATTCAGCCTGAAATTCTCCTGCGCTGCTATGGCTGCCTTATCATTGAGTATCGCATCAGCGATAGTATTACCGCTTTTGAAGGATGTTTTATTCATCGTCGGATTACTTGATATTGAATCCAGATATTCCAGTGCGTCATCTACCTTCTGACTGCCAAGCAATGATTTCAGGCAATGCATATGATTTTTGTAATCGTGTCTGAACTTTCTGATATCAGTAGTCATCTCATCGATCTTTTCATAATACCTTGCCTGCATATCAAGCTGTTTATCCAGAAGTTCAGCAGACCGTTTATAGTAGAATTTGGACATACTGTTCATTATAAGCATTGTTATGATAAAGAATGACAGTATACAGATCGGTATAACAAATAACCTGAGATAAAAATAAACCGTATCCATATCAGTATTATCCCACGAGGCAAAGCTTATGTAGGATATCATCAACGAAAGAACCGTCGCATACGCAAGAATGAAGAAATATGTCTTTCTGTTTATAAACTCCAGACTAAGCTTAAGATCATCTTTCCTAGGTATCACAAATCTTGTGAATATCAGATAAAAGGAAAGATTATATATAAAATATACGATTTGTCCGCTTAAAACTTGATATTTAGCGGGAACAACAAGATTTGCCAGAAGATTTATCGTTGCACCCGGACAGGCTTCAATCGAAAAATAAAGCAATGTTGCATATACTGTTTTCAAGAACTGCGTTCGGTGCGACAAGAATACCGATATAATAATTAATAATACACCGGCCCTTGATACTGTCATTCCGAGATTTTTCGGAACAGGGATAATAACTATAAATACTTCCAAAGCAATATTTACCGCCGCTAAAACATAGCTTGTCTTCCCGAACTTATTGTTGTCCGAAAGCAGTTTGACTGTGTTATGTATATTTACATAATACAATATATACACGGCTATAAAAAAAACTATATATAGACTTTTCAATATGATTTCCATTTTTACACTCCCCCAAAACTTTCAATAGATCATTATCAACTATGGCTCACATCATCTCGATGTGGCTCTCTTTAAATAGTTCAGATAACAATTATTGAAATCTTTGTATTTTCCTCTTGATATCACCGCCTTATGTCCGTTTGATAAGATTATACCCGTTTTATCGTATGAATTTATGTGTTCAAGATTCACTATATACGATCTGTTCGTCCTGAAAAATCCTCCGGAATCCAGTTCTTCTTCCAGTGCCGAAAGATTATAAGGATATCTGTACGAGCCTTTTTCTGTTATTATGTAAGTATATACATTGTCTGCCTGCGCATATATAACGTCTTTTTCGTATACAACTATGCTCTCGTTATACATCTCATCCTTGACTATCAGCTTGCGTTCGCTGTTGCTTATCTCCAATGCAGAATCCATAGCCTCATAAAGTTTATCCTTGCTGACAGGCTTAACTATGAACCTGAATGCATTGTACTTCATGCTGTCAAAAACTATCTCCGAATAACTGCTTACAAAAACTACTTTAGTTTCTATATTTTTTTCCCGTATACTTTTTATGGTATCCAGTCCGTTCAGATCTTTCATCTGATGATCGAGAAAGATCATATCAAAAACAGTCTTAGAAGCAACCAGCTTACCGCCGTCGTCAAATTCAGTTATATCCAGAATAATATTATTCTCCGATGAATATTTATTAAGCAGCTCAATAATATCATTACGAAACACTTTTTCGTCATCACAAACTGCAATTTTCATTGTAACACCCCTCTGTACCAATCTACAAACTATACATAATATCTTAATTTTTACATATGTCAGATCGATATGTTATATATTATATATCATTTTGTCAGAAAAATCAATAGTTTTTTCACTTTTGCTAAATTATTATCCATTTTTTTAAACAGGTTATTTTATTCCCCCGAATTGTTTGATCCGCATTTATTCTTCTATACATAGCAACCAAATAATTAACTATTTATGAACCGAGTTTATGTATTTTAAATCACATAATACTGCCCCTTGCTATATACTGTCAGCCGCAGAAATGCGGCTGTTTTCGATCTCAAAAAATTATAGAGCTGTATAATGATACTACGGATCTTCAGGATTCTATCATAACTATTGAAAATCAGACAAAAATGCGATATAATAGTATGCAAAGCAAGCAGCAGAATATTTTCAATATTGAAAAATCACAAAGTTTGACAAAAAACAATAAAAATTCAGAAAATAAAATATCATAGCACCTTAAAATATGATATAATAAAAAACATAACCATCGGCAGATACCCTCTGCCATAAAAATTCAAAGGAAGGATAAATTTATATGAAAAACAAATACGTCAGTAAGATCAGTTTTGCGCTGATTATTGTGGTGTTTGTCATATTATGTATGATACAGGCACCAATAAGCGATGCGGTGGGATCGCTGTGGTCACTGCTCCCGCCCATAGTAGCCATAGGACTTGCACTGATGACCAAAGAGGTCTATTCATCACTTTTTGTCGGTATACTGACAGGCGGTCTGCTGTATTCCATCACAGAACACAACGGATTTTCGGGAATGTTCAATGCAGTGGTAAAGGATGGCATAATCGCCAATATCGCGGACAGCTACAATGTGGGCATACTGCTGTTCCTTGTAGTACTTGGTACCATCGTGGTACTTATGAACAAGGCGGGAGGCAGCCGTGCTTACGGTGAATGGGCATCAAAACATATCAAGACACGTTCGGGCGCCTGCTTATCTACCTTCCTGCTGGGTGTTATGATATTTGTAGATGATTATTTCAACTGCCTGACAGTCGGTTCGGTCATGCGGCCAATAACGGACAAACACAAGGTATCACGTTCAAAGCTTGCATACCTTATAGATGCTACCGCTGCACCTGTCTGTATCATTGCCCCCATATCCTCATGGGCGGCAGCCGTTGCGGGAACTGTCAAAGGTGTCAACGGTATCTCGCTTTTCGTGCGGACTATCCCTTATAATCTGTATGCACTACTTACTCTGATAATGGTCATTTTCATAGCTTTGTCAGATGTGGATTACGGTCCGATGAAGCGTCATGAGGACAATGCACGCAAAGGCGACCTGTTCACCACACGAAACAAGGTATATCCCGATGATGCAAAGCCCGAACACAGCAGAGGAAAAGTCATTGACCTGATACTGCCTGTTGTGATACTCATTGCACTTTGTGTGCTGGGCATGGTTTACACAGGCGGACTGTTCAGCGGCGAATCATTCCTTAATGCCTTTGCAAACTGCGATGCTTCATTCGGTCTTGCAGTTGGTTCTCTCGGCGCACTTATCGTTATTATACTGTACTTTCTGGCACGCCGTGTGCTGACTTTCACCGAGTGCATGGATTCCATCACCGACGGTTTCAGGCAGATGGTGCCTGCCATACTGATACTCACCTTTGCATGGACACTTAAAACAATGACGGGGCTGCTTCAGGCAAGCACCTACGTTTCAGGTCTGGTGGAAAACGCACATACAATGCAGATACTTCTGCCGATGATACTGTTTGTTGTGGCAGTGGGTCTTGCTTTTGCAACAGGTACTTCATGGGGTACTTTTGGTATTCTTATACCCATCGTGACAGGTGTATTTTCATCACAGCTGGTACAGAACGGTGACAGCGTAACTATACCGCCCATCGTTATCATCTGCATCTCGGCTTGCCTTTCGGGTGCGGTATGCGGCGACCATTGTTCACCCATATCCGATACGACGATAATGGCTTCAACAGGTGCCCAGTGCGACCATGTCAACCATGTATCCACCCAGCTTCCCTACGCATTTACTGTTGCAGTTGTCTGTGCAGCGGGATATCTGCTGGCAGGTTTTGTACAGAACGTATTTGTCGTTCTCGGAAGCAGTATACTGATGATGCTCGGAACATTGTTTATCATACGCAATATTTCAAAAGCCAAGAAAGAAACAAAGGCGGAATGACCACCGATATAACGATACAAAAAAGCGGAGAACTCATATCTGTGAGTTCTCCGAATTTGTTTATTTCTCCATTTATCTCTCCACCGGTATAGCGCTTAATAATTCCACAGATTTAATACTGCAATATCGCATATGGGATCAAAACCGAGATCATCGAGATCAACGCTGATATCACCTACATTGGAATTATTCACGTACCATTCGCCATATTCTGCATTAAGTGCGTCTATCTGATTGGAAATATTTGCCTGTACTTTTTCTTCCTGCTCGTCAGTCAGATCAAAATGCAGCTCCCATGTTCTTCCGTCGATAACAACGTCTGCACAAAGTTCAAGTGTAGTGCCTACTCTGTGTATCGAAAGGTCAGTTCCGAGTGTCTTCTCTATATCGCTGTAATTCATGCCGACAGTTACGCCGTCACCGACATATGCGCCGTTATACAGGTTGAGCTGATCCATTTTATCGCCGAGTAATCTGTACCATGTTCCGTTATCACTATTAATAACTCCATAATCAACATCACCACTAGGCTTAGTTTCAGTAGTTGTAGCTTCTTCTAAGCAGAATACATACTCAGGAAAAGCCGAGCACTTGTAGCCGTAATAAGGAGCCTGAGTGCTTGCTGACAGAACTATCTCATAATCATTGTCGGAAAGCGCTTTCAGCTGATCAACGCTCATCGAAAGCATCTCATCAACACTCATGTAAGGTATGCCCTTTGAAGCCTCGATATTGGTGTCATCGGGAAGCTTTTCTGCATTTGTGCAAACGGGGTCAAAGTCGGAAAGATCAACATAGGCGTATACTGCATTTGCGTACTCACTTACCCTCTCCCAGCCACGCTGAGAATAACTGCCTATATTAGAAGCAATCTGGGCATAATCACTGTCAGATATCTCAAAAGTCATGGACCACTTTGAACCGTTTATCTCAGCCGAAGACTGAACAGTATGGGGTCCGTATGCCGAGCTTGTCAGCATAGCAGGGATATTAGTTCCAGCCATGGTCTTGATCTCGTTATAGCCTGTACCGATAAGATCATCGGAAGTCACCTTTTTGTTATTTGTCTTCTTCTCGTTGGTGGTGGTATTAACAGCAGGAGTCGCATTGCTGCCGTTATTGCTGTTATTGCCGCCTGCTGATGTTGAAGTCTTTTTCTTTTCGTTGCTCAGAGAAGTGACAGGCACGGAAGTCTTGGAATCGGTATCCTTGTCGGAAGCAATGATCTTTTTATCTGTACTGCTTTCTGTCTTTTCAGCCAGATACTTGTCGATGGAATTGTTTTCCTCGTAGGAAACTTCTACAGGCGCATGGCTGTCAGTCTGCTTTACATCACCTGCAAAGCCCTTAACTTCCTTGTCGGACATACCCAGACCTATCGGGATGCATATCGCCAGAACTGCCGCTGCGGATACTGCCGCGATCTTGCCTGCGAGAAATCCCGAACTTGCAGCAGGTGCAGAAGATACCTTAGCTGCTGCATACTTGGGGCTGATAGTGGTTTTGAACATATCTCCCATAGGTACAGCTGCAAGTACGCCACCCTTGCCGTAAAGCTTTTCTATCTGTGTCTTCAGCTTCTTTCTTGCCTGATAGAGCTTCTGCTTTGCAGTATTCTCGTTCATGCCCAGGGACTTTGCAACATCTGAAACGCTCATATCATTATAATAGTACAGTATCAGTGCTGAACGCATCTCGGGCTTGAGACCGTCGATAAGAGCAGCTATCTCCTTCTTGCGCTCCTTGTTTACTGCGTAGTCTTCGGGAAGCATAACGGTCATATCCATAGCGGTGTTCTCGATGGCGTAGTCCTTTTCTTCATCGGTATCAAAGCGTGCGTTCCTGCTTTCTGTTCTGAAATGATCTGTACACTTGTTATAGGCGATACTGTGGAGCCATGTGCCGTAGTTTTCAGGGTGATCAAGTGTATCTATCTTCTCCATGGATCGCAGGAAAGCTTCATGTGTGATATCCTCGGCGATCTCTTTATTTTTAACATTCTTCAGCACAAAGAAATAAAGGTTGGAATGATATTCGTTGTACAGCTTTTCAAAAGCCTTTCTGTCTCCGTTTTTTGCATCGTTAACTATATTGATAAGGTCACTTTTCTTCATTCAGGATTCCTTCTTTCGTTAAAATATCTCCGATCTTTTTCTTAGCCGCATTTTTTTCTTCCTCCGACAGTGCGGCTTCAGCCTGCATCATTGCAAGCACCTGTCGGATCACCTCATCTAACTGATATTCCATATCAAAGTTTCATTCCTCCTGTATTATACCACTTTTTCATCCGTTTGTCATCTGCTTTCTGAAAATTAGACGTAGCAAGTTGGGTTTGGTTATAAACTTTTTTCTCCGTCTGTTTTTCTGTTTTCTGAAAATTAGACGAAGCAAGTTCGGTTTGGTTATAAAAATTTTTCAGCAGATTTTAAATATCAACTCACCTGACACCCTTTCCGTAAATCACAGAGTGACAAAGATTTGACCCCATATCCTTAGAATGGATATGGGGTCATCATGCAAGCTTGCACTGATATTATCGATCAAAAAGCGTTTTACAGAGAATTATAGTTTGTTCCTATATATACTTCAAAAACACAGTCAGAACCAAATGTATCGCCGTTTCTGATCACTACATAATAAGCGTTTGTTATAGGCTCAAAATTATTTTTCCGTATATATTCTTTCAGGGCTGCTTCTGTTCTGGAAATATCCGATATACTGCCCTCATGCCTTGTCATCACAGCATTTATCAAACGGAAGATAAGCTTTGAACCGTAGTTCTCCGAAGGCTTTATCTCGCCCTTTACAGGTATATATATCTCAGCGGACTGTGTTTCATCGGAGATGTTGTTTTCCTTGAATGTAAATATAAATTTACCCGCTGCTGCAAGCCCCAGCGCCGAAAGATTATCATGGATATGTTCTATCACTTTCAGTATATCCGCCTTTTTTATGTTTGCGGAATAGGTTATAAGATTTTCAGCATATATATTTAAATGTGGTATATATTGCAATTGTTTCACCCCACCTGTATCTAATTGAAATTTAGCTATTATAAACTGCTAATATTTCTTCTTGTAGATATTATATCATTAAATATATGATGCTGTCTACGATAATCGAGTGAACGGTATAAAAATTTAAGTGAACGGTATCTATATCTCTTCCGATCTCAGTACCAGATTGAGATCCAGTGTAAACTGCTTATCGTCCGCCGACAGATCAGCCTCACCGTCATATTTTTGGACAACGCGAAGGATATTCGATACACCTAAACCGTGGTGATCCTTATCGCTTTTTGAAGTTGCTATTGTCTTGTTGCTTTTTATTTCCACTGTCTCAAAGATAGGATTGGTAATAGTAAAGAAGAAATAGCCTTGCTTGAAATCCGCATTAACTTTTATCTCCTTCGGCTTCTCTGAGGTATCCTTGCCGCAGGCTTCGATGGCGTTGTCTATGGCGTTTGCCATTATTATACACAGGTCAACATTGCTTATTCCTGCGGTGGGCACCATGCCTGAAAAAACTATCTTTGTGTTTACCGTTGCTGCTCTGTCGTTTTTATCATTCATAAGAGCATCAATGATTATATTGCCTGTATTGTATTGCTTTTTCTCAACAGATGAAAGCGCTTCTATATCGTCTATATATTCCATCGCCTTATTTTTTTCTTCTGCATCAATCAGACTTCTGAGACAGATCAAATGATTTTTAAAATCATGACGGAAGCTTCTGAATTCACCGTAAATGGTATTTATCTTTTCATAGTACTTTATCTCGTTTTCCACCTGTTTTGAAAGCATATCGATCGTTGTCCTTTTCTCGGCTTCGGATATACTTATCTTTATTATTGAAACTGCAAATACTATCAGTCCCGCCATGGAAGGCAGTATATATCTTTTGTAATACAGCTCATGGTTGGGTTGGTTTTCTCCCATGACGAATATCGCCGCTATAAATAAAAGCAATATTACATCTATATAAAGCTTTTTAGGCAAAGATCTGACGATCTGCCGAAGCATGATCTCGATTTTTTTTCTTTTTATGTAAATGAGTATCGATGCCAGAACAATTACCTCTGCAGAAAATGCAGCAAGATTACAAAGCTCATAATTTTTGATAAATGCCATACTAAGATTCAAACATATCTGCGGCGGCCATAGCGACAGCAGGAAAATATACAGTACTCTCTTGCTGAATTCCTCAAATAACACACTGTATGCCCCTAAACGTCCGAAAAAATAAATGCCTTGTAACAGCTGGCTCAATTCCTTAGGACAGAAATCAGGTTTGTTCATGATTATAGGTGCAGGAAGCAGAGTGAGTATCAGCAGAAAATAACCTACATTTCTGATACGTGATGATTTGAAATCACATACCGTTCTTGCAAGCTTTACAAAAATAAGCTGTTCCAGGATATTTACAAGCAGCACCAGATAAGAAATTATCGTCATTTTCAGCACTCCTTCCGGAAATTATATCTCTTGATATAGCCGGTAAAAGCTTTTTTAAACGGAGTGAGCTTTAATCTGCTTATAAGTGCTCTTTCTTTATTATCAAAAAGGATATCAGTAGATGTATGAGAAACGATATGTCTGAATCCTGCCAGATATGTCCTGTGACAGCGGAAGAATTTATCCTCGGGAAGCATATTTTCAATTTCCGATAATGTCTTCTTGTAAAGGACAGTACCCTCATTCGTCCTGATATTGCAGTACTTATCAGCTGCTTCTATATAAATGATATCATTGATATTCAGCTTTTTATTCTCCTCATCGGTCTTTATGAGAAGGAAATTTGATTCGTCATTATCTGCAAGATATGAATCAAGCGCAGATGCCAGCTTATCGTCATCTATCGGCTTTACTAAGAACCTGTATGCATTGACTTCAAAGGTATCAAAAACAATATCGGGAAAGCTGGTCAGGAATATTATAGCTGTTTCGGTATTTTTCTTTCTGATCTGCCTTGCGGTCTCAAGACCGTCAATCTCCGCCATCTGATAATCCATAAAAATAATGTCATACTCATTCTGACTGCCGATAAGATCTAATCCGTTGGTAAAATCATTGTAGATCATTATAAGATTTCTTTTCTGTGCATAACTTTCAAGATGTTTTTTCAGTTCGGTGTGTATGACCATCTGGTCGTCACAAATCGCGATTTTCATGTGGTTCTCCTCTCCTTAACTACAAATATATTTTTCGATTTTAAACGACATCAGGAATTGCATTTTGAGAACTGGCAAAAGCTCTGTATATACTTTTACGCAGTTCGCAAATAAGCAATTTCAATGTCGTTTACTATACGATTCTACACAAAGTACAGATCAATGCATTTTACTCCGTATTTTATACCATTTACTCCAAAAATATATCGCAACTGCAAAAAGTATATTATAATAAGACCATCGAAACAAGAGAAACAACAAAACTAAAAAAAAGAACAAAAAAGGAGGCTTAAAAATGCAGGACTGGTTTGATTTTTGGGGTTGGTTCTTATAATTAATAAGTGTTAAAAAAACAGAGTAAACTTTAAAATTATAATCCAATTCATTATATCATAAATTAGTTGTTATGTCAATTACATAACCAAAAAGAGTTTATGATAAAAAGAGCTTACCGCAGGTTTTGTCTTACAAGACAGGATCTGCGGTAAGCTTTTTTCAGATATGATATTGTAAAAATATGACTAACCCTTTACGCGCTGTTTAGTCCGGTATATCCGCGGAATAACCATAAAAAAGCAATGCCCCCGAAGTGTTTTAAAACGCTTCGGGGGCATCATTTTTAACGTGTATTTTTTTAAGGGTAGTTTTTTTCAACTGACTAAATCACTTCAATACAGTGTTTACCATCTGGGTTTATAATTCTTGAAAGTAGGAATATTGTTATCTCCGTTTCTTTCATCACCGAACCAGTGACCGTTTGAATAGTTGCTAGTAGTGCGTACATCAAGGTGAATTGCAGTGTTATCGATTATACCGATGCCTGTGAAGCCGATCTGCTCTGCTTCCCACGCAACCCTTGAAGAAGCGATCTGATAGCCGTTCTTGTCGTAGCAAATGACATCTGCTGCAATGCCTTTAGTATGTGCATCATTTCTGTAGCCACCTACTGCAACGGAGCAATCAGGATCACGATAACCGGAGGTTACGATGATCTTTGAGCAGTTCAGTCTGGAATAGAGTGTTTCCAGCTTATTAATGAGATCCTGGCTGATTGTTCCAACATTACCGCAGTTGCACCTAAATTCATCTATGTGGAAATGTGCAGAAAGCTGTCCATTTACAGGCTGGGTAGGCTGAGTTACAATAGGGCTCTGGCTGATAGAGTAGCCATGGTTATTGTAGCTGGACCATGTGGTAGCATAGTTGTAATTTCTGGATACTACCTTGATCTCGCCTGCATCGCTGATCGTCATATAAGCACGGTTTTTGCCGTTTGTTCTGGTATTCCAGATAGCTTTTCCGTCTTTTCTGTAGATAACAAGGTTACCATCACCCTGAAGAACGCACTTTGTACCGCCTCTGTTCTCTGTCTGAGAGCTCCATATAGGTGAGTATGCCTTGCCTGTGGACTTATTGTAATGATAAATGACAAGGTTGCCGTCGCCCTGGAAAACAAGTACATAATTCTGAGAAGGAGATTTGTAGAATCTTCCGGGTACCAGATCTGCATTTCCGTTGTTTGCATCAACAACTGTGTTCACACTTACTACTGCTGCACTCGCTACGATCGAATTACCGAATATAGCATTACCGATAGTGGTGCTGCCTATTGCAGGAGCGGATACAGAGAGGATGCAGCTTGCTGCTGTCAGGGTGGTGATTACCTTTTTCTTTGCGCTTGTGATTGTTGTGTTTTTCATTTTTGTTTCTTCCTTTCAATTTTAAAACTTTAGTTTAGACCGAAATGTCGTTGACAAAATCCTTTATTTTGTTTATCGCATCTCGTTGTTTGACTGTACTTGAAGTATAGCACTTATGGGCAAGAAAGTCTGCTTTTTGAGAGTCATCAGTGGAAAAATCGGAGTGAATGGTATATACAGCATATAATATTATTTAATTTCAGGTTCTTTCAACATAAAACCCAATATCCTTAGAATGGATATGGAGCTTTGAGACAGACTGTTATACTATTATAATAGTATATTTTATTCTTTTACCCAATATATGATGTAATGTCTTTATAAATTATCCGCAGCGATTTAATTGGTAAAAGTAGACAAAAATTTCAAATTAACAAACAGAATACTTGATTTTTAGCGTGTTTCATGGTATCATGATAATTAATATAGAGATTATTAATGTTTTACAGAAAGGGTGAGATGATATGTGCAAAACAGAGATGAAAGCTCAGGAATATGCAGCGAATGAATCCTTGAAAAAGAGGAAGTCCAGACTGCTCAAAGCGTCTGCTGCTGCCAGCTTTGCACTGATCATGTTCGTCTTTGTAGCCCTTTCGTGGTTCACTTCCAACAAAGAAACTGACTCAAGCGGTATGACCATAATTGCAAGGGATCCGTCAATCAACTGTGTTACAACTTCCTATCACTATACCCGTTCCGACGGAGGAATTTATGTGGGTCGGGTGGGAACGATCGACGATTCGTTTGAACTGATGCAGTATGATTCACTGTTCACAGGCAATAACAACTATACCTATGCCGTTGAACGTCTTGAACTGACATCATCAGACCTTCCCGAAAACGGGACACTGTATTTTGACATTGAACGTGATCCATCACAGGCATCGGATATGATCGGCTCAGATTATATATCCAGCGTAACGTATTACGCCTTTGTGACCCTTGCGACTTTTCCAACATCGCCAGATGATATACTAACTGACGTTCACAGTGCTGCCACAGCTCAGAACACCGTAAAACAAACCTTTGTCATCAATGAAGAAAAGGTCGATTCGATCTCTTTCGCTGTTCCCTATACCTCGGCAAACTGGTCAGACGGGAAACTATATATTTACTTATACACGGATTATGATGAATCACTCATCACTGATTATATTGACAAGTCGCTGCACAATCTGCTTCAGGACAACGGCGGCTCAGACCATGAAGAACAGGTGGATGTCGAATATGGCTCAGATGTCACGATGCTGAATGATATCAGAAAGATCGCGATCTCCCGCCAGCCCTGACAGAAACCGTAAACCTTAACAACAGGGAGGTGTGCAATATGAAAGAAAACAGAAAAAATTTCAGCTTTGTATTGCGTGTCCTCTGTCTGATAGTTTCTGCGGCAATAACAGCACAATTTATCGTTCCAAAC
>Ga0256405_10004655_pt1 | contig 25232 bp, 23 predicted proteins | sample RumenRJG_02DNA_FD_189096 | JGI IMG/M metagenome (GOLD analysis project Ga0256405, IMG submission 189096) | Bovine rumen microbial communities from Lethbridge, Alberta, Canada - RJG_02 | ecosystem: Host-associated > Mammals > Digestive system > Stomach > Rumen | place: Canada: Alberta... | reverse complement strand
TCGCGTGTTTCAGCATCTTACGAATTCTATTCTGCTGGGTGCCTTTCTTCAATGCATCATAAATCGTTTTATTCTTTGCTTTAGTTTCTTCAGTCATTTCGGTTCCTCCTATATTGGAAAAATAAAGCGGGTGTTATGGGCACCCGCTCTTTTTCAGTCATTATTCATGTTTGATTTTGATGTCGTAATAGTATCTGTCTCTGATTAAACACCCATCAACATCAACAGAGAATTTACTATCGGCAGGAAGCATATGTTTGGTGATATACTGTTTAATATCCCCGAGTGTGCGGTCGACGATAATAACCGGCTTCCTATCGTTAAAGTTAAGGGTTACATAACCCCCTTTACGGTACGTACTTTTATCATTCTGAAACGCACTACCGTTATCACGTACACAGAAATCATTATACAATAATTTGGTGATGTTATTACAGATGGCTTCTGTTGTCAATCCATAGAGGATTTCGCTCGCATTCGCTGGGAGTTTAATAACTGGTCTATATTTACCAGAGCTGAACGCAACCGTGTACACCGTCCCAACCCTAAATTTCTTTTTGGTAGCAATAAGCGGTCTTTTTTGAATAGTGTTCTTGTATGCCACATTGGTAACATAACCGAGGCTAAGGACGGCTTTCCGAATGGCGGCAATTACACTCTCTTCATCCCAATCTTTTGTAACAATAATGCTAACTTCGATATTATTCACGTGCTCGTTTTTGGAAGGCGTTATAAATGAATACCATCCGTTATTGATCGAATCGTAAATTGATCTCCGCACGTTATTGACAATCATGTTGAACGTTGCAGAATCATCGATCGTGTTTCTGATTGCTACATTCATTTCTTCAATAGTCATTTTATCCATTTCTTCATTCCTCCAAATATTTTGATAGATATAATAAGTGGAGCACCGAAGTGCTCCACACGACAAACTTAGTTTTTGGATTCGGACTCGAGATACTCGAATGCCTCAGCATGTCCAACGTTGAACTGCGCCATCACTTCATAGAGCTGTGCGGGAGTGAAGTTGCCGGACTTGAGCATTGAGGTAACAGAGTCGAATACACGACCATCGCTGAGAACAACTTCCTTTTTTACGGTTGCTTCCCGGAGGTGTGCGCAACCCATCGACGACACCATCCTTGAATGCGTTGTAAGCCTCTTCGTCAGTCCACCCCTCTTTCCTCTGCCACTTCAGGAACGTAGGGTAGGAGACATCAAGAGACTTAATCATCTCAGTCTTACTTGCGAATTTGGTACCGTCAGAGAGCGTTACAGGAATGGCAGGACCGCCAGTGCTGTATTCAAGTTCCTCTTCGGTAACATTGTTTTCAGCATCGATGAGTTTCTCGAAGCATTCATCGTAAGGGAGTCCAGTTTCATCATGAACCTTCTTCACCTTATAGTACGGAATGCCAGTCCTATCGCATGCTTCACCGATAGTAGCAAAGAACTTACCATTCACCTTAACGGAAGTACCAGTGCCACGTTTAGCATACGTGGTTGAGGAGTAATATTTGTATGCCGTTTCGAGACTTACACGATGAGTCATCATATGTTTCTTCACGGCATCTTTACTCACATGGCATTCACGACAAACATCCTCGATGGTTTTATCGAAGGGTTTTTCTTCTTCCTCCTCACCAATCAACGAAAGAACTTCTTGCTTCACAGGTTCGGCAGGTTCCTCATTTTCATGGTCATCAACCTTTGGTTCACCCATCGCCATTTGCGGATCGCCAATACCACGAACCATTTCCTTAGCTGTGAACTTCGGAACATAGTCGGTTTGGTTAGTCCTGCGTCCATACACGTCAATAATGAGGTGTGTGTCAGTAAGACGATGTGCAACGATAATTGCATAACCATCGATAACAGAATTAATCTCGTTCGAGATAAGCCCGCTGATACCACCAGGAATACCATCAGAGATAGCATCCATGAGTTCTTTATTGTCTTTAAGAGCAGCGAATTCGATTTTGGTATCGAACGAGAAGTTATCGGTATCCTCATCGGAAATGTATTCCGCAATTTTGGAACTGATAGTATCGATTGTGATAGCCATGATAGGGTCACTTTCACTATTGAAGATGTAATCGGAACGATGTTCGAACTTCTTGGGCACATTGATTGCAATGGCCAGATAACCTCTATCGATGTTAGAATGCTCGTACGTATATCCCGGCTTGTTGTCTTCGAGCCATTTGCTCAACCACTTTCTTGCGAGCTCCTCAGTGAACGTATCCAAGGGACAATGAGTTTTATCTTCATCCATGTTGATGAAGAGCGTAATGAGGTCCTTCACCCCACAGATGATGTTACCATCATCGCGTACAATGGGACGAGCGAAGTTGTTGAAGGACTTAGTGTAGAACGCTTTCACCTAACCGCGTCATCAGGTAGGTTTTCAGACGATACTCTGAAGTACGGAACTTCAAGTCTAACGTGTTCTGGAGTCTTGCGAGTTTCGATAAATTACTTTCCTTAAGCATGTTTATTAGCCTCCTTAAAAATTTTGAATAAATAAATCTCGAGTTGATATCCAAATCAACTCGAAGATAATATATAAACATAAAAAGACGGGAGATATGATAGTACATTTAGTAACGTACTATCATATCTCTCTTGTGCATAGTTATGGAGGTCACCCATAAACAGGATACAGTGGGAAGGATGAATCTATGTAATCCATCCAACCTTCTATACAAATGTGTCCAATAATCTGTATAAAATTATTAAGATTATTCAAACCTTATAAAAGACAGGAGAAAAGAGAGTCCGAAGACTCTCTAATGAAAAATGAAATGTATTGAAGCAAACAGGCTTGTGGAGTGGAAGTAACGAACTTTGAGGGTATAAGAATTCTTAGGGGTTAACTACTAATCCCTCTTCCATTCTACCTCCTTCTTCCCTGTCTATTGATATGTTTATATACCTAAAATTTTTAATTCTTCCATTATTATATTTATAATAATTATAAAAAGCGTTAAGTGGATAGATAGAACATAGAAATTCCATCTATCCTATATATGAAAATCATAAAACAGAGCAGGCAAATTAAAACAATGTTAGTGCCATAAGTATGGTACACATAGCAACACCTGTGACAAATCCTAAGCAGAATCCTAACTCAATAGCTGAAGGTTCTCTCATTCTACCCCTCCTACTATTCTACCTTCTTCTTCCTTGTCTATTGATATGTTTAATCTATATAAAATAATAAAAAGAAAAAAATAGAGGTACCGAAGTACCTCTATCTTCATGTCAATAACCAAGCTTTTCTGCGAGCTCAGCGATTGACTTACCAGTGCCTAACTCCTGCACCGTATCTGCCAATAACATGACTGTTATCACATTACCATGGAACGATAACAGAACCTTGGCTCTAGGGAGACGCATGAAGCGCTCACCCTCTACATTGTCAAAGTCCATCGCATCGATGGCTTTGACAATCTCCTCTTCGGTGTAGTTGTAACGGTGAATGTCGAAGCGTACAGCCTCGTCAATCGCCACCTGTTTCATGTGATTTTTCATGGGAAACAACGTTGTCATCCAATCTCCTCCTTATTGACATCATACAACGCCTTTACATTGGGTTTCAAGTAAAGGGCCGCACCGGTTTCCGGAATTACCGTGATTATTGTCACGTTGAGCTCCGGAGACTCAACGCTGGTATCGAAATTAGCGATGCCACATACTACGGTATAACCGAGCATGCTGTCGCTAATCGCGACGACTGAACCCGGCGTTTGTAACGCCAGCCACCTATTGGCATCAACAACCGTATGTCTGACCAGGTCAGCATTGAGGTTGTTGTTATAAATGGAACGTCTAGCCTTGTGGCTCATATCGAGTACCGTCGGGATACCCGCGATTTTGAAACGATAATCCATTTTTTCTACCTCCTGTGTAGTTCGGGCTGATTAAACCCTTCTATTAAATTTTGAGTATAGCATTATATAAATATGCTATACACGGTAATAATATATATCCACTAATAGTGATTTTAACACTATTAGAAGAAAGCGTGAAAATAGCTCATACTGAAACCAAATCAGTATGAGCTACATTACCGTTTTTAACGGTGTGCGTTGAGCTGGCTCTTCGCAACGCTGATAGCCTTGCGGACAGCACTAGCATGTGCACCATTGCCGGACGGCAGAGACTTCCTGTTCAGGGATTTCTTCGCCATACGACGAGCTTCATTGCCATAACGTTTGTTGAGGTATGCCTCAATCTGGCGCTCCAAACGCCAGAGGGTCAGCAGCTTCTTGAACTTCACGTCCTTGTGTTTACGAGCAATAGCAAACACTGCGGACTGGGTGGCGCGGCTCAGACGAGCTTTCTTGTCCAGACGTACAATCGTACGCTCCGTAACAATTTCGTTCTTTACCAGTTCACCTACAAGAGCAGAGTCTTCACATACGGCCTGAGCTTCGTCAGCCGACAGATTTTCGAATACAGCGGCTTCAGCTACAACCGTGGACAGGAAGCTATCTTCCATCTCCATGCCTTCAGCGCCGCCATTGTTGAATGCGAACATCGCAATTCCTCCCTTGTGTAATTTTATGATGTTGTTTCTAACTATCAAATCCAAAACATGTTTGTTTGGTCGAGGTGGTGGGTTTCCTTCCACTTCTCTATGAGTTCATCCCTCTGTTCAGCAGCACTTTCCCAACGGTCAATCTTCAGAGATACTCTACCATATGCTGTTTCAATCTCATTGTAATGAGAAAGGTTAGCATATAGGAAAGCTTTCGCTGTCAAGAGAACGAGCTTATAGAACTCGGCCCTTTGTGTTTCGGGGATAGTATGTAAGTCTTCCGCATGTTTATATGATACCTCTACCTGAATCTTAGAGTTGTACACATGGTTGTTATACAGCCTAAGCATATCTGGTGCCACAAACTCGAAAGTCTTTGGTGGTATCATTGCAGATGACAAGTTGGCGAGTTCCTGTCCTTCAGCCAAATCCTGATAAGACTCAAGAGTCTCAAAAGAACTGCTCATGGATAGGTTACTCAATGAGTTATAAGGCTTGACATCTTGCACTCCAATTATTTCTGTCTTGAAATATTTAGGAATTCTGAGCAAGTTGTTTACAGGAGAACTGTCTGCGTCTAAATCTACGGGATTCTCGTAATCTGCAACAGCGTCACGCTCTATATCCATCATTATCTTTTTAGTATAAGGCATGATGGTATTGAATTCCTCCAATGCAGAATCAACGACGACCAGTTGATAGAGGTCGTCGTCGCTAATCGGCATTGGTATGGAGTAAATGCCTAAGTCCATCTTGAGAAGTCTCATTAAATGATTTCTGTCTCTAAAACTAGGCATGTCATCACTCCTTAATGAAAATTACGGAATACATCAGAAATCTGATTTTCCACGTAGGCTTCCAGCGCGATGTTGTAAGTGTCACCACTGTTCGTATCCTTGATGAATACAGAACGACCATCATTGCTGAACCCTACGGATTCATAGCATACATCGAATACCTTAACGATATCCTTCACACGCTGAGATTCCTCAGCTACGAAAGCGCCAGCAGATTCCAAGAGGAACTTGCGAACTTCGTTCTCGTGGATTTCCTGTACAAAGGATTCCTGAACCACATTACGTGCTTCACCACCAGACGTATGAAGTTTGATTTCGCTAGACATATCCTGATATGCTTCCATATGGCTAGGCAGGATAACCCGGTCATATGTAACGATGTGCGGCGGGGTCTTAACCATACCGCGACGTTTATCTACCTTGATAATGTTTGCAAGTGCACGGAGTGAGAAAGCAACCTCCATACCCTGAAGGATATGTTTGGTCATCTGCTTACCCCACATGTCGTCGTCAAGCGTCGTGATTTGACCATACAGAGTGTTACCCTGTACATCGATGCTATCAATCTTGTGGCAGATAAGCGTCGGGTCGATATTCATAACAGCCTGAGGGGTTGTCTGAGTCGGATGTCCATTCTGACCAACCCAGCTTTTCTTCTTACGAAGTTCAACCAGGTGTGGCGCATTCAATGCAGGCACCATTGCTTCAGCCGCATAGTTGCGACCGTTGCGGTTCCATTTATTGAAAGTCTGAAGAATAGTCCTGAACGTCACGTAGAACGAGTTTGGTCGGTCTACACGTTTAGTAATCTCAGGTTTTACCCAAGGACCTTCGGACTCCATGACAACGCATGCAACGACTGGTTCCATACGTCTCATCATATTATCGTCTTCCTTTCTATATAAGGTATTAAAAACTTGTTGCCACGCTACCCTAATATTCGCTCGGTGAAACAATGAAGTAAATACTAAATTGAAAGCGAGGTATTTACATATGAACGACAAGTTCAAATGTGCAATTACACAGGACGAGTTGGATTTCAGGTACAATACACCTGAAGCTCTCAAGCATCGCCATCGCGTAACTGTGGAAAGCATGAATTTCGTCAAACAGTTGAATACTGTTAAGGACGATGAGTTCTTCGCTCATCCTCAAGCTGCTCTCGAGACCGCAACGCGCGGTGCTATATTCGTCCCTGATTTCGTAAAGAAGTCAGTTCTCGAATCTTGCGTTCGCATTGTTGATAATATGGTCAACGGTAAAACCGTTGTAACGGAAGCAGACGCCGCTAACATGTTGAAGCTGTTGGACAAACAGACTAGCGTTGTAAAACATGCTATCGTTGAAGAGCGTGCTCTCGGCCATGATACTAAAGCTATCAGGGTTCTGGAGAACGCCATTATCGTTGCCAAGACTCGCCTCAATAAGCACGCTCATGCTGCTTTGAAAGCTGCTATGGAGTCTTCTCAGGTCGACGTGGAAACTAAGTTGCGTATGAGTGGTACGGCTCTTGGTCGTTTCCTTACTCTTGAAGCAACCGATTTCCCGAACGAAGCTGAATATGACGCCAAGTTGGTAGAAGCATTCAAAGAGGTTATGGCTGAATCCGCTGAAAAGGTAGGACTCGGTGACCCTCCGAAGAAGGATGCTGAGAACAATACGGTTCCTGAAAAGCATGAAAAGCCGAAAGAGGAACCGAAGATTACCGAGGCGGATATCAAGAAGCCCCAGAAGCCTATGCGTGAAACCATGACTATGGCCGCTGACTCTGCTGCCGCTAAGGTAATCAAAGAGTCCACTGGTCTGATGAAGTGTGTTGACAGAGAATTCTCTTGCCAGCCGACTCGTGAAGCTTTTGTTGAGCTTGAGTCCGATAGTGCTACGGTGGTGGCTTTGGAGAATACTGGTGTCATGATTGACCGAGTATTCAAGAAGCGCGTTACTGAAGCATGTGCAAAGATCAACTCTGTTATTGCTTCTAAAGATAAACTGTTCAGCATTGAACCTGTATGGGAGTCTGATACTTCCGTTAAGGTCAATCTGGTAGCAGAAAGTATTACCAGCACCGCTCAGAAAGGTGTTCGTAAGACTGTACAGGCCGCTCGGTCTATTGTTCCGGACGAAGGCCCTGTAAAGAAACTCGAACGTATTACCGAGCCTCTCGATAATATTATCAATAACACCATTGATGATATCAGAGATGTTATGAAGAATGATAAGCGAGATGAAATCATCGGTACTACTGTACGGGTTAAACTCGTTCGTGTAATCACCAAATGTTTGGCTGTCGGTGCTGTCGGTGTATTGGTACACCCGGCTGTTGCCGCTATTGCTGTTCTTGGTAAACTCATTCACGATAAGCGCATCGACCAGAAGGAACGTAACAAAATCGTTCGTGACCTGAAGGATGAACGCGAAATCGTCGAGACTAAAATCAAAGACGCTGAAGCCAAAGGTGATAACGAAAACAAGTACAAACTCATGCGTATCCGTCAGAAGCTTGACAGAACCACCGCTCGTATCGAGTTTAATCGTGATAACGATTAACTGAGTAGGAGGTGAGAAAGCCGATGGATAGAACATTCGGTCATTTGTTCAACTCTATCGTCCTCGAAGCAGATGATGATAAAGATAAAGAGCAAAAGAAAGACGAAGATGAAAAGGACACTAACGAAGAAGATGGTGCAGAAGACTACACCGCCGACGACGTTGGTGATGACGATGATTCGTCCGAAGATGATTCCTCTGGTACTGATTATACCGTTGAAGATGACACCTTGGAAGGAGGTGATACCGAAGATGGTGACGAGGGAACAGATGATGATGGGGACGAAAAATCCGAAGGTGGAGATGACACCGAAGGTTCCGATGGTTCAGGGGACGCAAAACCCGATGGACAGACGGACGATAATCTCGAAGGAGGAACTGGCGAATCCGATAGTGATTCAGGTACCGACTACACCGCAGACGACCTCGGAGACGGAGACGGCTCCGGAGAAGAAGGTGATGCGGAAGGTGACTCCGAAGGAGACGACTCCTCAGACACCAGCACCGGCGACTCCGGTGACTCAGCCGACCCCGACAGTGGAGCAGAAGACTACTCCGCAGAAGACGGAACTGGAGATGACTCCGGAGCAGATGAAGGCTCAGGAGATGCTGGCGACGATGGCGGAGACGAAAGTCAAGGAACTGATTACACAACTGGCGATGAGGATTCCTCTTCCTCTTCCAGCGAAGATAGTTCTGATGACAGTGATAGCTCCGCTGATAGCTCTGACTCATCCACTGGTGAAGATGGTGATACGGAAAACACAGAGCTCCGTAAATACTACATCCGAAAAGATATCGGAAAGCTTCAAACATTCATAGATGATTGCATTGAGAAGATTACTAACGTAAAGCGTCCTTCCTTTATAGATAAGGAAGTGGACACGCAATGTGTTATGAATTTTTCTCAACTTAAGTCTATGGTGTCCGATTACCTGCTGTTTCGGTTCGATAAAGACGATTACCGTACAGCGCTCATGAATTTCAAGCGTTTTAGCATACTATGTGCTATCAACTTGGAATTACTGACAAAAAAGAAAAGTTCAAGAGAACAACGTAAAACAACTATATAAAAATTCAAAAGGAAGTGTAAAAAAATGTTAAATGACGCTTATGCAAGCAAAAGTGCAGTCGGCCTTTTCCAGCCGGGCGCAGATTCTTCCTTCACGGATGGTCTGAAAAGTGCCTTTGACACGGTTCGGGAAGCAACCGATTTCGATGCTATCCAGGACTTTGATAAGATTGTGCGCGATGATGCCGCATTCGAATCCTATGAAAATGCAATGATTGGTGAGATCGTTGGTGACACCACTATGGATGAGACCAACAGCACCTTCTCCATGATTTCCGAAAACTGCGAAAACGCTGACCTCGGTTACATGGCTCTGCATGGTCCGAAGCTCACTCAGCTTGTTGACAACACGAAAGAAGTGCTCTACGAGGCCAGCACGGTTGGTCAGTTGCAGCCGATCGTTGCGCTGTCCATGCCGCTGATGGTTAAGGCATACATCAAAGCTGCCTACAAGGATGCTATCCAGACGGTTACGGCAGACAAGATGCTCATCAACATTGGCTACGAACGCGACTTCTTGAAAGACCGCGCCGGCAAGAAATACTACCTGCCTGATATCTTCTATCCGGAGAATGAGGAAGAGTATACGCATGTTCTTGAAGGCACTGTTGGTCGCCGCATCAGCCAGAAGTTCTATCCGGACAATGGCGTACTGCCGTTCCATGAACTGGACCTGCTCCAGGAATCCGGCGGCTCCCTCGCTACGCGGGACGTACTTGGTTACGACCTGCACATCGCTGAAGTAACGATGGAAGTTCCGTGCGCTACGACGGAAGCTGACGCTGTTGATGGTGTTTTCGATGCTTCTGGTAAGAAGATCGTAACCGTTACGGGCCTGAACATCAAACCGAACTACCAGACTGCTACGATTTCCGGCGAAATCCGCTACAAGAGCCTTGTAAAAGGCCAGACGGCTGACAACGTCGATATCCTGACTGGTACGATCGAGTTCTACTCCGGCCTCGTTTCCTTGGCTTGCTCCAAGGGCACGATTAAGCAGGTACGCTTCGATGGTCACCTGAGCTCCGCAAACAACGATGTTGGTACGGAACTCGACCGTGAGCGCCACAATGAGCAGATTCCTATTCCTGAGCAGGAACGCCTCAACACGGGTCTGACGGTAGAGAAGATCCGCGACGAGAAGATGCTCAGCAATCAGGATGTCACGGTTGCTACGGTATCCAAACTGTCCGATACGTGCTATCAGATGAAAGATACCAACACGAAACTGTTCCTGGAAGAGTCCTTCCAGAACGCTTTGCAGGACCCGACGGGCTCCCGCAATCCGATGGGTTACACCATCAACCTCGCCGACACGATTAAGTTCGAGCTGGCAAAACCGGAACGTTACATGCTCCCGCAGAGCCAGTGGCGTACGACTCAGCTCCGCTACTACCTCGAGAAGTACATCATTCAGTTCGTACAGAAACTGAAGAACTCCAACATGATGGTAGTAATGGTAGCTAACCCGACGATGATCTCCTACCTCGATGACGTCAACTGGGTCATCGATGAGCAGACCAAGGTCGGCGGCGTGAAACTGGACTACAAGTTCGGTGTTACGACGATCGCTGGTGTACGCATCCATGTCATCAGCACGATGAAAGAGAAGTTCGAGAAGGGCTTCCGTCTGATTGGTTATCCTCTGACTGAGGAAATCATCACGTACCGTAAGTACGACTATAGCTTCTTCATCGAGAACAACTACCGGAACGTGAACACTCCGCTCATCCCGAACGTAATGGTTGCTCAGCGTTACCTCAACTACGAGTACCTGCCGTTGCAGTCCGAGATGTACTTCGACGAAGTGCGTAACAATCCGCAGGTTCGTGCTCAGGGCTATTGCATCTGCTAATCTGGCTGTAGGTCAGATTTGAATAAAAGGACATACTCGTAATAGAGTATGTCCTTTATTTACGTTTTTTCATATAATGGGACAAATTAAAGTAATAGGAGGTATCCAAATGGGTATCAAAAATTTATCTGCTTCGTGCCTCTATAACCATGACAGTGCATATAGTACGGTATGTCAGCACCCTGATTTCCTGTACTTGACTGACACGGTTCGGCAGATTCGTAAGAATCGCACTGAATATACCGAGCTTAATGCGAATATCCAGTCCATGAAACGTGTACTGAGCCGTATGTTTGGCGTTAAGTTCAACCTGACTCTCGTTGATAACGAGAATTCCAATAAACTGTTCGTTGCTAACATCTTCCCCGAGATGGGTCTGTGCCGTAAGATTGTAGACCTCGTCATTGATGAGGACCGCAATAACATCGACCGTATCCGTGACTTGTGGGCAGAGATTGACGAACTCCATATGGATATGGATAGCCGTCTTTTCTTTAGCCAGTCTTCTGGTCTGAACCCTGAAGAGATTGCCGCTCTGCTCATTTACAACATCGAAAGCGTCCTTATGACCTTTGATGTAGTTAATGAGGTAAACTATATCGTTCGTAAGAACTTTAACCTCCAGAGTTATGCTAACAATAAGATTGCTCGCAGTAACATCTGCCGCAAACTCTTCATTCTGCCGTTCTTTACGGCGTGCACTTGGACGAATTTCCCGTTCAACAATGATTTGCCTGAGGGTAGCTGTATCGTATCCGATAGTGAACTGAATTCGGTCTATCTTGGTGCTGTTAGAAAGCTCATTGCCCTCGATGGTAATGATAAGGTTGACGTTGACCGTCATCAGCTCTGTGTTGAAATTCAGGGTATCTGCGATTGGATTTTCGCTTGCGTAAGCGATATGAAATATTCCACTCGTATGCTCAAAAGCACTCTCAAGAAGTTGCTCATGGTTCAGCAGTCCTACTACATCAAGAATATCTTGATTGATATTCTTCATGACTTTGGTGCTCGCGACCTCGATGATGAGAAACTCCTTGATGGTCATCAGACGATTAAAGAGTCCTATACTGGTCGAGTTATTAGCCCGAAGGCCATAGAGTTCCGTCAGCGTATGCGCGATAATGCTGTTCAGAAGCGTATCGACAAAGTTGTCGCTGTTGCTGAATCCTTCAGTGACCTGTTTGATAACGTTGGCTTCATGAAGAAAGTTACCCAGCGTGACATCGATGTTCTTCGTGTAGCCGCTCAGAAGATTCGTAGCGCCGACGATAAGCTGTACGTTCTGGATGATGTCCATGACTACCTCGACATTGTCGAAGGTTCCCTGGCAATCCTCAACAGCTCTGATAGCAATAAGGCGCGTAAAGTTCGTATGAGCAAAGAAACCCTGAAGGATTTCGAGTCTCAGCTCAATGATATCCGTGAAGCCATCATCAACAAACATGTTGGTCGTGGTGGTCGTCCTGAGCCGAGCACTATCTTTATCAAGTATCCTACGGGTTACGAGGGGTAATAGCCTATGTCTGCTGTAGCAAAGGCAGAAAACATGACCGGTGCACCCGCACCGGTCAATATGTCTGCAAAAGAGAAACGGTTCTATTCTAACATTCTCAGCAATGGTGACTTGTACGTTGGTACTGTAATCATAAACGGTAAGAAGTATGAAAAGTTCATCGAGAAACAGACTCGTAGTTCATATATCTTAGATGTACACACGAGCAACATCTCGTTCCTTCGTACATCAAAAGACTTGTATAGCTTGGGCATTAAGAACTATCGTTTCATGCTCAAGTTGTATGATACTAATCTGATCGATGTAAATCCATACGACCCGTCTATTAGTGCGCAGACCATTCAGCGTATAGTCATCGAGTCTAAACGAAACATCTGGTACTTCATGCGAGACATTGCACGTATCCCGGTCGAGGGTGGTGCAATAGGCCCTGGTGCTGGTATGCCATACCAGTTGAACCGAGGAAATCTTGCGGCAACTTGGTGCTTCGTAAATAATATCGACCATTATCTGGTACTCCCACGTCAGATTGGTAAGACAAAATCTACTCTGGAAAATATCCTCTGGGCATTTATCTTCTCCTCAAACACGAAGATGATGTTCTTGTGTAAGGATGCGGGCGGTTCTAAGGCTAACCTTAAATCTCTCAAAGACCAGAGAGAACTCTTACCGTTCTATATGCAATCTAAGGTTGTCATAAATGAAGCTGGTGAAAAGAAAAGTGCTAAAGGTGATGGTCAGACATATCTTGAAAACCCATACAACCACAACCACATTATGACTGCTACTGGTGGTACTACCATTGACGCTGCTGACCGATGCGGTCGAGGTCTTACCCAGGCAATTCAGTTCTATGACGAGGTTGAGTTTACTAAGCACATCTCTACTATTATTGATGCGGCAGGTCCTGCATTCAATACGGCATCTCGAAATGCACGAGAAAATGGTGCACCATACTGTCGAGTATTCACTACAACGCCTGGTAACTTGGACTCTGAACCAGTTGCTACAACTGAGCACTTCAGAGCGCAGACTATGCGTTTCAGTGAGTCTCTCTACGATATGGAAATTACGAAGGCTAAAGAGGTTATTAGTACCAACTCTGCTATCGATGTAGTCTATATTGAATTCTCCTATATCCAGTTGGGTAAAGACGAGAAGTGGTTTGTTAATACTGCTAAGAAGGTATCGAATGATAAGATTAAAATTCGTCGAGAAATCCTTCTGAAGCGTATCCGTGGTTCGAACACATCTCCGTTCGAAGCCGAAGACTTGGAAGAAATCTGTGCATCACAGAAAGAACCTATCGAAGAATACTATGTAAACGAGATTTACCCTGTGTATATCTATGAGAAACTCAATAAGAGTATCCCATACATCGTGGGCGTCGACGTTGCATCTGGTAAGGTAGGAGACTACTGTGCAGTGACCATTATTGACCCATATACGGTACGACCCGTTGCAGATTTCCGTTCCAACATTCAGAACACTGTTAAGTTGAAATCTTTCTTGGTATCTCTGGTAACCCAGCTTATTCCTAGAGCTATTGTCACAATCGAGAATAACTCCATGGGTACGGCTGTAATCGATATGCTTAAACTGTCATCCATTGCACAGAACCTGTACTTTGATAACAATAAGTATTTCGTGCCAGATGCTACTACCAAGATGGATGCTAAAGGCTTTGCAATGCTTGAAGCCAAGAACGCACGTTGCTATGGTATCAACACCAATAGTAAGACTCGTGCGATGATGATTAATATTCTCTTTGACCGTGTACAGAATTATAAGAGTGACTTCGTTACCAAATTCGTCATTAGTGATTTGACGGCATTGGTTAGAACTCCTCTTGGTCGAGTAGAGGCAGCTAAGGGAGCACACGATGACTCCATTATGTCTTACCTGATTGGTCTGTATACGTTATTCAATGGCTCTAATCTGTCAAGATATGGTTTCGTTAGAGGTCAGCAAGCTCCTGAACCTGACAAACCAAAGAGCCGCCAGGAATACTTCAATGAATTACCAGAAGATGTTCAGGCGTTCTTCAAGAGCGCTATGGATATGCAGACTGGTGAAGAGTATGACGCTGAAGCCAGAGAACTCTCTGATAGATTGCGCAATATCAGTGCCGCCAGACACCTTATAAACGACGGTCAAGATGGTTCAGGTAGAAATATCAACCTCGAGACCGACGTTGACACTGGTATGATGCATGAAACTGTAGATATGTCTTGGCTCGACGACTTGAATTCGTGATTGATTATGTAAGAATAGTGTAACCCCACGCGCGTTGCACTATTCTTACTTTTATTTCCATCAAGGAGGTATGAAAGAGAATATGGATGTAACTGAAAATCGCGTAGACGTACAATATGGTCAACTATTTGGTGCATCGATGTTTGATATGGTGCGTAGAATGCATACTGAATTTGTGCATACTGGTCACACCATTATCCCAGCATCGGTTATCAACTATGAAGGCTTTGATTATTGCCCGATGATAGACGTCATCATTTTTGATGGTGATAAAGTAATAGGAAGAAGCATCGTGGAAGATGACAAACTCTATTGTGTAGAACCAATGACACTTTCTACTCTCACTCTGAATGAGCCAGAGAGAATCAAGAAACTTATAGAAGAAAGAATACATATTCCTGTTAAGAACATTAGACTTGACAATATTCCCGTAACTAAAATCGTGACGAAAGTGAAATTTGGCGTTGCAACCGTTACTCGGTATATGACGTTTATCGTATGCTGTGACTATGCGGGTGATGAATCTACCAAGTATTGGAAAGATGGTGTTGAGTATTTAGAAGGATACCAACAGACCGCAGCATACACATATAAAGCATTGAAATCAACGTATAATAATACACGATATTAATTGAATTAAGGAGGTTGACGAAAATGTCAAATGTATATGATGGAGCAGATTTCGAGACAGAAGCAATTATCATCCCGACTGTAAAGGGAATCCATCGCGAACTGCTCGAGGAAAACATTAAGAATCAGCTTGAAAATCCGTTTGTCTCCACCACCAACTATGTGGAGACTTTCAATATGCAAATCAAAGATATCATCGATGAGGATGAAGATATCTCCAGTGATGCAATCAAGGCTATCAACAACGAACGTATCTCGTTCTATGCTGAAGTAATCGGCCTGATTGATGAGGCATTCCGTCTGGAATGCGACACCGATACCATCATGGAGAAAGATGTGGAAGAAATCGGTGACATCTGTGAAGCAATGTATGACTTCTTCATCACGAAGCGCAAGAAGAACATCAAGAACATGATGCTCAACTATATCCTGCGCAATCGCGATGATATCTGTGATACGCTGGACATCCTCCGCAAGAAGAAAGATGTAACTACCGTCGCTGTTGGTAAAGCGATTGATGATCCACAATTCGCTCTGCTGATTACCAATGTACAAGAAGTCCTTCGCTACGTTAAATCTCTGGACATCGCCATGGAAGACATGATTGAATATGTTGACCTTGACCTGTATAACAATGAACTGATGGGTTCGCTGATGGCTATGGGTATCATTCGTGGCGACTTCCAGGCTCGTTACTTTGCTCCTCTCTGGGGTTACCAGGATTGTGATTATGATGACATCATCGCCAAGATTGTTCATGGCTTTGAGAAAGCATATCGCAAAAAAGCAAAGAAAGAGAAGAAGGAAGGTAAGTAATCCATTGGTTCCAGTAATAGCTCACCCAAAAGACGTTGTAGCTCCAGTGGTGATATTCAAGGGTGGTAAGAAACCCTTTGACTTTATCCCTAACTGGTTATATGATGCAATCGAGGATAAAACTATTCCTGACATTGGTGAACACATGTTTACTATCAAGGAAGAAGGCCATCTGGATTTAATGACCTATCCTAGAGGTTCATATATCATCAAACTTGCGAGCGGCAAAGTAGTCGCTATGACCAAATATCTATTCGAGGAGTTGTTCAACGTGCAACCGGATACTCGCAAAATGTTTCACATCACCGTGTGTGATGAAGATGATTCGCAGTTAACAATCGATAAGTATGATGAAAAAGAGGCTATGGATGCGTACACTACTATCCGCGACTTGCTTATGGATAGTGGATACAGCTATTGGTGTCCAGCCGCTTGTACCCACATCATTGTGAACGGTACTGATAGCGGCAGACAGATTGTTCTCCGTGGCCCTAAAGGTGATAAGGTCAGAGTAATGCTTCTCACGACGAAAGCTCGATTGGAAGAAAAACTGACCGACACTATAATTGATAGGTTTGAGGCAAAACGTCTCATTACTATGAATACAAAAATCAAATTATAAAGGAGAAAATAAAATGAGTGAAGAAAAAGTAACTGACCTTCAGGCTGAAGCAAAGCAGGAAGCTGTTGAGGAACAGCCGCAGAGCGTGGCTGACGCTCTCAAGAAAGCTGAAGCGAATGAAAAGCTGAAAGAGAAGCTGGCCGCTATGCCTGAAGAAGAGCGCTATGTATATGAGAAGGTTAACCTCGACCCTGAGTTCGTTGTTACCCGTAATATCATTGCTATGCAGAACGAGCTTGCTGGTATGCGTGCGGCTCGTGACCATGCTCAGCATAAGCTGACTGCTATGTGTCCCGACTCCCGTATGAGCGTCGTTCAGGCTCGCGTACTCAATGCAGACATTGAGGCTATCGGCAAGCTTGATATGACGAAAGACGAGGATTGGGAGAAGGTTCATCGCTTCTATGTGATGGACGACGGTGGCGAAGTTCACTTCTCTGTTGAGCCGGATACGAAAGATAAGATGTATCGTGAGATGCATCGCGACTATCTTGTGTATCTGCGCAAGACCCATGATGAAACTGTTAAGTTTGAGGAATACGAGGCCAAGGCTATGGCTGAAATCGAGTCTCTGTCTCTGGAGCTCGACAAACTGGTCGGCATTGAGGATTCCGCAAACCGTTTCAAATCCATCGGTGAGCTGTATCGCAGAAAGCTGACGGACCTCGCTGCTGACCCGAACGTTCCTGAGAAGGCGCGTGTTAAGGTCAATGGTATCATCGACGCTATGGATGATGGTATCCGTCTCACCAAGCTGATTGCTGAGGTGAAGACTCTGATTGCTAAGAAAGGTGACGCATCTTCCTTGAAGTATGGTTACCGTAGCAACTTCTTCCCTGTTGCACAGCGCGCTGGTAAGATTCTTGCAACCAAGTTCAGCAAGTACAACTACCATATGCAGTTCCAGAACCTCGACAAGTTCGAGGAGCGTGTACTCGATGGTCGCTACAAGGAATACACGAACCTGTTCATGTTCATCCTCTTCCGGTATATCCGTTCCAACTATGAGAAGTTCGGCAACCGCGAGATGATCGTACTGGGTGAAATCATCACTCAGATGGGCTTCATGCTCCGCGAACCGGTTCAGCGTCCTGCCACTACGGCCGAATTCGAGAAACACTACATCGAATTGATGGAGCTCGTTATTAACCACTAAAACAAAAAGGTAATGCCAGAAATATGGCATTACCTATTTTGCGCCTTTTTCGCAAAATAAAACCCTGAAGAAAGGAGGGCTAAAACTTGCCCAGTAAGTTTTTCAAAGCAGATGGAGATAGAATCAAGTTCACTGGTACTTATATGGAAGCATATGTACCTATCTCGTATTTCGATATGAACATCGCCGCAGAATACGGTGGTGAGTATACCGAAGTGCTTGGTCTCTTCAATGCAAGATTCTTCAGTGATGCTGAAGGCAAGAAGCCTATTGGTGGTTTGGAGACCGTTAATATCCCTACAAACATCAAGATTTATCCTACCTCTTACTACGAGAAGGAATTGTCTTTGATTAGCGGTCAGGAACCTGAGAGATATCGCATCTATCGGTTCTACAACGGTGATGATTTCACCGACTCCAATATCATCAAGTCTTCTAAGAATGCCGAGGCGTTCCTGAAGGTTCTCGAAAGCGGAAAGATTCCTAGAACCATTCCGTATAACAAAATCTTCGATATCTGGACCAAAAACATGGTCATGAATGGCGTAAAAATGCCAGATGTGCCTGCGGCTAACCGCGAGATGATTGTGGCGGAAATCTACCGCTATAAGAAATCTCCTGCTGACCGTTTTGCACTCCACATTGGTAAGAACCCCAAAATGTCTCAGTTCGATTACATTCCTGCAAATGCCCGTACTCTTACCAAGTACAGTTCCACGTTTGCTGGTTTGGCATTCGAGGACATCGACACCATGATTACGAATGGTATCAATATCAATAGAAGCGGACGTAAACAGTCCGAGTCCCCTATTGAGGAAATTATCAAATATTGAGAGCTTAACATTGTTAAGCTGACACGAGCTTTTACCAACAAATACTTAAAATTATAACCAGGAGGTAATACATATGTCTAGTACAGGACAGTTGATTCCTAAATGGCAGCATCCTTCCGAGACCACGTTTATCTTTGATAACACGGTCGTGGAAGATACTGAAAATGTAAATCCTGACGGCGTGCGAATGATTCAGGTATTTGCATCTCCTAAGGGAATCGATAATAAACTCTTAGAGAAAACTAGCCTTTATGCCTTCACGGAAGAGTACGGCTTCCCGAACTTCAAACGTTTCGGCCAGTCCGCTTATCTCCCGTACACGGCATTGTCTTCCGGTTATGCTCATGCTTGGTGCATGCGCGTTATGCCGGATAATGCAGCATATGCCAACGTTATCTACGTTGCTAAGATTAAGGCAATTCCTGCCGAGACCGAACAGGTAGATGACGGCCAGGGTGGCAAAACCACCAAGGTTGTTGGCCATGCTAAGCTGTCTGTTAAGTTTGAGCCGTTCTCTCAGAAGGGCCTTAACGACGCTAACATGTTCTCCACCTACATGGAGACCATGAAGAACCTTACCCCTGATGCTGATGGATACATCGCATATCCGTACATCGGTTTCCGTGCTCTGGGCCGTGGTGCTTACGGTGGTTATCTGCGCGCTCGCATCTCTCACGATGTAAGCTCCGATAAGTCGAACACCTACAAGAACTACACCGTTGCTCTTATCAGCACTGAAAGCGGTACGAAGCAGAAGGAAACTTTCCCTGGTGTTGCATTCACGGAAGATGCTATTGACCCGAAGACGGGCAATACCATCTACATCAATGATGTAGTGAATGACTATGAAGGTGACGGCTCCAAGCGCTTCGCTGTTGAGTTCATGGGTGACTATCACGAGGCTATCTTCAACTTCTACAAGAAGAATGTAGACCCCGAGACGACCATGACTGCTGCTACTTTCGATATCTTCGGTTACGACCGTGATACGGAAGAGAACAATCCGTACATCGAGATTGTTGACGGTATCAACTCCGTTGCTCTGATGCACTCCGAAGGCGTTCCCTTCGCAAACGGTGACGATGGCGACTTCGCTGAAGGTGTTACTGACGCTGTTCGTGAGGAAACTATGGATAAGCTGTACCAGAATGCATATTCTGGCGCATACGATGCCAAGATTCTCTCCAAGCGCCGTGCTCCGGCTAACGTCATCCTCGACGCTAACTTCTCCTTGAACGTTAAGAAACAGCTCGTCGCTCTTGCTCAGCAGCGTATGGATTCTCTCTGCTATCTCGACAGCGGTCTCCTGACCACGGTCAACGACTGCATCGAGTTCTTCACGCGCCTGGCTGATGTTGATACCTACATGGTATCCAAGAACGCTGGTATGTTCAAGACGAAGGACCCTGTTACGAACAAGACCATCCCCGTCACCATGACGATGTGGCTGGCATACAAGATTCCTCTGCATTGGAAGCAGCATGGCATGTACACTGCCATGGCCGCCGAGGACTATGCGACGCTCTCCGGTTACGTCAAGAACTCCATCCGTCCGGAAATCGATGCCGACGATGAAGAAATCAAGGAGACCTTCTACAAGGCTCGTTGGAACTACGTTGAATGCACCGGTGAGAATCTGTTCGTTCGTGGCACGCAGCAGACTTCCCAGAAAGTTCTGTCTGACCTCTCCGAGGAGAACAACGTCCATGTAATGCTCGCTGTTAAGGGTAAACTTGAGGCACTGGCTGCTTCCAAGCGTTACCACCTTGCTGAGGCATCCGACCGTAAGCGTTACACGAGTGACGCTAACGAGCTCTTCTCTAGCTGGAAGGGCACGTACCTGCGCAGCATCGAAATCAAATTCTCGATGTCCAAGTACGAGGAACTGCGCAGCATTCTGCACTGCTCTTGCGCTATCACTTTCAATACCATCGTTAAGCGTACGGTTATTGAAATTGATATCAATCCGCGTGCATAAATCAAGGGAAAGGTAGGTAAATAGTTTATGGCTCTGAAATCTATCCAGGCCAACATCAAACGCAATACCAAGGACTTTAAGGACTATTCCTTGTTCATGGGTGGCCTTGATGTTACGGGCAAAAACATTGACCAGCTTGACCCGTTACGCACAAACTTCGTGCGAATCTTCATCACGAAGCTCCCGAAATTCATGGAAGTTATGGATAGCGCTGCTTGCAAACGCTTCAAACATCTCCTGGAGATGGGCTTTGTAGGCATCGATGGTATCCAGAACACGACCATGGAGACGGAAGAAGTAACTGGTGGTTACGCTGGTAACCGTTTCAAAATCCCTGGCGTTGTCAAGGATGAGACGGATTCCGTTACTATCAAAGTATACGAGTTCTCTGGTTCTCCGATCAGAGAGTTCATCGATACGTGGATGACCGGTATCAGCGACCCGCTGACCGGCCTGTCCCACTACCACGGCTACATTTCCAGCACGTGCGCTTTCAAAGCGTCCAACCATACGATGGAAATGTTCTATGTTGCAACCGACCCGACGGGCCGCGAGGATGGCATTGAGTATGCTTGCCTGTTTGCAAACATGATGCCGACCGAAGTCAAGAAGGATCACTTCAACTTCGAACCGGGCACGCACCCGGCTGTTCAGATTGACGTTCCCTTCACTGCAACTCGTTATGAGTCCCCGCAGATCAATGAAGTGGCAGCGGCTCTCCTGAAGAAATACAAGATTCTGCGCGACTACCTGAACTTCCACTCTGGCTATTCGGCCGAGCAGGTCGATCAGATGGAAGATTACAGCCAGAAAATCAATGCTGGTTGGTCTTCGGCAGACAGCCCCACGGTCTAATAGAGATTCGTGGTTTAATAATAGAGCTACCCTTCGGGGTAGCTCTATATTGCGCTTTTTTTGCGGTAAATATGGGTATGCTAAACGCATACCCATATTCTTATACTTCATCAGGTTTAGTGATGAGTTTACTTTCTTGCTTTTCTGCACCGTAGCTACGGATGATATCTTCAGCCTCTTTAGTGAGACCTTCCCAATCATACATACCTGGCAGTACACAAGTGGTGATGATGTGCTTAAAGAGTTTATCCTTAGCGGCATCATCATACTTCTCAGTGTTATCACCCATGACGGTTTTAACCAAGAAGGTTGCTGCCTGTTCGGCATTGTTATACATATCAGCATCGTTCTGTACGGAGAGGGATTTCGGTCTGTTGAATCTGAAGTAGACTCTATCGATATCCTCTTCGGAAATCTCCGGATGTTCGAAACGAATCATTGAACGATACAGTTCAGTACACGGGCCATTCAACTCCTTCTGAGTGGAGCAAATCTTGTTCGCGTACTTAATGTTACCCATTTCAATAGAACGGGCAAAGTCGGCGCTATCGTTGTATTCCAAGATAACCGAAGGTACATCTGTACCATTGATGGCGTTTTTTCTGAGGAATTCAACGAAGTCGTTGTTAATATTAACGTCCTGACCCGAAATGATATCGATGTCAACTGGACGTTCGCCAGAGCTACCCGTAGCAACGAACAAGTCTTTTGCTTTACCTGCTTTACTCATAAGAGTATTAACAGATGCAATGTCGTTGTAGGATATCTGGTTGTCCTTATAGTCTCGCGCTGCTTTCTGAACCTGCTTCTGCACATTTCGGTCGATACCAGACTGTTTGATGTAGAACACACGAGTATCGTTGGTTCTAGTAACAGTGGAGATGACCAAGAACATCAAGTAGGTCATGTACAGCTTTGCGTAGAATAAAGAACGTTTGAGCATGGACGTGCCAAGGTGGGTGTCTATATCTTCGTTTACTTTGAAGTGAGTGATGTATTCTGCGGAAACAAACTGCACTTTGAAGTCCTTACGATAAAGGTCTTCGTACATGAGTGCGTTTACCATCAACTCACGGAACTGTGGGTTATTCTTAACCATCTTATTATCAATCTTCTTGATAATACGGTTAGCAATAACGTCCACAATGGACTGCTGACAGTCCTTGTTTCTAACCTGTTGGAATACCAAATTGGTACGGTTCAACTGGTTATTCTGAAGCATGTTGTTTCTGATTTCTCCATAGGTTTCGTATAGAATGTAGTATCCGATGCATTCATCGAGTACATACACTGGAACCGTACGGAGTGGAGACAGCAACTTCATATATACACCTGTAACGTCCCTGTACTCAGGAAGAACGGCGTTATCTTGCTTAAGGTCTGCCATATACACACCATCATTGGGTGAACCTATCGATGATGGGTCATATGGAGCTGGGCCTTTCTCGCGCTTCTTCTTAGCGATCATCTTCAACAGATTGGGGTCACTAAGGGAAGCGATGTCAGCATCTTCCATCAGAGGAGCATCACCATCGTTGATTACTTCAAGATGGCTATATACTTCATTGAGGAAGTCTGCGACACCTTTCTTAGTCCAGCTAGACTTAAGAGACGCGTTTTCGCCTTTGAGTTTGTTGACTTCAGGTGCGAATGCTTCGAATACCGCATTTGCGTCCTCATTGAGGCCGCGATTATACTCGGTGGTATCCTTCTTGTTAGAGGTAGCATTTGCATCATACACCAATGCCTCAGTTAAGAAGCTCGGACGACCGCTCTTCTTATCTAAAGCGAATTTGGAGAAAATGCGAGAATAAGGTTGCTTCATAACCAAGAAGTCACCATAAGTAAGCGTGTTGGGGATAATCGTATCATGGAGTTTAGATTCAAGATTGTATTTATCTTCAATCTCTTCGATGATGTCACGGAGACGTTTCTCCACATCTTCGGAGCAACCCTTGATATCGATTGTTTTAGAGATACCAGACATCACACCATCTGATGCAGTGATGTTATCACGCAGAGTGGTTACAGCCGTAGACATTTCGCAAAGATTTTCCGTTATCATGCGAAGGTCTTCGTACTTGTTGTTGATATTCTTGTATCTCTCATAGAAGAACGTATTGAAGGAGTTGGCATCGTTGTCGATAACTTTATCGAGCGTGGTGCTATTACCTCCAGGTTCTTGAAGTGCCTGGTTTATAAACTGAGAGAAGTCTTTACCGGAATAGGCAGACATAGAGGAATACTCATCACTGAGCACTTTGTCTAGGTCTTTAGCCATTCGGTCGATATCTCTTGCGTTCCGCGGATTCTGACCGATTGTGCCCAAAGACACGTCATCAAAGTATTCGTGGAATTTAGAATTGATATCCGACAACTCTTTCGCGTTTATTACAGGACTCGTGGATTTATTGTTTTCAGCCACATCTATGTCCTCCTGTCTAAATATTCTTACATAGATGTCGGCGGAATAAAGGAGTACGTGCTCCGAAGAGCACGTACCCCAAAATCATTCGTCATCATTATATACTTTGATGAACTTAACCTTCTGAGCAAACCACATGTCGGCTTCCTCTAAAGAAGTTGCACCTTTAGGAAGATGATAGGTTCTAAAGATGACATCAAAGAACCTCCCACCGTTTATCATAATAGCTTTGCACTGTTTGAACTTCTTAATGAACGGGAACTCCGAGATAGTCAGATACATCATATTGGACTTCTTCTCGTCAAACATCGGATAGACTTTCTCATAGTTAATGAGAGCTTCTACCATCTCGTGACTGAAAGTAAGTTCACTATCATGCTTTGCTTCTGCCTCGGAGAAATCTTTATCCAATCCATCCACCAGTTCATTTAACTGTGTGCGCTGGTTATCGTTCATAACGAAACCAATTTTGTATTTATCTTTTTCACCAATGAGATAGATATATCTATCAACGATGGTGATGTCCTCAGGCTTATCTTCCTTGAATGCCTTGAAGACCTGTGCGGCATCTAACCATGCCCATTCCAATTCAGGCATTTCTTGGCAAATGGTTTTGCTTACGAAGTACCCATGACGGAATTTATTCTTCGGTAATTTTACCTTACCGGTTTCAAGCACTGGTATGCCGTTGATTTTACCATCTGGTCTAATACCGTATGCACGGTATATTCCTTTGACTAACTGGTTCAACTCATGAAGATTCTTCATTCGTGAACGTCTAGCTCTGAGTTCTTTATCTATGGTAGCCAATTATATGCCTCCTCAATACTTACAGGTGATTTTAACAGGTTCGGTAATGTAGTTACCTTCCTTACCGATGGATAATCTAACCCTCTTCGGTTTCTTTTCTTCGAGTTCTTCAAGCATCTCTGTAACGCTTGGCAGGTTAAACCATGCCTGACCCATCTTAATGTAATCCTGAGCGAGCAAGTCCTCTACGAACTGCTTACCCGGTTCAAACTTAAGGTCTGGGTTATCAGCGTCACCTTCTTCGATTTCACCTTTATAATATTCCTTATCGATGAAGAGTTTACCAATCATCGTATGTGCAGAAATGTTAAAGGAGATAATCGACCACGGATACATTGAACTGAAGTCCATATCCACAACGTATTTGAAGACGTACTTACTACGCTTACCAAACACGTTTACACCGACGTGGCAGTTGAGTTCAGGGTCACCAACGACTGCACCATCATACCCAACGCCATCATCATCACTCGCACCGTAAGCGGCGGCATAGTCCATATTGGCATTATTACCAGAAA
>Ga0256405_10004654_pt1 | contig 25242 bp, 29 predicted proteins | sample RumenRJG_02DNA_FD_189096 | JGI IMG/M metagenome (GOLD analysis project Ga0256405, IMG submission 189096) | Bovine rumen microbial communities from Lethbridge, Alberta, Canada - RJG_02 | ecosystem: Host-associated > Mammals > Digestive system > Stomach > Rumen | place: Canada: Alberta... | reverse complement strand
AGCCGGCGCTCAGGTCGCTCCTCAGCGTTGCCCTATCCTCCGGTTGCTGGTATCTGAAGTTTATCATGATTGGTGACTGTTTTCCAAAGTGTTAAATTCGATTGTCCTTGACATGGGGAGCACTTTAGCGCGATGGATGGGAACTCGGGAATTTGAAACTGGGCATTCGGACATTCGTTCCAGATGGCTGCAAGCTTTGTGTGAAAAAGGTCGGAAGGCATGCGAGGTGTGCGTGGAAGAGGAGAAAAAGCAATTCAGAATTCAGCGTGATGAATCCGGGATGACCGATGCTGCAGCAGGGCAGCAGGAAAAGACGGATGGATGTGGAATACTTTATAGGCAACTGAATAATGCCTATGAAGAGTGCGCGAGGGACAAGCCCTGTGACCGCACGACAACCTGCCGGAAACGGTAAGGTGCCAAAGCTTGACCGATAGGATGAGAAAACGGAATGGACTGTATGCCATCCTGTCGGAAACGATGGGATGGTTTTTTTCGTGCTTCTTCAGGGCTGGACTTTGGAAAGGAGCACGGAAAATGGAAAGAAAGACACTGGGAGAGGGAATCGGTTCGGGAAAGGCGGTCATTCTGGTAAAGGAAAAGGGACTTGGGAAAAGGGAACACCCGTTCTGGAAATGGCTGAAAAAAGAAGGATTCCACCTGTGGGGATGGCACGGGCATTACGGAATGGACTGGGTGTTCATTAACCTGAATTCCATGGTCTACGCGCCGGGGATGCCGGGCATCAAAGTGGTGGAGTCCATCCGGGAACACGCAGTCACCATAGAGGAATTCAAGACCATCTGGGGGATTTTTACCCGGTATGAAGGCCTGTCTGTGCTGGAAATGCCGAAGAAGGACGCGGTCATCGCGCTTGCGCAGGATCCGGACGGAAAGATCACGGAGCATGAAATGACGGTGGATGAGGCAAAACGATTGCTGGAGAAAGAGAAAACACCGACAGTCCTGGAGATTGTCAGGGACAGGCTGGTGCAGGAGTGGCTTAAGAATCCCCATTGGCGGGAATACTATGAGAAGGCGCCGTCGGAAAAGTGCAGGGACGTGATCATGCTGGAATTCCTGTACAGCGAGGAGGAAACAGAGGAGGTTGAGGAAGCACTCTCCGCAGCGGAAAAGGAACTGGGACTGGAAGACTGGCAGCACTTGTACCGGTGGTGCGGGAACAGTCCAGAGAAGAAGCGGATCCATGACCGGATCGTGGCGCTGGGCGGGGAATAAGAAAACCCCTGCTCCGGATCGGAGCAGGGCAGATGGATGACTGAAGTGCCGGTTGGGAACAGGATTACAGGCTGTCGGCTTTGCGCTCGGTGGCATTGCGTTCAATTTCCCTGGCCATGTCATCATAGGCATGGGTGCGGCGATAGAACAGGAAGCCGATGATTCCGATTACAGCGCTGAAGATCAGGCTGTCGGTGACTAAATTACCGGTAATGAACATCAGATAGCCAAAGAGGATATTGAGTGCCCAGACCAGGGCGATCCCGGCAATGGGAAGAATCACGGACGCCCGGACAGGACCCGGCTGGGCTTTGACCGCGCCCTGGACTGCCTGGGGATTCTTCAGGGAATAGACATGGACCGGAGCCATTCGCAGCATGGAGTCTTTGGGACGCTTTGTATAGGTCTTGTCATAGAGCCATTTGTTTTCCTGCCAGTTGTTGTTCATGACGCCGGCCCATCCTTTCACAGGCGGTCTCGTGGGAATATGCTTCTGCTTACGGTATGATTGTACGATAAAAGAAGAATAAATAACAGAACAGGGTGAGCAAAATAAAGGAGGATATCTGGCGGCAAACTGAGAAAAAGGCGGGAAGTTGACAGATGTGGGAATTCAGGACATACTTGGATTACAGATCCGTAAAACAGGATGGAATGAAGACTGAAGGCCAAGTGAATATTTCGGGCTAAAAAGTCAGATGTCGCCGGGGAAGCGACCTGCAGAGCAGCGGTTTAGGATATGCTGGTGACACCGGGTGAACCGGGAGATACCAGTGAAGAGTGAAGAGTGTAGAGTTGCCGCTGCAGGAGCAGCGGTGAGCTGAAAAGGAGAGAGAGCGGTATGTACGGAGCGATATTGGGCGACATCATCGGAAGCCCGTATGAATTTGATCAGGGCGACAAGACCAAGGATTTTCCGCTGTTCATTGAGGACAGCATGTTCACGGATGACAGCGTGATGACCATCGCGGTGGCGGACGCCCTGCTGACCGGGGAAAAAGATCCGGAAAAGCTGAAGAAGAATCTGGTGTATTCCATGCAGCAGTGGGGAAGGGAGGATCCGGACGCGGGCTACGGCGGAATGTTCTACCGGTGGCTGTTCGAGGAGGATCCGCAGCCCTACAACAGTTACGGAAACGGATCCGCCATGCGGGTGTCTTCCGCGGGCTGGCTGTATGATACCCTGGAGGAAACCCGGGAGAAGGCCCGGCTGACCGCGGAGGTGACGCACAACCATCCGGAAGGCATCAAAGGCGCGGAATGTGTGGCCTCGGTGATCTGGATGGCCCGGAACGGAAAGAGCAAGCAGGAGATCCGGGAGTTTGTGACGGACGTGTTCGGGTATGACCTGAGCAGGACCTGCGATGAGATCCGGCCGGGGTACCATCATGTGGAGAGCTGCCAGGAGACGGTGCCGGAAGCCATCACAGCGTTCCTGGAAGGAGAAAGCTTTGAGGACGTGATCCGGACGGCGGTCTCCCTGGGCGGGGACTGCGACACGCTGACCTGCATCGCGGGCAGCATGGCGGAAGCGTTCTACGGCGTACCGGAGGAGCTGAAAGAGGAATGCCGGAAAAGGATTACGCTGGAAATGTGGGAAGTGCTTTCCCGCTTCGATGAAGCGAGAAAGCCAATGAACAATTGAGAGGCGGAAAGGGAAAAGGAAATGGATAAGGAAAAAATGGTGGAGGAACTGCTGGAGAAGTCTTACCGGGTGGTGGACTTCCTGCCGGAGCAGGTGCCGGAAGGCAGTGCGGGACAGTTCTTTGCGGTGGAAAAGTATTATATGAATCCGGAAAGGATGAAGGGGTTTCGGAGGAAGTTTGCGGACATCCTGCTGAAGCTGAACTGCTATTATAACTTCAGCGTATGCGAGGCGCAGGGGGACGTGTTTACCGACAATCCCGATCCGGAATGGCTGGAAGGGAAGATCCTGGAGAACGCGGACCTGTGCGTGCTGCTGCCGGAGGAGGAAACGCTCGTGACCCTGTACAGGGATGACCTGTACATGACGGTGTACAACGCCTGCGGCAGCGTGCTGAAGCGGCTGGAGCAGCTGGCGGAAGCGGAAGAGCTGTTTGTGAGGTAAGAAAACAGGGAAGTATGTGCCGCAGCAGGGACAGGTGTTCCTGCAGCGGTAAAATGATACGGAAAATAATGGGATCCACGGATTTTTTCCTTGACCGAATCCGTACGTCATGGTATAATGCCTTTCGTTCCCGGTTGGAACGCTTCTCCGACGCGTTGGGTGTTCGTGGATGTGACACGGACCGCAAAGCCCAGAAGTCGGTTGACATATATGGTCTGTTGGCTCAGTTGGTAGAGCACATCGTTCACATCGATGGGGTCACTGGTTCGAGTCCAGTACAGACCACAGCAGAAAACCCACCCTTAACGGGTGGGTTTTTCGCTGTGCTCATGTCCTGGCCTCTCACCAGTGTCCCACGATGTGAATTTATTCACATCATGGGGCGCGGAGTTGAGCGCTGCCAGTGGCAGATGAAGCGAAACGGAAGCGTGGTGAGCAAAGGAGAGATTCCGCCGTTCCAAGGCGGAATAACGACTATTGCGAACCTGACCGAGCAAGCGAAGCGCAGCGAGACCTGGTTCGAGTCCAGTACAGACCACATAAAAAGCTATGACCACCCATGCGGTGGTCATAGCTTTTTGTTGTACCATACCCCTCCACTGTGATGAGCCTGAAGATATCCCTGACCACTGCGGCCTCCGCCTCATCTATGACCAGGTCCCGAACAGGCTGGCCTTCCTCCTTTGCGTTTGGGTAGCAGTATTACTCACTCTGCCTGCTCTGAAAGTCAAGTTAAATCAGGCCAAGCGCTGACTTTTCGCGGAAATAAGAAAAGCGCTGCTCAGATGGGCAACGCTTCTCTGTGATTAGTGATTGACTTATTTCATGCAGTCCTGCACCCAGGCGATGAAATTAGCAGTAGAGGAACCAGAGCGCTCAGCCTCGGTGTGTCCCTGACCCCAGACTGTCTCGAAGTCCACCTGCGTCCCTTCCGCATAGGCTTCAGCTGCCAGCGCCAGGTCGATCTCCGTGCACAGAGCGGTGTCTCCCTGATTGATGCCGGTGCGGATGCGCCAGTAGGTCGCGGGTTCACTGGTCTGATATCCTTCGTAAGCGGGAGACAGATAGTACATGGGATTGTACATGTTCAGACGCACATCCACCGTATTGCCCAGCGCGTCCTGCTTCGCCAGATCCTCCGCAAAGGCCGCTTCATATTCGCTGCCCTGCACGAGCTCGGCCAGGATGGCGTCAAAGTGCGCACCATTGCCGTCGCCATAACCGAACAGCGTATTCTCACCCTGCCCGCGATCCAGCTGGTCAAAGGCAGCAATGCCCTTGGAGGCGTTCTTCAGTGCCTGGGTGAAGGCGGCGACGCTGGTGATCGTCACCGTGTTGGTTTCTTCATCCCAGGCAACCCATTCTCCATTGGCGTTCAGAGCAGCAATATAATCCTGTTTCGTCTCATACGTGCCACTCAGAGACAGCGCGGAAGATGTGCTTTCGGTGCGGGTGATGCCATCCATTTCCTCATAGGCGGTTTCCTGTTCGGCGTTCTCGCCGCCGAAATCAGGCATTTCACCATTCGCAAAGTCGGGCTTTTCCCCATTCCCGAAATCGGGTATTTCGCCGTTGCCGGGCCCCGCAAAGCCGCCCTCTGTGCCGCCGAAGTTGCCGCCGCGCATACCGCCCCTGCCGCCACGTCCGCCGAATCCGCCGGAAGAAGTAGCAGTATACGGGAACTCCGTATCACTCAGAAAACGCTCAAGGGACGTCTCAATAACATCCTTCACATAGTCGTAGTAGGTGCCGCTCTGCCAGATGCCCTCCTCACTTTCCGCCAGCACCAAGGCGGTGCCGTTTTCATCCGTCAGGCCCAGGCCGTTGATGTACTCGGCGAAAGCCAGGGCCATGCCGTCAGAGAAGGCCTGTTCCTCCTCACTGAGGCCGGAACGGGTATTGCCCATGTTCCATTCATAGGCTTCATCCGCGATATCCAGATTGGTGATGGGACACCAGCACATGCTGCCCTTCACCGCGTCACTTTCCGTCATGACCGCGCCGATGGCAGCCAGATAGGGTGTGTACAGATCACTGTTGCCGGATGCGCCGATCAGGGCACTCTGTGCGCCGCCGCCGCTCATGCCGAGGGAAAAGATACTGTCCATATCGCCTGGCAGCAGATTTTTGTTGTAGCGGGCATACCGGATCGCCGCCTTGAAGTCTGTCACACCGGCGGGAGCGCCCGCGTCACGGCCCCGGGTACCGGCAAAGAGTACAATGATGCCTTCACTGGTATAGTCCGAAATGCTGCCATATCCCATGGAACTGGAATAGCCGGTAGGCGCGGCCATGGCGGAGTAACCGGGGGTATTGACCGGAATGATCAGCGGGGCTGTTACGGCGGTATACTGACCGACGGTACCGGATTCATTCACGGTGCAGGTATAGGTTCCGTCGCCATTGTCCGTTCCGGTAAAGTAAGCGCCGGGCACGAAGATGCCCATGGTCTCATAGCTGCTGTCGGCCGGGGTGGTTGCGTAGGACAAGCCTACCTGCCAATATACGTCATCTGCGGCTTCATACTGCCACTTGGTCATATCGATCTTTGCGGGAACACTTTCACCTTCCGCGAAGCAGGAAACGCAGGAAAGCATCAACGCAAACGCCATCATGCAGGCAAGAAACTTCTTCATGGAATCCATCCTCCTTATTTCGCCTGCTGGAACAGCCAGTCGCGGACAGCTTCCAGCTTATATGCGTAATCGAAAGAGGTCATATGCTCACCAGCGCCGCTTCCGGCGGTCTGGCCTTCCGCAAGCGTCGTCCCCAGCGTGAATGTCACGAAGTTTTCCTGACAGTCCTCCGCCAGCATGGCGGCCACTGCGGCATTCTGTGTGTCAGCGTCATCCTGTGCGCTCCATTCTTTATGACTGTACGCAGCGCCATCCGCATCGAACAGGGCGAGCAGTTCGGCCTGACCGGCGGAGGCCTTGGGATCACCTGCGGAAACGATATAGAAGAAGTTTTCATCCTCCAGGCCGTTCAGCAGACTCGTGTTCCATTGGCTCCCGACAAACAGATAGGCGGCGAAAAAGTCAGGATACGCAATACTCAGATGAAATGAAGTCATACCACCCATGGACTGGCCGGTCGTATAAATCCTGTCCGTGTCAATGGGGTAGGTCTCCGTCAATGACTGAAGCAGGCGCATAGCCACATCGATTTGGTTGGAATGATTGAAATTGTCATCCACAACAGTTTCCGTAAAGACAGGTACGACTACAAAAGCGGGATGCTTAGCCTGCTCTTCCTCTGTTGCCCAGATCAGCCCGCCCCATCCCTGGGTCAACACATAATCTGTACCGCGCCCGACAGCGCTTGAATCAGGAATAAACTGGATCATGGGATAGCTTTGGGTTTCATCATAATTCTCTGGGATAAACAACTGATACTGCAGACTGGTACCGGTTTCTGCGTCTTCATAAGTCAGCAGCTGAAACTTTGGCGCGACCTCGGCGATCATAGCCTGAAGCTCGGAATCGCTGGATTTATCCGTACCACCACCATTACCACCGCGCATACCGCCTTGTCCACCACCGGGACCGCCATTGCCACCGCGCCTGCCAGGGGCTTCGGCAAAAGCAGCGCCGACAGTACAGAGGAGCGAAAGAGCAAGAACCATTGAGATGATTTTTTTCATAAGGAATATCCTCCATCAATGATTTCGATATCCGGTCTTACGCTTTCGCTGCTCGATATCATGTGATTATAATAGCATGGATTCCTTAAAAATAGCTTAAAACAAAGATGAACGTTGCGTGAACTTATGCCATGGATTTCGCATATGATCAGGAAACCGATACGATTGATTCTGTGAAATTGCAGAACAGATTAGAAAGAGCAAAGGATCGATACAAGGAATCGTATAAAAATGGAGTCAACACGGGTAATTTGAATGACCAAAAGAACGGAGGGACGGTTTCCTCCGTTCTTACGAAAAATACCGGTCATGCCCGGAACGGGCAGCCGGTGTTTTGCTTATTTGCCAGCTTTGGCTTTCTTTACGGTGAGCAGGGCTGCGAAAGGAAGCGCGATCAGTCCGATTCCCCCGATGATCCTCATCAGGGGATCAGGCAGAGTGAAATCAAAGAGCGCTGAGCCGGCCAGCAGGACGGCAATGATTGCTGTCACCATCATACTGATCACCCAAAGCAGGTCCTGTTTTTGCTGATCATCTTTGCGCACTCCTTTGTCAGTCCCTGTCGTTCCCCTGGAAGAGGAGACCGGTTACTGTGCTTTCCTGTTCAGGTACAGCCGGACGAAGAACAACACGCTTCCAAGCGCCACGCAGAGCAGGCTCCAGTTCAGGGTGCTCTTCCCGGCAAAAACGGAGAGCAGGAGAAAGACCAGCCCGGTTGCACCCAGGCCGATCCCGGCAATATTGATGAGGGTGTTCAGTGCCTTCTGATTCATGGTATTGTTCTCCGTTTCCTTGTTATTCATGCAGCAGCCGTTCTTTTTCCAGGGATTCCTTCTTCCCGTGGATCCTGCCCAGGGCGTACATCAGCAATGTGGCGCAAAGCAGGTTGACCCAGCCCAGGCGGGAAGGACTGAAAGAATTGAAGAGGCCGATCGCCAGGTTGGCTCCGCCGACAATGGTCAGGAATTTGCCGATCTTGTCCAGGTGGCTGATCCTGGAATCAATATCCGAGAACAGGTCAAAGGGGCCGTCCGCTGTTTTTTTGCGGAAGTAAATCCACATCATCATCCGGCCGACATACTCCGCGCCGGTTTCCTCCATAAAGGAAACATAGGATTCATCATAGGGATGCATTTCCAGGCGCACGCTGTATTCCCCGGGCTCGCAGCGGATAAAGTGGTAGGAGCAGAAGCCGACGCTTTCCAGCACCCAGCCGTTCATGGCCATTTCGTTCAGCCATTCCTCTTCTTTCTCAAAGTCCCAGACCCAGAACCATTTATAAATTGTTCTTCTGCTTGCCATGTTTTTATTCTCCCCTCAGGATTTTCTCCCCGTTGTCCGCCAGTTCCCGCAGCCTGGCTACCTCTTTGTTCAATACCTTCAGCCCTGTGGCCGTCAGTTTGTATTCCTTCCTTCGGCTGTCATCCTCAGCGGGAAGCTGGATGATCCAGCCCTTGGCGCAAAGCGCGTTCAGGGCGCCGTATAGGGTCCCGGCCGCCAGGCGGACCCGGCCGCCGGACAGTTCTTCTGTCAGCTGCATAATGCCGTATCCGTGCCGCGGGCTGACCAGGGATAAAAGAATATAGTAAGTCGCTTCTGTCAAAGCTAAACTGTCTGCCATTTGATCACCTCGCTCGTTGCTCGATATATCGGTAATCGATATATCGTGATGCTATTATATCGACCGCCGATATAATTGTCAAGAGGGGAAATGAGAACGGAGGGACGGTTCCTTTCGTTCTTGCCCGCACAGGCTGCAGAATGCTATAATCACCTTATCAGGAAAAACTCTTGTGTACATATGATTTACAAAGGAGAATACACATGCAATTCAAATATCAGTTCAAATGGATCCCTGTTCTTTTGTCGATCCTGATTCTGTGTGTTCCGGCGCTGCCTTCCGCCGCTGAATCCGCCGGTCCGGCCTATGATCTCAGCAGCCTGAGCTATGAACTGGTCTGGGCAGACGAGTTTGATACCGACGGGCTGCCGGATCCTGCCCGCTGGGCCTATAACACCGGCGGAAACGGCTGGGGAAACGGCGAACAGCAATACTACATGGCTGAAGGAAACGCAGCCATTGAAGACGGAATTCTTACCATTGAACTGAGAGAAGAAAAGAAAGATTACAGCAGCTATTATACTTCCGCCCGGATGCTGACCCAAAACCTGGGCGACTGGCTGTATTGCAAAATTGAAGCCCGCGCAAAACTGCCGTCCGGCAGAGGGACCTGGCCTGCAATCTGGATGCTGCCGACCGACCGGGTTTACGGAGACTGGCCGGCTTCCGGGGAAATCGACATTATGGAACATGTGGGATATGATCCCGACGTGGTTGTACAGAGCATCCACACAAAGAAAACGAACGGAGGTTCGGCAATCAGCCAGAGCACGCTTGTTCCCGGGGCGAGGGAAGAATTCCATGTCTACGGACTGGAATGGCTGCCGGACCGGATCATCTTTACCATCGACGGAGAAGAGACGCATACATATGAAAAACCGGAAACGGCTGAAGGAGAGCAGGTCTCAAGCGTATGGCCGTTTGACCAGCGCATGCATCTGCTGATGAATCTTGCCTGGGGCGGATCCTGGGGCGGCCGCGAAGGGACAGACAAGAAATGCCTCCCGGCAAAACTTGAAGTGGACTATGTCCGCGTATATCAGAGCCCGGAGATTATGGTGCTGACCGGGCAGTGAGTTTTCGCCGGGTATTAAAGAACGGAGGGAAAGTTCCCTCCGTTCTTGCGTTCTGTTGTTATGCCAGCAGCGCGTCCAGCTCCTTCCGCAGCCGCTGTTTCATCTCTTCCAGCTCCTGCTCGTCCGGCCGGGTGGAATCGTCGTACATCTTCTCCCTCGGATACCACCAGGCGGGGCCTTTGCCGTTGTTGCCGTAGTCTCCCAGGTCTCCGGCGCGGCGGGGGAACAGATGCCAGTGGATATGGGCGCCGCCGGTGCCGTTGCCCAGACACTCATAGTTCATTTTCCCGGCACCAAAGGCGTCACGAACCGCTTTGGCCACCAGGGTCATTTCCTCCAGGTGCTTTGCCCGGACAGCCGGGGCCAGGTCGAAGAGCTCCACAACGTGCTCTTTATAGATAAACAGGGTATAGCCTTTAAAATGCTGGAAATCCCCGATGACCACATAACCGGTTTCCAGTTCTTTGACAAAATAAGGATTCCGGCCTTCCCGGGTCATCTGGATTCTTTCGCATACACCGCACATATTCTGATCTCCTTGTGATTTGGAATGATACTTATGTTATAGCTGATTCCGGGCGGAAGATCAAGCCAGAATGAAGCAGGAGATATCCGCTCTGTTCTTCTGCTTGACTTTCCCTGTATACATCGGGAAAATAGAAGACAAACCAACCAGTGGAGGGAAAAGCATTGCGGATTGCGGTTATGGCGGATATCCATGGCAACCGCGCCGCCCTGGAGACCTGCGTGGCCGAAGCCCGCAGGCGGGGCGCGGAGGAATATCTGTTCCTGGGGGATTACCTGGGGGAAATGGCGTATCCGGAGAAGACCCTGGAGCTGCTGGAGACGCTCCGGAAGGAAGCTCCCTGCACCTTTATCCGGGGAAACAAGGAGAATTACTGGATTGACCGGCTGAAGGGCGCGAACCCGGACTGGGTCTGGGAGAGCGGAAGCAGCAGCACCGGCATCCTGAAATACGTTTATGACCGGCTGGAGGAAAAACAGATCCGGTGGTTTGAAGAAATGCCCATCGCGAAAACCATGGTCTATCCCGGCCTGCCCCCGTTTGTGATCTGCCACGGATCCCCGCGGAAGGTGACCGAGAGCATGCGGGAGGACTATCCGTACATCGACGAGCTGACCGCCGGGCTGGAAACGGAACTGACGGTCTGCGGGCACTTCCATATCCAGAGCGTTTACAGCCGGAACGGGCACAGGGTGATTAACCCCGGCGCGGTGGGCGTGGCCCTGCGCAGCGGCGGACAGACCCAGTTTATGATGCTTTGCGGCAAAGACGGGCAGTGGGAGGAGACCTTTGTGACCCTTTCCTATGACCGGGAAAAGGCCATCCGGGAAATGGAGGAGGAAGGCCTGCCGGAGAAGGCGCCCTGCTGGTACCGGGTGACAAAGCAGGTATTGCTGGGCGGCACCGTGACGCACGTGGGCGCGCTGAGCCGGGCGGTGGCGCTGTGCAGGCAGGAAACCGGCGTTGAAAACTGGCGGAACGTGCCGGAGAAGTACTGGGAAAAAACGTTAGATCAATTAACAATTAACAATGAATAATGAATAATTATTCCGCCTGCGGCGGGGTAACAACGTTGATATATCGGAGCATAGAAACGGGAACGTGACAGCAGGGACAGACCAACTGTACACAGCCTTTGGCCGTGACAGCTTGGTCTGTCCCTCTGTCACATTCCCGCGTTGCGTTATGGGTGTTTGGCTTTTTCTGCCTCTTACTTTTTCTCTTCTGCCTGGTCATCCGCTTTGCGGGTGACCTTGAAGAACACCGCGGCCAGGGGCGGGAGGACGATTTCGCAGGAGAAGGGATGCTCTTCCTGGGGGATTTCCTCCGCTTTACGGACGGTGCCGTTATAGAGGTTGCTGCCGCCGAACTCCGCCCGGTCGGAATTGAGGATTTCCGTCAGCTCGCAGTCAAAGGGCAGGCCGACGCGGTAATTGAGATAGGGCTGGGGCGTGAAGTTCACCGCGCAGACGATGGCGTTCTTATCCTCGTCCAGGCGCATGACCGCCGCGGCGCTGCGCTCCTTGTCGTTCACGTTGAGCCATTTGAAGCCGTACCAGCTGTCGTCAATCCGGTGCAGGGCGGGCTCGGTGGTGTAGAGATGGTTCAGGGCCTTCACGTATTCCAGCAGGTCCGGGTGGCGCTCGTAATTCAGCAGGAACCAGTCCAGCTGCTCATAGTCCCGCCACTCCGCAAACTGGCCGAACTCGCCGCCCATGAAGAGCAGCTTTTTGCCGGGGTGCACCATGTAATACCCGTACAGGGCGCGCAATCCGGCGAACTTCTGCCACAGATCCCCGGGCTGCTTGTCGATCATGGAGCGCTTGCAGTGGACCACTTCGTCATGGGAGAAGGGCAGCACATAGTTTTCGCTGAAGGCGTACATCATGGAGAAGGTGATCTTGTCATGATGGTACTGCCGGTAGATGGGATCCATATCGATATAGGACAGGATGTCGTTCATCCAGCCCATGTTCCATTTGAAGCTGAAGCCCAGGCCGCCTTCGGCGATGGGATGGGTAACCCGGGGAAAGGCGGTGGATTCCTCCGCCACGGTGACCGCGCCGGGGCACTCCTTGTGGATGGTTTCATTGAATTTCTGCAGGAAGCGGATGGCGTCCAGGTTTTCGTGCCCGCCGTTCTCGTTGGGCACCCACTGGCCGGGCTCCTTGCCGAAATCCAGGTAGAGCATGCAGCTGACCGCGTCGCAACGCAGGCCATCGGCGTGGTATTCCTTCAGCCAGAAAAGGGCGTTGGACAGGAGGAAACTGGCCGACTCGCCCCGGGCGTAGTCAAACAGCAGCGTACCCCACTGCGGCATTTCCGCCCGGCGGGAATCCGCGTGCTCATAGCAGGGGGTGCCGTCAAAGAGGCGCAGGCCCGCCTCGTCCTTGGGGAAGTGGGCGGGAACCCAGTCCAGGATGACCCCGATGCCCGCCTGGTGCAGCCGGTCCACCAGGTACCGGAGCTGGTCCGGGGTGCCGTAGCGGGAGGTGGGGGCGTAATAGCCGATCACCTGGTATCCCCAGGAGCCGTCAAAGGGATGCTCCATCACCGGCATGAACTCCACGTGGGTATAGCCCATGTCCTGCAGGTAGGGCACCAGCTGGTCCGCGATCTCCGCGTAGTTGAGGATGTGGCCGTCCTCTCCCCGGCGCCAGGTGCCCAGGTGCATTTCATAAATGTTCATGGGCCGGCGGAAGGGATCCGCCTTCTTCCGGGCTTTCATCCATTCGCTGTCGTTCCATTCATAGCCGGACAGGTCCCGGAGCTTGCTGCCGTTGCTGGGCCGCAGTTCCATTTCAAAGCCGTAGGGATCGGCCCGCATGTGCCATTCCCCGTTGGCGCAGAGGATATCGTATTTATAGGTGCGCAGCAGCTCTTTCTGCCCCGGCGTGAGCGTGTTGTCCGCCGGGCGGAACAGGGCGTCCGGCAGCCGCAGCTCCCAGATGCCGTCATACTGCTTGACCATGGGATAGGCTTCCGGGTCCCAGCCGCAGAAGCCGCCCACAAGGGAGACGCGCTGGGCGTTGGGCGCCCAGACGGAGAAATGCCATTTCAGCTCTCCGTCCTCTTTCACGGGATGCGCGCCCAGGAAGTCATACGCGTCCGCGCAGTTCCCGGAGTGAAAACTTTCCCGTCTCTGGCCGTCCGGCGGATTGTACCACATAGATGCAAGCCTCCCTGTTCATTTTTTATCCTGTGGAATGATTATATCACAGATTGCGGCCAGTTTGCGCGCTTTTTGCGGAAAAGACGGGTGGATTTCCGGTGGCGGCGGAAGGCGGGAGGCTGTATAATGGGGATATTCTGACAGGTCTTTGAAAACGCGGCATCTGATTTTCCACCGAAGGGAGGCGGAAACGGGCATGAAATACAGGGCGGTCTTTTTTGACAGGGACAATACCCTGACCTATTTCAATCCGGAAAAAGAACGGTGGCTGGATGAGACGATTGCCGCCTGGAGCGGGAAACCCTTTGAGCTGCCCTACGATAAAATGATGAAGCTGTTCTCCCTGGCGTCGGAGGGGCGGAGTCCCTGGTACAGGAACCTGGAGGATGAAAAGGCGTTTTTCCGTCGGTACTACCGGTACCTGCTTCAGAAAGAGGGCGTGGAGGAAAGCCTGGAGGAGCGGGCGGAAATGCTTTTCCGGGAACTGTGGTGCAACGGTGACCGGCTGCTTTTCCCCGAAACGAAGGAGGTGCTGGAATACTTCCGCGGCCGGGGATATAAAATGGGAGTGATCAGCGACACCTCTCCCTCCCTGGAGTACACGCTGGAGCAGCTGGGCATCGCGAAGTATTTTGATTCCTTTACCGCCAGCTCCCTCGTGGGCGCGGGAAAGCCGAACCCGGTGATCTATCAGGCGGCGCTGGATTCCCTGGGCGTCAAGGCGGAGGAGAGCCTCTATGTGGACGACCATCCGCCGGAAGCGGAGGGCGCCCGGGCGCTGGGCTTCACCGCCTTCCGGATCGACCGGACGGGAGAGGACCGCGGAGCGTGGACGATCCGGAACCTTACGGAACTGGTCCGCTTCGCGGAAAACAGTGAATCATACAAAGGAGACGGGCGGTAATCAATGACAGCCGGAGGAAACATGAAATACGCCATTATCGCGGATGTGCACGGAAACTGTCCCGCACTGCGGACGGTGCTGGAAGATGCCGGAAGAAAAGGAATCACCCGCTTCCTGTTCGCGGGGGACTACTGCATCAGCGGGCCCTGGCCGGAGGAGTGCATGAACACGATCCGGGAGATTGAGGAGAAAACGGTGATCCGGGGCAACGAGGAAAAGTACCTGGAGAACCTGCAGGGAAAAGACCCGGCAGGGTGGACCGACGGCCAGATGCAGGCTTCGTATTACGCCTTCCGGAATCTTTCCCCGGAAAACCGGGAATACCTCCTGGCCCAGCCGGAGCGGGCGGACTTTGAGGTTCACGGCGTGCCGGTGCACATGGCCCATTCCTCCGTGGACTTTATCGGAACCCGGGCGTTCTATACCTGGAATTCCGTGACCGTGGCGGAACGGAGCAGACTGCCGGGGGCCGATCCGGAACGGATCCTGGCAGGGATGCGGGACGAACGGGAACGGGATCCGGAATTCCTGGAGGCGGCGTCCGGCCTTGAAAAGGGGATCTATATCTTCGGCCATTCCCATATCCAGTGGTCCTGGCAGGATGAGCAGGCGGGCGTGTACATGATCAATCCCGGCTCCTGCGGCCTGCCGCTGGACGGGCGGCCGGACTGCGTGCCCTATACTGTTCTGGAGATTACGGAAGACGGGCAGGTTCGGATTGAGGAGCAGCAGGTGCCCTTTGACAAGGCGGCCTATATCGGCACAGTGAAAAAATCCCGGATGTACCGGGAAGCGAATATCTGGAGCCGGGTGATCCTGCGGGAACTGGCCTTCGCCCGGGAACATGTCTATTATTTCCTGAGATTCGCGGAGCAGTTCGCGAAGGAGATCGGGGACGAGCGGAGGCCCTACGCCGTGGGCACCTGGGAGAGGGCCTACGAAGCCTGGAAAGCAAAGCAGGAACTCTTCCCGGCCGAATGATCTGCAATTGAAACAGAGCGGGAACGGGCTTTTTACAGCGGAAACGCGACGGCTTCGCGATAGAGGCCGCAGAGCAGGTCGATGAAGGACTGCAGGGATTCCCTGCGGTCCTCTTTATGTGTGCATAGGACGCAGGAGAAGCTTTCGGCACAGTCAAAGGGAATCCAGGCAAACTGGCCGCTGTGGTCGTTCAGGAACCCCGGGGCCAGGCAGACGCCGCGGCCGGCGGCTACGTTGGTCAGCGTGGTATCGTGATCGGCGCTGTTGAAATAGCCGATCTGCCCGGTGGCGATCAGCCGGTGCTGGACCGCGCGCAGGGCGGGCGGGGAACCGCCGCCTACCATGAGGGTCCGGCCGTACAGGTCTTCTTCCGTAACCTGGTTTTTCCCGGCAAGGGGATCGTCCCGCCGGGCGATCAGGTAGATCCGGCTCTCAAACAGGTCGTGGACCGTGATGCCCGGAATCTGCCGGGTTGCCTCCCGGAGCGTGAAGAGGATATCCGTTTCGTTCTTCAGGAAGGCTTCCATGCTCTTTTCATACCGGAATTTCGGGGTGACCTGCACATCCGGGTGGGACCGGGCGAAAAGCCGGATCGCCTCCGGCAGGAAATAAACCGCCTGCCGGACGGACATGCCGATGGAGACGCTGTCCCGGTACTGCGCGCTGAAATTCTGCCCCTGTTCAACGGCGCGTTTCAGGTCCTCTCGCATGCCGGAAAGGAAGCTGACAAACTGCGCCCCGGCAGGCGTCAGGGACGCGCCTTTCCCGCTGCGCTCAAAGACGGTGAAGCCGATTTCCGCCTCCAGCAGCTTAATCTGATAGGAGAATGTGGGTTGGCTCACAAACTGGTTCTCGGCCGCCCTGCTGAAGTTCAGCGTACGCGCCAGCTCAATACAGTAATCGATCTGCTTGGTGGTCATACTGCCTCCATACTATTTAATATTTAAATTGATTATATACTCTTTCGATTGGACTTTGCAATAGAAAGGCGGTATGATCAGATCAGGAAACGGAGGGACGGAAAGATGGCAAAGACACTGATTGCTTTTTTCTCCAGGGCGGATGAAAACTACTTCGGCGGCGCGATGAGATATGTGAAGACAGGAAACACGGAGATTGTCTGCGGGCTGATCCGGGATATGATCCCGGCGGACAGCTTCAGGATTGAGATGAAGACCCCCTATTCCCCGGTGTACATGACCTGCATTGAGGAGGCCAAGCGGGACCTGCGGGCGGACGCGCGGCCGGAGCTGGTCAGCATGCCGGAGAGCCTGGAGGCATACGATACGGTGATCCTGGCGTATCCGAACTACTGGGGAACCATGCCGATGGCGGTGGTCACCTTCCTGGAGGGGTACGACTTCACCGGAAAAACAATCCTGCCGCTGTGCACCAACGAGGGCAGCGGAATGGGATCCAGCGAGCGGGACATCCGGAAATACGCCGCGGGCGCCGCGGTGAAGGGCGGCCTGCCGGTCATCGGAAGCGACGCGGCGAAGGCCGGCGAAAAGGTCCGGCGCTGGCTGGAGAACAACGGACTGCTGTAAAAAAGGAGGAAAGGGCATGAAGAAACTGACTGCGGTCATCCTGGCACTGGCGCTGCTGTTTTCCGCGGCCTGGGCGGAGGAACCGGCCGCCGCTCCGCGGGTGCTGGTGGCGTACTTTTCCCGGGCCGGGGAGAACTACAACGTGGGCGCTGTCCGGGAGGGATCTCCCAGCGCCGCCTACGCCGGATATATTGAAAAGGGCAACACAGCCCTCCTGGCGGAAGCCATCGCGGAAGCCATGGGCGCGGACCTGTTCGCGATCACCCCGGTGAAGCCCTATCCGGAGGACTACGCTTCCATGCTGCGGGTTGCGCAGGAGGAAATTGACGCCGACGCCCGGCCGGAGCTGGCGGGACAGGTGGAAAACATGGCGCAGTATGACGCGGTGTTCATCGGTTATCCGATCTGGCACGGCAGGATGCCCCAGGCGATCCTCACTTTCCTGGAAAGCTGCGACCTGGCCGGAAAGACGGTAATCCCCTTCAATACCCACGAGGGCAGCGGGCAGAGCGGCACCCAGCAGGTGATCGAAAGGGCGCTGCCGGACAGCACGGTGCTGCAGGGCCTGGCGGTGCGCGGAAAAACCGCGCAGGAGGATCCGGAGGAGACCCGGGCGCTGGTGAATGAATGGCTGGAGGGACTGAACATGGGAAAGGCAAACCCGGAGGAAGCCGCCGTGCTGGCCGCCTATGAGGCGATCCTGCAGGCGATGATCGACAAGGATACCGATGCCCTGGACCGGCTGTACCGGGACGGAACCACCTTTACGCACCTGTCCGGGAAAACCCAGACGAAGGAGGAATTCTTCGGGGAGATCGCGGACGGAACCCTGAATTACTATGATTATGAAATCCGGGACTTGCGCATTGCGGTGGAGGGAAATGAGGCCTTCCTGAGCGCATCCGTGACCCTGGACGCGAAGGTGTACGGTGCGTCCGGAAGCAGGACGCTGGCGGTGAACCCGCGCTTTACCAGAACCGACGGGCAGTGGATTGCCCATAACTGAAGGAGGAGAAAACCATGGAAAACATGAAGCTGAACAACGGCCTGACCTGCCCGGCGGTGGGCATCGGTACCTATATGCTTTCCCCCGCCGACGCGCAGAGGAGCGTGCGGGAAGCCCTGAAGATGGGTTACCGGCTGATCGACACCGCCAACGCCTACGTGAATGAGCGGGCGGTGGGCCGCGGCATGAAGGAAAGCGGCGTGGCCCGGGAGGAGATTTTCCTTTCCACCAAGCTGTGGCCCAGCGAATACGAAAACCCGAAGGCCGTGGAGGAAACCCTGGAACGCCTGAGCGTGGAATATGTTGACCTGCTGTATATCCACCAGCCGGCGGGCAACTGGCTGGCCGGGTACCGCCAGCTGGAAAAGGCGTACCGGGAGGGAAAGGCCAAAGCCATCGGTATTTCCAACTTTGAGGGCAGGTATATAGAGGAACTGCAGACAAAATGGGAGATCGTCCCGCAGTTCATCCAGGTGGAAACCCATCCGTATTTCCCGCAGGAGGAGCTGCGGGCGACGCTGGATAAATACGGCATCCGCCTGATGTCCTGGTATCCCCTGGGCCACGGGGACCGGAGCCTGATTGAGGAGCCGGTTTTCAGCGCCCTGGGCGAAAAATACGGCAAGACCCCGGCGCAGGTGATCCTCCGCTGGCATGTCCAGATGGGCTTCGCGGTGATCCCCGGCAGCCGGAACGTGGACCATATCCGGGATAACCTGAATATCCTGGACTTCAGCCTGACGGAAGCGGAAATGGCGGAGATCGCGAAGCTGAACAGCGGAAAGCGGTACTATACCCGCACGGAGGAAGCCCTGGACAGGTTTGCCGGATGGCGTCCGGCCTATGAAGCGGAATAACCGGGTAGAAAGAGCGCACCCCGCGGGCGGAGAACGGGGGGACGGTTCCTTTCGTTCTCCGCAAAGCAAAACCGGGACTGCTTATAAGCAGATCCCGGTTTTTGTGACCCCAAAAGGCAAATATGAATTATGAATTGTGAATTATGAATTAACTCAGAAGCTCCAGGGGATATACGCTGCGATGACCGCCAGGATCACCGCCGGCAGCATGTTGGCGACCCGCACCTTCTTGCCCCAGACCAGGTTCACGCCGACGCAGAAGATCAGCACGGACCCGATGAGGGAAAGATAAGCCGCGGCGGCGGGTGTGATGACGGGCGCCACCAGCCTGGCCAGGAGGGTGATGCCGCCCTCAAAAAGCAGGATTGGGATGGCGGAAAAGGCCGCGCCCTTGCCCAGGGAGGAGGTCATGACCGCGATGATAATAAAGTCCAGGACCGATTTGACCGCCAGGGTGGAATAGTCGCCGGAAAGGCCGTCCTGGATCGCACCCACAATGGCCATGGCGCCGATGCAGACCGTGAGGGAGGCGGTGACGAAGGCGTTCACAAACTGTTTGTCCCCGTCGTTGCCGGTTTTCCGCTTCAGCCATTCGCCGAAGCGCTCAAAGCCCGCTTCAATGCCGATCAGCTCCCCGATGACGGTGCCGATGGCCAGGCAGAGCACCACCAGCATGGATTTGCCGCTGACCAGGGTGCTGCCGTCAATGCTGAGCATGCCCTGCATGGCGCCGGCGATGGCGATGAACAGGACGCTGATGCCGCAGACCGTGGTCAGGGACTGCTGCTGCTCCTGCTTCAGGAGCCTGCCCGTAAAATGGCCGATCAGTCCGCCGAGGATGATGGCCGCGCTGTTGATGATCGTTCCGAGTCCAACCATATGCTGTCACTCCATGCCAAGGATTATTCTCAGACAGGAACTATAGCACATTTTGAAAGGCTTAGGGAGGAAAAAACGGAAAGAAAACGCGACTTTCGGGTGCTTGCCCCCTTTCCCGGCGCATGCTAAAATGAATGTAACAGTCCAAAACGGATATAAGTTTTCTCCGGAGGTGTACAGATGCTGACGAAAGCGGAACTGCCGGAATGCCCGGTGGCCACCACCCTGCAGCTGATCGGAAACAAGTGGAAAATGCTGATCCTGCGCAACCTGATGGGCCGCCCGTGGCGGTTCAACGAAATGCTGCGCTCCATTCCGGGCATCAGCCAGAAGGTACTGACGGATAATCTCCGGGCCCTGGAGCATGACGGGATCATTACCCGGACGGTCTATCCGGAAGTGCCGCCCCGGGTGGAGTACGCCCTGAGCAGCCTGGGGGAAACCATGCGGCCGATTATCAAAGCCATGGAAGCCTGGGGAACCGAATACCAGCAGAAGGTGCGTGAAGGCGGATGAACCAGAACGAAAGACGGCGCTGGCTGCTGCATGCCCTGCTGGAGGAAATGCCGCAGTACCAGTATCCGGTGTTTCCCTATACGGCGGAGCGCCAGTGGCGGCTGCTGCGCAGCCTCATGAACGTCCGCCCGCCGATGCCCGCGGGGGAGGAATTTCTGAAGGTGCAGGACGCCTTCCTGCGGGAGATGACGGCGGAAAAGGGCGTCACGGACGGGGACAGCCTGCCTGCCTGCAAAGGGGACGAACGGCTGGTGCTCTGGCAGGGGGACATTACCACCCTGAAGTGCGACGCCATCGTCAACGCCGCGAACAGCCAGCTGCTGGGCTGCTTCTCGCCCTGCCACGGCTGCATTGACAACATGATCCATACCATGAGCGGCGTGCAGCTGCGCCTGGCCTGCAACGAGCTGATGCAGGCGCAGGAGGAAGAGGAACCGGCGGGCCGGGCAAAGATTACCCCTGGGTTTAACCTGCCGGCGAAATACGTGCTGCACACGGTGGGCCCCATCGTCGGGGAGGAGGTTACGGCGGAGGATGAACGCCTGCTGGCCTCCTGCTATCGGTCCTGCCTGGAACTGGCCGGGGAGAAGGGACTGCAGTCCGTGGCCTTCTGCTGCATCTCCACCGGCGTATTCCGCTTCCCGCAGGAGCGGGCGGCGGAGATTGCCGTGGGCACGGTGAAGGAATGCCTGGCGGAGGGAAGCAGCGTCCGGCGGGTGATCTTTAACGTGTTTAAGGACAGCGACCTGGAAATTTACCGGAAGCTGCTGGACTGACGGGGACGGTTACCAAAAGGTAACTATGTAATAAAAAAGTGCGTTCTTGTTTTGCCTTCCGCTTTGCCCTATGCTTTGACTGCCGGCGGAAAAGCCGGACAGTAAAAGCCAAAGGAGACAAAAAACATGAACGGACAGAAGAACTGGGCTTACGGCGTGAACATTAACGGTGTGGGCACCGTTTTCTACGGAAGGACCTATTTTAACCGGGAGGGCATTGTGAATCCCCTGACCGCCGCACCCTATACGAAGGACGAGATTGACGCCATTGTCGGCGGGGCGGCAGCCAACGCGGAGGGATACACCTTTGACCTGCCGGAGGACGCGGTGCTGGGCATGAACGGATTCTGGTATGACGCGGCAGCCGCGGCGGCCATCACCGGCCATGCGGATCCCCTGACGCAGGGAGCGGACGGCGTGTTCGTAACCGCGGACGGGAAGGAAGTCGCGCGGCCGGCCGCACGGTAAAACCGGATTCACGCACAGCCCCGGCGGAGCCTTCCTGCCGGGGCTGTTTACCGGAGAAGGAGAAAAAACCATGGATGATAAGATCTTGCTGCTCAAGGAGAAAATAAAGCAGGCGGACGCGGTGATCATCGGCGCGGGCGCGGGATTGTCCACCGCCGCCGGGTTTGTGTACGCCGGGGAGCGGTTTGAGAAATACTTCGGCGATTTCGGCCGGGAATACGGCTTCCGGGACATGTATTCCGGCGGGTTCTATCCCTACGAAACGCCGGAGGAATTCTGGGCTTACTGGAGCCGGTATATCTGGATCAACCGGTATATGGACGCGACGAAGCCGGTTTACAGCGACCTGCTGCGGGCGGTGAAGGAAAAGGATTATTTTGTGCTGACCACCAATGTGGATCACTGTTTCCAGAAATCCGGGTTTGAGAAAAAACGGCTGTTCTACACCCAGGGGGATTACGGCCTGTTCCAGTGCACGAAGCCCTGCTGCCAAAGGACCTGGGACAACGGGGAAACGGTCCGGAAGATGGTCCTGGCCCAGGGGTACGTGATCGGGGAGAAAAACGAGCTGATCCTGCCGGAAGGCGCGGAGGCGAAAAGGAGCGTGCCGGCGGAGCTGCTGCCGAAGTGCCCCAACTGCGGGCGGCCCCTGACCATGAATCTGCGCTCGGACGATAAGTTCGTGGAGGACGAGGGCTGGCAGGCGGCTGCGGCGGAATACGAGGCCTGGCTGACGCGGCACCGGGACAGCCGGGTTGTTTTCCTGGAAATCGGCGTGGGGTACAACACCCCGGGGATTATCAAATACAACTTCTGGCAGGAGGTCTACCGGAACAAAAACGCAGTCTATGCCTGCCTGAACCTGGAAGAGGAAGGTATTCCGGAGGAGATCCGGGACCGGTCCATCCTCATCAGCGGAGACTCGGCGGAAGCCATACGGAGAATGGCGCAATGATTATCAACACAGGACAGCGCACGGATATTCCGGCCTTCTATACCGACTGGTTTGTGAACCGGCTGAAAGCCGGCTTTGTGCTGGTCCGCAATCCCTACAATCCCCGATCGGTAACCCGGTACCGGCTCTCGCCGGAGGTGGTGGACCTGATCGGCTTCTGTACGAAAAATCCGGCGCCCATGCTGCCGCACCTGGACCTGCTCCGGCCTTACGGGCAGTTCTGGTATGTGACGATCACGCCCTACGGGAAGGAAATTGAGCTCGGGGTGCCGGACAAGCGGGAGGTGCTGGACAGCTTCCGGCGTCTTTCGGATACCGTGGGGCCGGACTGCATGGGCTGGCGGTATGACCCGGTGTTCATCAGCGGGGAATATCCGGCGGAGCGGCATATCAGGGCCTTTGAATACATGGCCCAAACGCTGTCGGGCTATACCCGCACAGCGGTGATCAGCTTTGTGGACCTGTATGAGAAAACGAAGCGGAACTTTCCGGAGGTCCGGCCTGTGACCGCGGAGCAGCGGCTCCTGCTGGGCAAAGCTTTTGCGGAGATTGCCGGGCAGTACGGCATGATCGTCCGGCCCTGCGGGGAAGGGGACGAGCTGGCGCCCTTCGGCGCGGACTGCAGCGGGTGTATGACCGTGGCAATGTATGAGCAGGCGCTCGGTCGGCGGCTGAAGGTGCCGAAAACCGCCCCGGCCCGGAAGGAATGCGCCTGTTACCTGGGCGGGGACATCGGGGCGTACAACACCTGCGGTCACCTGTGCCGGTACTGTTACGCCAATTATGACACGGCCACGGTGCGGAAGAACCTGGCGGCGCATGATCCGGAATCCCCGCTGCTCATCGGGCACCTGGAACCGGGGGATCAGGTGCACGAGGCAAAGCAGGAAAGCTGGATCGATCCGCAGATTACCATGGAATTATAAAAGGAGAACGGGGAAATTCCCCGATCTCCTTTTCATATGGCGGCGTTCAGTTCAGCTCAACCGGATCCCAGCCGTAGTCCTGGTAGGCGGTGATGTCCAGGCCATTGGCCTCCGCATAGGCCCGGATGTACCGCGTCCGGGTTTCCTCGTTGGCCATCAGGTCGGCCGCTTCATGGTATTTGTTTTCCAGCTCCTCATCCCCGTCGGCAAAACGCGTGATGTCCTCGTAGTAGTCGTCCCCCTCCCCGGCTTCCTCCAGGGCGGTCACCTGCCACACGCCGTCCGTCTTTTCCAGGGTGATAACCAGGGGATTTTCCCCGCCGGAGATGTTGACCAGGGTGGTTCCCTGTTTCACATAGTTCATCAGCCATACGCTGCAGTAAACCGTCGCGCGGCCGTCACCGGTCATTTCCGTTTTCAGGAACAGGGGGCAGGGGATCATGACGCTCCCGGGTTCGGTGTAGTATCTGCCGGCGTAATCCTCCGTCTGCAGGACGCTGAGTATGGCTTCCTCCAGGGGATCCTCCCCGGTATAGGTATAGGCCGGAAGAATTTCGGCCGCGGGTTCGCCGGAGGCCGGGGCGGCGGAGGACGCCAGCAGGAGACAGGCAAGAAGCAGAACCAGCATACGTTTCATCAGATATCCCTTTCTTTCCGGATGGTCAGATGGAGTGGTTTCCGTTTTTACTGCCCGAAGAGTGCGGCGGCCGCGGCCATCCGGTCGGCCACCTTCACCCCGAAGGGACAGCGGCTTTCGCAGCCCCGGCAGCCGACGCATTCTTCCGCGTGATGGGCCAGGGACAGGTAATGCTCCTTCAGGGAAGCCGGAACTTCCGGCTGCATGACCGCCAGGTCATACAGTTTGTTCACCATTGTGATGTCAATGTCCGCGGGGCAGGGCTTGCAGTGGCCGCAGTAGGTGCATTCCCCGCCGGGGAAGGTGTGCCGCGGCGCGCCGGCCAGGACGCTGGCGTAGTCTTTTTCGCTGTCCGGGGCGGTTTCATACCCCACGGCGGCGTCCACCTGGTCCGGGGTGTCATAGCCGCACAGGACGGAGGCCACGCCCGGCTTGGTCAGGGCGTAGTGGATGCACTGCACCGGCGTCAGGGCAACACCGAAGGGAGAACGTTTGGCGTCAAACAGCCGCCCGCCCGCGAAGGGCTTCATGCAGGTGATGCCCACGTCCTGCTGCTCGCAGACCTTATACATTTCCACCCGGACGGGATCAATGCCGTTCAGGTCTTCCGCGTACTGCTCCGCAAAATAGTTTTCCAGGTTGTCCGTCGGCGGCATCAGGTCATAGGCCGGGTTGACGCTGAACAGGATCATTTCCACCAGGCCGCTTTCCGCCGCCTTCCGGGCGATGACCGGGTTGTGGGTGGACAGGCCGATGTGGCGGATTTTTCCCTGCGCCTTCAGCTCCATCACATAATCGTGGAAGGGGCTGGGGCGGGAAACGGTTTCCCAGTCCTCCTCCCGGTCCACGTAGTGGATCATGCCCAGATCCACGTAATCCGTCCGCAGGCGGGTCAGCAGATCCTCAAAGGCGATCCGGCACTGCTTCGGATCCCGGGTGCGGGTATACTGCCCGTTCTGGTAAGTGGAGCCCACATGCCCCTGGACAATCCATCCGGCCCGGTCTTCCTCAATGGCCTGCCCGATGATGTTCCGGGACTTGGGATCGGGCATCCAGCAGTCCACAATGTTGACGCCCAGGCTGTGGGCATATTTCAGCAGGGCAACGGATTCGCTTTCCTCATGCCGCTCCAGCCATTCGCCGCCGAAGCCGATCTCGCTGACCTGAAGGTTGGTTTTTCCAAGACGCCTGTAACGCATATGACTCCTCCGCTTCTTCTTGTCCGGTTTATCTGTTTTTTATTCCTGCGTATATCATACCACAAAAAGGACAAAAAAGTCCGATGCCTTTGGCAGCAGGGACGCTGTCAAGTTCTTGTAGGATTTTGGAGTCAGCAACATCCAATGATTTCGCCGGCAGATAGCACGCCCGTCCCAGAACGTCAAGGACAAAGCGGCTGCGCCGTGCCTTCGGCATCCTTGACC
>Ga0256405_10004653_pt1 | contig 25252 bp, 22 predicted proteins | sample RumenRJG_02DNA_FD_189096 | JGI IMG/M metagenome (GOLD analysis project Ga0256405, IMG submission 189096) | Bovine rumen microbial communities from Lethbridge, Alberta, Canada - RJG_02 | ecosystem: Host-associated > Mammals > Digestive system > Stomach > Rumen | place: Canada: Alberta... | reverse complement strand
TAGAAAACACCAGAACACCGATGATGGCCACAATTAAATAGGACTCTTCGACGAAACCCATGGTACGGTTCACGAGGAGCAATGGTAGAAGCATCGCAAACGCATACCCGGCCGTAATCCCATTGATGCCATCCATAAAGTTAATGATGTTAGTCGCTCCCACGCAAAAGAACAGCGCAATGGCCGCAACCACTACCATCCACACCCAACTATCGAAAGCCACATACAACCCGGCACTCCAGAACATCAGCAGTACCGCTAAAATCTGTACACCCATCCGCACGCTGTCCGGCAGCGAATGGATGTCATCTACAAACGAGATTCCCGCCACCATCAACAGACCGCATAGGAAAGGCAGGTACGGCACAATTTCATTCTCTTGCACAATCATCATCACAGCCCACACTATCATAGATATGGCAAAAATGATCCCACCCCCTCTCAGCACTATCGTCGAATGCGACGATCGCTCATTGGGTTTGTCTATGATGTTATACTTATCCGCAATCTTGAAATACACCAGTTCTGAAGCGACCAGAATGGCAGCAATGACAATATATGTAATCCACATATTCATTTTAACGTCTTCATTAATATCGTATCTTTTCTTGAAGGTCTATTGTCCTTCACCTATCTAATCATTGCACATGGAAAAAGGTTATGCTCCTTGCAATAATCACAAATATAGATTTTCCAATTAAGTTCTTTCTCCGCACGGTATTTTCTTTCTCCTTTATTTCACTTAGACAAGTTATAACATCTCTCTTCATAGTTTCACTTCCTTATCAAAGAAATGCGCCCATACGCTATTAAAAAGGAAAGACGGCATAGAGGTGTAACCAAACTGCTGGTACTTCTTGCCGTTGCGCAGGATGCTGAAGAACAACTCTACACGTCTTCCGAGCCATGAGCGGGGGCTTTTTGCTACCGGGGTCTTGAATATCTCATCAAATACCTCTTTGTACGATGGCTGGAGATCCTGGTATTCCATCTTGCCTTCCACCACATCTGCCAAGGCGTCTATCAGCGGCAGGAACTTGTCAAACTTAAACGCTTTGCACTTTGCGTTGAAAGCATCCCAATCCACCGTCTGCCTCCTGAGCACCACCCAGTCCACGATATGTTTCAGCGTCAGATGCCCATGCAGCAAGTCCCCCAAGGCGTGCTCTATATAAAGCATCACGGTGAACATCAACGGAGGACAAACCAGTGTGGTTCCCTCAAAACACTCCTTAGGCTCACCATCCAGCAACGAACGCAAGTAGCGCTCAAACTCTTTCAAGTGTTTATTGCCCCTTACCGGTGTGATATATCTGTGACACTCCACATAGACATTGTCCAGTGTAAATTCCACCTCCTTATACACCTCGTGTTCCAGCCGTATTCCTTGCCCTTCCAGCAACTCGCAGGCACGTCCCCACTCTCCTCCTATGAACACATCCAGATCACAACTGTAGCGATGCGATGGCACAGGATAGAATTTCGCGATAGAACGTCCCTTCAGAACAGTAGCATGGATACCTTCTGCAGCCCATAGCTTATCCAGCTTACACGCCACCCTCCAAGTCTGCTCAAACTGCTGCCGCTGCATTTCCGAAAGTCCAATCCACTGCAATAGTGTTTGCTGTGGAATGGTTCCCGCGGGCAGTTTTTCTATTGCCTCAAGACAAATCCCTTGCACACCTTGTTCCGATGCCAATCCAAGGACGCTTGTCCAATCCGTGTCTTTAGGCCATTCCTCTTGACAAGAATTGTCTAGCGCCTTTAGGAGTAATTGCAGGAGAGTTTGGTGTGTATTCGTGAAATTGGTACCCACAACGCTTTACAACTTACTTGCTAATAATTATTGCCCTTCCTCTATAGACATTATCTCATCTAAGCGTTTCAAGCAATCTTCTTTGATGTAATGCCCATTATAATATTTCAAGGCATTCTTTCCTTTCTCTTCTAAAAAGGCTTTATCCATTTGAGACAACTCGATAGCCAACTTTGCAAAACCTTCCGCATCACCAGCCGGCAACGACCATCCACAGTTGGCTTCCCGTATCACCTCTGCACCTTCACCGTTCAACACGGCAACAATAGGCTTTGCAGCTGCCATATAGGATGATATCTTTGCCGGAGCATACAACTTAAACAATGAATCGTCATTAAGCGTCACCAGCATCACATCTGCCTGTTTGAAGAACCAAGGCATTGTCTCTGCAGGAAAGCGGCCAAGCGTAAAGACTGTTTCTTCAAGACCATGCTCATTAACGAATCCTCGAACCCAATCAAGCCTACGGCCATCACCTACAATAATCCACTTTAGATCTTTGTGGTCTTTTGTCAACAAGGCAGCTTGCATGGTACATTCAAAACCGTGAGCCTCACCTACAGCACCAGCAAACATCAAATTAAAGCCTTCTGGCAACTTTGGTAAACTTAAACTCTTAAACTTTTGAACATCTTGAACTTCGCCGGTGGCATCACTCCACTGTGGATAATAGACAATTTTGCTGGCGTAATCGCCATATTCGAGTATACTCTTTTCAAAACTTCTCGAGCTAATCAGAATCTTGTCAGAGTGTTTATACTCACTCTTCACATAGTAACGGAAGAACGCAAGTATATATTTGTTATTGATACCACCTGCTGCCGTTAAACTCTCTGGCCACAAGTCCAGCACCCAGGTATATAGAGGAACTTTTCGAATACGTTTGTATAGCACACCTGGTGCAGACATCATCACAGGCGACAACTGTTGTACAAAAACTCTGTCATATTTATGAAAAAGTGAATGAAAAAACATATACACCCACGCCACAATCAGATAGCTGAAATAGTTCAACATCAGCATTATCTTGTTATTGCCACGTGGGAATATGGGCAGACGCGTTATTTCAATAGAGCCCCTGAACTTCTTAACCCCTTGAACATCTTGAACCAGCGTCTCGTGACGTTTCCTCAATAGTCCATACCCCTCATAAAACTTACCCTGAGGGTAATTGGGCACTCCACAAACCACGTGTACGTCATGCCCTTCCTCAGCCCAATGAAATGCAATGTCATTCCCTCTGAAAACCTCCGGGTAGAAGTATTGACAAACAAATAGTATTTTCATTATTGATGGTTATTATTTTTCAAATCGTTCATTATAGCCTCTATTCTCCCAAAATATTGTGCACTATCATAACGCTTTAGTGCGTATTCTCTACAAGTACTAATAATTTCATTTGTTTTCCTTGTAGTTCCACTTATTATATCAGTTAATTGTTCTATGTCGCATGGATCAACAAGCGTCATTACAGAGTTGTCCCCCAAATAAGGCATTCCAGAAATATTAAAACACACTAACGGTGTACCACATGCTAGCGCCTCAAGACATGCATTGGGCATAGTATCTTCAATGCTAGGGAATACAAATACGTCAAATAAGGAATAATAACAAGCCAGCTTTTCTTGATTATCGACAAAACCTACAGGAACATAGTTCCTTGGCAGACCTGATTTGTCGCTTATTAAATAACCAACATGAATAAATACGAAACGGTCATCCTGCTCAAGTTTTTTCGCGGCAGAAATAAAATATTCTACTCCTTTTCTTTTATGTTTTGCCCCATATGGAGCCACGCATCCAATAATAATTTTGTCTTCACTTATCCCTATTTGCTTTCTTAAAGAGCTAGTTTCTCTTGGACAATTAACCTTAACATTAATAGCCTCATCTACTATCTGCGTTTTTTGATTCTGTAATAATGGTGATTCGGCCCCACTATTAATAACAAACTCGGGTGCGATAAAAACAATATTTAGATTTGAATACGATGATTGTTTATACGAAAATGCCTTTGCAGAAACGTGTGGATTTAAGAGTCTTTGGAATCTATTTAACATTTGGCATTCTTTGCAACCTTCTTTGTATCTATTGCAGCCATTTCTATAAGTACAGTTGCCAAGAAATGCCGATTCATCAGCCATTATGTATACTACATTTATCTTATCATTAACCAGATACTCTCCAAAAATGCGTTCGTTTATTATTTTCCCATGAAGATTCACAAGAAAAATACTCCTAACTTTTTCCTTTCTTAATCTTCTTATCAACCGTTTGGTCGCTAATACAGAAGCCCCATTCAAAAGACCTGTTACGTTTGTATATAAGGCGTGAAAGAGTACTTCTATCTTTGTGGAAAACCTATATCTCTCTTCATTATCAATATTAGCTCCACGCCCATAACAAAAAATAGCTTTCTTTGATTTGCGGTTTAAATGGTTCAACAAGCCAACAGCAATCCTTCCTGTGCTCCCCCAATCACACGTGTTAATAATAGCATATTCCATGATTAACCTCACTTTTTTACTAAATCCACTGTTGAACGCTCCTTACATGCTTGTGGCTATTAAAAACCCGTTCGCGTTCAGCAACGCCCAACATAATAAATGGGATAAGAGTGATAGTTCCAGGGGAAAAGGGATACGAGTATTCTCCGAAACTCTCCAATAATAATAATATCATCAACAAGTATGAAATTAAATGGAACCTATTACTATGATTGATCCAATAAAACCTTTTTATAACAGTAATTCCTATAACAAGGTAAATGATAATCCAAGGCAATGAAATGATAAGACCAAAATCTGACAATCTTTTTAAAACATAGTTATGCACATTGGTTTCGTCCAGTATAGTAAAATCATGATTAAGATTACCAATTAATGGCGAATTAGAGATTATTGTTAAAGCACCACTGTTTAATTCACCTCGACCAGATGTAATGTCGGTCTCTTTATTCATAAAAAAACTATCTGTGATAAAAGACTTGGCTGCTGGTGATATTACTGCTACAACTAAAACTGCTATACCGACGCCAATTAATAATTTGATACTTCTTTCTTTATATAAGAAAAGAAGAACCAATAAAAACAACGACAATGTAGCCAATCTTGCTCTAAAAACAAGGAGTTCAAGAAGCAACAGGGCCAAAACCAGATAATCAAACGCTCGAAGTAATCTAGATTTGTCAACACGCGCTAGGTAAAATGCTATAGCACCAGATATTGCAATCATCACACCCGAGGCATTCTTTCCTGAAACGAGATATTGCTCAACTATCTGAAAAGAACCAACCATGTTTGTTACGAGCATAAAACCCATAATTAGAGATGTTAACATATATGTTCTCAAAACAATATGCCACTGATTTAATGATAGAGATAGATTATATCCAAGTATTACTCCAATCATTACCTGAATATAGGCTATTGCTTCAGAGGAATCAATATTTAGCCCAGAAAAAAGTAATATGTAAGATATTATTGTAATTGCGACTGTACAAAGAAACATTGACTTAATCAGACGCCTTTTTAATCCAATCCGCCTAATTGTGATAATAGACAATACACCCAAAAGAACAAACAAAACCATTACTATTGGCGTATTATTCGCCGCCTCTCCTGTGGAAAAGAAAACAGGATGATACGCCATTGAGCAGCATAATGCTATAAGCGTTAACAATAATGTCTGGAATCTTTGCATTGTTTGCAACTAATGATAGATAGAAGGTTCGTCTTATTTATAATTGAAGTTTAAGACTAATTGAGAAATCCTCTCAACATCAGCCTTATCCAATTCATAATACAAAGGTAAACGAACAAGACAGTCGCCATATCTGTCGCAATTTGGCAGCTCACGACCATCGTGTTTGTCCTTATAGTATGCACTTGAATGTAATGGTAGATAATGGAACGTAGGAATGATTCCTTTTTCTTTCAAATAGTTCATAAAGGCCGTCCTATATTCCAAGGTGGGGCATAACAGATAATACATATGAGCGTTGTTAGTTGCATACTCTGGTAGATCAGGCAACACAATACCATTATTCAATTTACCTCTCAGCACCTTATCGTAAGTTTTCCAAATAGTCAAACGCTTACCTTGAATATCATCCATCTGTTCTAACTGAGCCCAAAGGTACGCTGCATTCAGTTCAGAAGGCAGGAAAGAACTACCCATATCGCACCAGCCGTATTTGTTCACCATGCCACGGTAAAACTCCGCACGGTTGGTACCCTTCTCCCATATAATCTCTGCACGACGAATGAAACGCTCATCGTTAACCACAAGCATGCCGCCCTCTCCACTACTGATGTTCTTTGTCTCATGGAAAGAGAAAGCGCCAAGATGGCCAATACCACCAAGAGGTTTACCTTTGTAATATGAATCAATACTATGAGCGGCATCCTCAACAACCAAAATACCTCTCCCATTTGCAAATTGCATAATCTCATCCATATCACAGGCTACTCCGGCATAATGAACAACTGCAATAACTTTTGTTCTTTCATTAACTAGAGGCTTTATATTATCAAGAGTGATGTTGGGATTCTCGGAGCCGCTATCTGCGAATACGACCTTAGCCCCTTCGCGAAGAAATGCCAATGCTGTTGACACAAACGTATAAGATGGAACTATTACCTCATCACCTGGTTTTAGGCCACAAAGCATCGCACACATCTCCAACGCATCTGTACCAGAAGTACATAAAAGAGCCTTTTTAAAACCATACTTTTCTTCAAAGAAATGATGACATTTTTTGGTAAAATCTCCGTTACCAGACATTGTAGTCGAATGACATACTTGCTCAATATACTTCAGCTCACGTCCTGAGCAATAAGGTTTGTTAAACGGTATCATATCAATTATTTTTTGATTTATTTATATCCTTTGTTTTCTTGCTTGTTTATAATAGTTCCAATCTCCGCCATTCAAGCTGACTACGACCAAGTTTGTCCATACATTTTCTCTTTTTTTTATAAGCTTTGCCGGGAACCCTGAATAAATACTCATTTTTTCAGTATTATATGGAAGGACAGAATATGCGCCAATTACCGTTCCGTACGCAATTAACGAACAACTTGGTAGTATTTTTGATCCTGTGGCGAGCCAGGAATAAGATTCAATAACTAAAGGTTTATACTCTTTCAAACGAAAGACCATAGAATTATAATCATGAGACAGCCTTATAATCTCCACATCTCTATTAATAATAACATTATCATGAATTACAATTTTGCGTCGCAAATCAAAACAACTGGAATTAATAGAAACATTATTACCAATAACAAGATTTGAGTTTGCCTTGAGAGCCAATCGTAAAGGAATAATACTGTTATTCCCAATTGTTGCTCCCTTTTTCCGCGCAACAAAACGTCTTACGCCAAATTTTAAATAATGGTATAAACGTATTATATAACCTATATAATAACGCGTTTTTGAACGCTCTTTTACTCTCAATATATACTCTTCGGGGATCATATTATGAATTTTTTTTCTCGCGTATTAAGCTCATTACATGTCGGAGGTCATTAATAACATTGATTTTGAACAAAAAAGAACACGACACATATACTCCTAAAAACAAAAGCGTCATTGTGATATATATACTCCAGCCATTACTAGTTATAAATATCTTTATTGATGAGGCAGCCATGAACGCGATAAAAGATATTAAAGCTATTGGTAAAAGATCTTTCATCATCTCCTTTAAACTATAGCCAATCCTTTTATGCACAAGAAAAGAGTTTATTAAAAACGAAACGACAGAAGATATTATCATTGCAACAAGCAAGCCCTTAATACTAAACAGCAACAAACCAGCAATCATTAATGATATTTCAAGAGAACGCTTTATAATTGAAGCTATAAATAGCACCTTACTCTCTCCTTTTGCGGCCAATGAACTCTGTAAAATCGCCTGCAGCGAAATGAATATGCCCGCAATACAAAGAAGATCAAAATATGGAACAACAGGAAGCCACTTTCTTGAATATACAATAGTAATAACCGGAACAGACACTAAAACAAGTAAAAGCATCAATGGAATTACAAAAAAAGCAACCGTACTTAGATATCTCTTGAGAACAGAACTGGCTGATTTAGGACTATCAGAATTAAAACCAGACATTACTGGAAATGCAACTTGCTCTACAACGCTACTAAAACCCGTAGATGCCACGTCAGAAAGTTTTTTCCCTTGGCTGTAATACCCCATATCTACAGCAGTGGCATAACGTCCTATCAAAAGACCTTGAATGTTATTTCCTAATGCATTGAGAATATTAGTCAAAAACATAAACCCACCAAATCTAAACAAAGATTTGAAAGCTTGGAATGAAAAGGTTAGACATGGACGCCAAGTACAAGTTATCCAAAGAATAATAGACTTGAAAAAGCCAACCGAAAGTATTTGAGCCACCAAAGCCCACACACCCAAACCACGATAAGCTAAAAAGATAGTGAGAATAACTGAAAGCAAATTTGAAACAATATCTCTTATAGCCAATGCTTTAAACTGCAGCTGTATTTGGAGGATGGCTACATGAACGATACTGAAAGAATTAATAATTAAGGATAAGCCCATAATCCTTAACACGCTCACCAACAATGGGATGTTATAAAACAGAGCTATATAAGGAGCGGCTAGATAAATAATGACATATAAACAAATAGATAAAAAAACGTTCCAAATAAAAACAGTTGAGAGATCTGTCTGGGTCGGATTATGTTTTTGAATTAAAGCCGATGCAAAACCACCATCTACGAATGCCTGTGATATTGTGACAAAAATCATAAGCATTCCGATGCAGCCATAATCATCAGGACTTAACAAACGAGCCAAGACCATGCTTGAGATAAAATTTATAAGTAATGTGCCGAATTTCTGCACAATACTCCATGCTGTACCCCAGATGGTTTTAGAAGCCACACTTTCCGACATAACAACCAATCTAATAGCTTTGAATATCAATGTGGTGAATTTGAACTATCACCCCTTACAATCATCTATAACAGTCTTAGCTATTTTGCTATAGTAAAACCGTTTTGCTTCATCAGAATGAGAATTATTCAGTAATGATTGATACAAACCATTATTAGAGTAAACACTCTCTATTAATTCTTTGTAATAATTATCATCACTACCATCCATCAATATACAATTTCCGCCTATATCAATATGATCAAACCCATCCAATTTTGTGAAAGCACAAGGGACCTGCGAAGCAACAGCTTGTTCCCATAGAACAGAATGGAGGCCGGGGAAGACAACCAAATCTGCAGCATAAAAGAAACGATAAACCTCATTACTGGGTTGCCAGCCTATACACATAATTCGATCAGATTGTATCTTCGCAAAAAAATCCTTCAATTCTTCACTAATGGCACCAAAAATCAACAACTTTATTCTATCAATCTGGATATTGCTTATCGCTTTAGCTAAGACGTGAATGTTTTTGAGTAGGTCAACCTTCCCCCCTGTAACTACCAAGAAGTCATTATCCTTGATTCCAAACTTTGTACGAATCTCATTTCTGATTATATCCTTTTCATCAAGCCTCATATTCTCGTCATCAGCCCCCATCACAAGAAGTTTTATTTTCTTTCCAGGAATACCATATACCTTTGACAAGAAAGAGCATCGAGAAGGAGTAACGCCATAAAAAAATTCTGCAATTTTTATAAGCGAAGGTATAAGAGTATATCTATATATCACTCGATGCAGAAAAAGAGTAATTGGTGATCGAAGACTATTAATAAAGTCCGCATGGTTATCAAAGACAATTTTTACGTTAGGGTATGCTTTTTTTATGGAAGGCAAGCATTTATAATTAAAGCAACTAACAGCATGGACAAAAACCAAATCCGGCTCCTCCGCCAGAATTGCCGCTTTAAGACCTCGAACTAATTGCAAGTGCTCACTAATTGCTTTACTTTTAAACATGGGAGCTAAACGCACCAACTTGGTGCCATCTTCAAGCATTCTATTACCTACAGATTCTGTCTTATCCATCGCCACGCTACTATAAATTGGAGCAATGATCGTAACATCGTGTCCCATTTTTTTATGGTAATGGGCTAATAGATTTTCCTGATAAGCGTAAATCTCACTAAATGGGCTTGATATACAAATATGTACAATTTTCATTATTCCTCTTCTCCAAGATAATGTTTATAGAACTCTACTACACGTTCTCCATAACTAGTAGGATTAGATTTAACATAATTATCAATATTATCTAAACACTGGTTATATCGTATTGGATTACAGAGGCTTCGGATACTATTATCAATACTAGTCATCGACAACCCACATATTTCTCCAAAATCCTTTTCTTTTACTAACTCAGAAATACCAGTTTGATTGCTGACGATAACTGGTAAACCCGAACCAATTATCTCACCAACTGCTATACTCCACGCGTCATAACGGCTGAGATGTATACCGGCATCGTATTGAGCAATCTCATTTTGTAGCTCATCTTTCGGGAATGAGCCATGAAAATGGATATTCTCATATTTTTCAAATGATGTAAACCTACTCTTTTCTAATTCTTCTAATTTACCATAAAGATGAATGTGGTATTGGGGGTGTTTGCTAAACCATTCCATCAAAAGGTCGCACCCTTTCTCCACTGAAATTTTCCCACAATAAACAAAAGACTCTATAGTTCTATTATCCCCTATATGTTCTTTCGTCTTATATGATGATGCTATCGACAAACCATTATTAATAACGTAATAATTTTTGTCGGGGTAGTATTTTCGATAAGAATTAGCTACATACTCTGATTGACATATAAAATTATCCTCATCTGCCATTAAATCATCTAACAAATTAGCTCTTTTACGGATATATTCCACATTCATTCCTACTCCAAGGGCTTCTAATTGTGGGGCAATTTCATCTACGATGAATTTTTCGCAAGGCAAATATACATCCGCGAAAGTCACCACAGATGGATGCTTTTTACGATATTCTGATATGTATTTGTAACAATAATTTGGCCAATAATGAATCACCTTTGCCTCATCATTATTAATACATCTTTTTAGGAAGAACTCAAACAAAGGACGTTCTTTTATCTTAGCAAGCCACGTTAAATGAGGTCTAAACCTTAAATAATCGTAAATAGTAAATAAAAGAAGATTTGATGTGTTTGCTCCCTTAACTTGCATTTTTTTAGAACCTGTAAACCTTTTAAGCCAATTGGGAAATAACTTAAACGAAATAAACCTAAAACTCAAACCAGATGACAGGAGGGGCTCATAAATTTTTTGAGCCCTTCCTGGCCTAGCTATTAAAAGGACATCCAATGACTGTTTCATTATTGATGCTATAAATGTATTCTAAAACCTTATGTAACTACTCAATCTTTTCGTGAATTTCTCCCCTCCAATTTCATTCAAATGAGTTTCATCATAAAAATCATCATACAGAAATGCGGGGTCAGATTCCATATCTAAGTATTTAACATTATATACGGAACAGATGTTTTCTATCTCTGCTTTTACAAAAAGCATTTGAGACAAATTCATTTCATATGCACCCCAATAATAAGGTGGTGAAACAAGAAAGACATGCACATTACTATCATTCAGCATTGTGACAATAGATATCAAATACTGCTTTTCCCTTAGAATAAAGCCACTCTTTCCACTAACCGTATATCTATCAAATTTTCCATAGCCTAAAGGTTCAATGCGATCTTTAAGGTAATGGTTATTACGAGTTCCCAGAGAGTCACAACCCACCATATCAACATGCTGAACATAATATTGAAATACTTTGTTAACAGCCAAACGAGGGTTTAGACTCTCAAACATATATTTGAAAGGGAGTTGACCACCGTAATCAATATGCATATACTTGTGATAATATCTACTTCTGTCTGTCAATCCTTCATCAGAATTACTATTCCCTACGTCAAAATACCCTATTGGCAAAACAACTATCTTAAGATTTGGCATATATGGCAACAGTTCTTTCAGTATATAATAGCTATCCCTAAATGTTTGATTCGAATTGCTCAAATTAAAAGCAGGAAGACAGAAGAATTCGGGTTTAAAATCATCATACAATTGAGAATGTCCTATCGCAACTGCTTGTATGCTCTCTCCGTTTGTTTTTACATAATTATACTTATAACTGTAAGAGTTAGGTATTTGCCCAACAATAATCTCAAGTACCACAAAGAACAGCAACAATGGTGCACAGAACAAACCGGCATATCTCAAAAATTTCTTCATAGCCGCTTAGAATTGGAAATAAATAAAGGTTTGACTTGCTCCAGCAAAATATGCAATTGCCACCAATAACAGATAATATACTCCCCATCGTACCAACCTACTCTGAAATAGTTTAATATCCCCAAACTGAAGGGCATGTTGCTTATCTCTTTGTAGCCATTCTATTACTATTAGTATAGCACATAATATCAATTCTTGCTGTCCATAAACAGGGCCTTTGAGGAACCCTCTTGTGAACATCGTTGAGAAATAATCCACAGCCTGGGTCATTGACTCTGCCCTAAAGATAATCCATCCGTAAACAGCCAATACAAATGTCAACAATATTCTGGCAAAATCTTTATAGTTAAACCGAAAGTGCCCCCCCCCATTCGACTAATTTGGGCTCATTCTCTCGCTTCGTTTTTATACCTAGAACATTGTAAATATTCAATATCACCGCATGGTATAAACCCCAGCATACAAAAGTCCAGTTCGCGCCATGCCACAAACCGCTTATTCCCCATACAACAAACACATTTCGTATAGTCTTCCATTTAGAACAACGGCTACCTCCTAACGGGAAATATATGTAATCTCGGAACCATGTCGTTAATGAGATATGCCACCTTCGCCAGAACTCCGGAATGCTGCGTGAAAAATACGGTAAATTGAAGTTGCGCATCAAGTTGATGCCAAACAAACGAGCGCAACCAATGGCAATATCAGAATATCCTGAGAAATCACAGTAGATTTGGAAAGTGAATAGAATGCCAAGAATAAATAGCATCAAGCCGGATAATTCCTGATACTGCCCCCAATATTGATTAACAATAGCAGCACAATTATCAGCAACAACCAGCTTCTTGAAAAAGCCCCATAGCATCTGACGCAAACCATCCACAGACTTGGCGTAATCGAAACGCCTCTCATTCTGGAACTGTGGCAAGAGATTGGTGGCACGCTCTATAGGGCCAGCAACAAGTTGCGGGAAGAAACTGATGTAAGCGAAGAACTCTATCGGGTCGTGAGTTGCTTTAATACTATGCTTATATACATCAATGGAATAACTTAATGCCTGGAAAGTATAGAACGAGATACCTACAGGCAATATGATATTTAGTGTAACCCAACCCAACTCATATCCAAAAACGCCGCTTACTAAAGAACTTAAGCTCTCAACAAAGAAGTTGAAATATTTGAAGAATCCTAATATAGCAAGGTTTACAACAATATTTGCAGCACTTATTGTTTTTTGTACTCCTCTTCTTCTTTCATATTTTTCCAAAAGCAGCCCGCTGGCATAACTGCAAAATGATGTGAAGATAATGAGTAGTAAGAAACGCCAATCCCACCATCCATAGAAGACATAACTTGCCACGACGACAAGCAGGTTCTGCCATCGTTTATTTCTAAACACAAACCAATAGAGTAGGAATACTATTGGAAGGAATAAAAGGAATTCGTATGAGTTAAAAAGCATATTGATGCTATTACTTACATGAATCTAAGTGTCCCGGAATTAATCTCTTCTTTCATCTCGTCTATTACTTTCAATAGGTATTGGCCATACTGATTTTTTAGCATGGGTTTAGCTAACTCGCGCATCTTCTCCTCAGTAATCCAGCCATTTCGATATGCGATACCTTCAAGGCAAGCTACCTTTAATCCTTGCCGTTTCTCAATCACCTCTACAAAGGTACTTGCTTCAGCAAGGGAGTCGTGTGTGCCTGTATCAAGCCAGGCGAAACCTCGGCCAAATACCTGTACTTTCAGTTCACTATCTTTCAAGAACTCCTGGTTCACCGTAGTAATTTCCAGCTCACCACGAGCTGATGGCTTGATGTGTTTGGCCACGTCAACAACCTTATTGGGATAGAAATACAAACCCACCACAGCATAATTACTCTTTGGCTCTTTCGGCTTTTCTTCTATGCTCAAACAATTGCCTTGACGGTCAAACTCAGCTACACCATAGCGTTCAGGATCTGATACCCAATAACCGAATACAGTGGCTTTTCCATTTTGCTCCGCATCGTGAACAGCATTACGAAGCAGGTCCGTAAAGCCGCTACCATAGAAGATGTTATCACCTAATACCAAGCAGGCAGAGTCATTGCCAATAAACTTCTCACCAATAATAAAAGCTTGCGCTAACCCATCAGGTGAAGGCTGCTCTGCATACTCGAAGTGTACTCCATAATCGGAGCCATCACCAAGCAAGCGTTTGAATCCCGGCAGGTCGTAAGGTGTGGATATAATCAGAATTTCTCTAATACCTGCCAGCATCAGCGCACTGATGGGATAATAAACCATCGGTTTATCGTAAATGGGTAACAATTGTTTGCTAACTCCCTTGGTAATCGGGTAAAGTCTGGTGCCGGAGCCTCCAGCTAATACTATTCCTTTCATATCTATATAATTGAATTGTCTTAAAAAATATGTATACAACTACTCTTGCGACACTTCTCTCCATTCAGATTTCCATGCGTTACCAACCTTACGGTTAGTAGCTCTATACGTTTTATCTTTTACCTTCACGGTTCGACCTTGGACTGAAGATGACCAACCTATAGCTGATGACGGGAGTGCATCTAAGACTTCTATAATGCCCGATATTACCATTGAATTATCTCGGTACTCGCCATTATTATAAAAAGGTTTTAAATCTCCTTGCCTATAAAGAATCTGCCCTTGTTTGTATGGATTGTTGCCAACAAATGAGACCTCAAATCTATTACCTTCATACTCGGTCAAAGAGGAGTTTACGAAAACAAGAGGCCCCATATTGTTCTCGATTTTGGCATCTGAAATTGTAACCATCCACGTTGCATTGCACTGTGCCACATAAGGTGGTATGTCATATTTTTTCCCATCTTTACCTTTATAAGTTATTGGTAAAAAATTGTTTAATTTGTCAAGTTTTTGGGGGTCATTCCAATTAAAAGCATCCGAAGAACTTGTAAAGGTTAAACTGGCGATGTTTTCATTTCCCGGGTAAAAGAAATACCTAAAAACCTGATATTGGTTTGAGTAACTTAATGGGCCTACAAATGCCTGTTTGGTAACAGCCTTAGGACTATATATTGTTCTATAGTAGTCTATAAAATTATTTGAGATTATTGCTCCATTATAATAGGACCACTCAAAGCACGAGTTATCATTGAGCTCAGCTCCGCCATTGATATAATTGAATGATATTGTGGCATCAGTCATACCACTAGAAGTATTTTCGTTTTTTGAGAAATAGTAGACAGTTAAGAAAGTATTATGAGAAATATCGCTAATCTGGCTTAAAGGAGTGTCATAAAACAATGAACCAAAATTCGAAATGTTACATCCTGTTATAACTAACCCATTGCATTCACAATTATCAAAGAAACGGACATTTAAATCACGTTTCCCGGTTATGCATGTTCGCTCAATACTACCTCTGATAACAGCATTCTTAAACAATTTTACACCATCTTCTACTTTTATGCCCCCAGACTCTTTGGGAACATAAGAGCCATTCTTAATTGGTGCACAGCCCAACATATTTAATTTAAGGTCTATATATTTGTTATCCATCAGATTAAGAGTTCCAGTCACTCTATAAATACAACCTGATGGGAAATATAGCACTTTCCCAGATGAAGAAGATTCTTTTAAGGCTAAACGTAAAGCGTTTGTATCATCCTTCTTACCATCACCTATCGCTCCAAACATCTGAGGAGTAAGATAATCATATTGTACAATAGCTTTAGAACTACTGGCACAAGAAAAAACCAGCAATATGGTCAACAAGACAGTTGGGAGTATAGCAATTTTGTAAAAAGAACGAAGTGTCATGATTAATACCTTATGTCACCCTGATAAAGAATTGGCATTGACTAAGAGATCGCTTTTTTCAGTGTCGAGTGCAGTTAGCTCTCGACACTGAAAAAGACTTAATATTAAATATGTTCCTCAAATCCACGGAAATGAACGTTCAACTCGTGAAGGTGTTCCAGTAGGGTTCCAAGGGGTGTGCCCGCAGTCATCTTTGCAAAGGCATTCACGTCCTTAGGGAAGCACTTGCCGCCATAACCGAATTTACCATCAGGACCAGGTACGTAGGTATGGGTGTCGTTGATGTAACCCGAAAGCAACACACCAGTATGAACCTTGCGCCAGTCTGCACCCATCTGCTCGCAGTATTCACGACAGGCATTGAAGTAGGTCACTTTGTATGCGCCAAATACGTTGTGCATGTACTTGGTAAGCTCGGCCTCCAGAGGGGTCATCACGGTGAACTTCTTGCCAACGAAAATCTTGGTGAGCAATTCGTGCGCACCAGTGAATACCATCGTCTGTTTCTTGAAGTCCTCAATATGTGTACGCTCTGTCAAGAATTCAGGCATATAATGCACCTTATGACCTGTCTCTTTAGAGAGCCTGTCACTTGTTCCAGGAAGAATGGTTGTACGTACAAACACAGGAACATCAGGGAGTTTAGTAATCAACTCCTTCATCAGGGTTAAATCCTGTGTACCATCATCCTCAGTAGGAACATGAATTTGCAGGAATGCAATATCAATATTGCTCAAATCATCATTGTAACCCTTGGGAGGATCGCTGATGAACAGTTTACACTCTGGGTTGTTGTGTTCCAACCAATCTTTCAAGGCCCCACCTACGAAGCCACATCCAATAATACCAACGTTAATCATTTTACTGTTTTTTAACTGTTTCACTTGTAAAAAAATTTAAAAAGAATAAACAAATCAACTGTCACAATGACATGTGTGTTATATCACCCCAAACTGCCTCAACAAATCCCTCGTCATCTTACTCAGCGGCCGCTTCTCCTGCTTAGCCTCTTCAATATAATTCCCCCACACCAACTTATCAATCTCCTCCTGCGTCTTCCCCATCCCCTGAAACGAGTCCACCAAGGAATCGTAATAATCCTTGTTGTAAGCCTGAATCTTATCCAAAATCTCCTTCACATAATCCTCGTGCTGCTCATACAACTCCTGCAACCCCAATACCTTGGTATTCTCATTCCCATCAAGAATCTTTACTTTAGGTGCATCCGGGAAAACCAACAATCCCTTTGCATCCCTCTTCACATTCTCCACCTCTATCCGCGGTCCTACCTTTCCATTCAAATCTCCATAATACGGATGGTAATCAAACTCATTGTCACCCTTCAAATGATTGCACTGCGGACAAGAAGGTACCAGGTTATAAAACGACAACGCCAAGTGAGCATACTTGCTCTTTGGGAAGAAGTGGTCCAGCTCCGGACGTACGTACCTCTTGGCTTTCTTTGGCTTCTTCTTAACCGTAAACGTATAAGTCCTATTGCAATAGGGACATACCTGGATGTTCAGTTTCATCAATAACCAAATGGCATTGTTGACACCGTCGTTCCCCTTAACCGCAAAGTACCTGTAATATGCTCTCAGAAACCTGCCGGAAACTATCCCTGGTGCCTTCTGCTTCTTAAGTTGTTCCGGAGAGCACAGGATAAGTTCCTCCAGTTCATCGGCCGATAATTCCTTCACAATCTTTCCAACCTCTGAACGCTTATGGACTTTCCCATAATCCCTCAACCTGGAGAGGTATTCCTTTGCCACCAAATCCAGCTGGCCACGGTCAATTGTTATCATGCAACTTCCTTTTCAGTTCTTCCACCGTTTGCTCCAGCTCCTGAATCTTCCTGGCATAGTCTTCATAACGCTTCCCCTCAAAGCCTAAACGCTGTTGATAGAGTTTCATCAGTTGCCCGCGCAGCAATGGCTCACTCACCAGCGGTATCTCATTATGAAGCCTGTCCATCTCTTCTTCACTGATAGCGTTGGACTGATTAAGCAGAGCGAACATCTGGTTGATCTTAACCTTTGCAAAGTCCCCGATGGGAACGGAATTGAGGAAGAAACCACTCTGCAGCATAGTGTGGATATTGGCTCCAAACGTATCTTCCTGCATGCTCCTGTCTGACGCCCCGTTCTTAAGGAAGAGTACATTCTGACGGGGAATGTCCGACAAAATAAAGGGCGAATGCGTAACGAATACCAGGTTTATGGCCAGGTCTCTGTTGAAGTGGGCGTTAGCTATCTGGGTAAGAAGGTAATTCACGAACTGACGCTGGAACTCGGGGTGGAAATAAAGTTCCACTTCTTCCAGAATCACATTGATGTTGGTGTACGCAATCTTGGTGGACGTGCTCTTGGAACGGTCTATGTTCTTGAGGTGGTATGCAATGGCACTTGCGGTGTTAAGCAACTGTCTTTCGCCGGAACTCATCCTGGAGAAAGGGTAATATCCACCGCTGTCGCGGGAGATAAGGTAATCCAGATAGAAGATGGGCGGAGGGACTGTAGCTGCGAATTCACTCATAGGGTCTACATGGTGGTTGAATTCCTGGGCATCCAGATAGTAATCGTAGCCGTATTGGGCAAGGGCGGAACTTATCTTCTGAGGATATTTGGATTGCTTGTCTATATTGGTGAGTGGAGATCCTTCGTAATGGGCAATGTAGTCAAGCGTCTGCCGGATTTTCAGGGTTATGTGAGACCTATGTTCATAAAGGTCCTCATCAATAGCGCGGAACCACTTGTCCAGGTTGTTCTGCCTGACTTTTTTGTTTAAGAAGTGCTGCGGGCGCTCGTAGTCGTTCAGTCCTTCAGAGAAGTAATCCTGGTACTGATCAATGACACGGATAGTTTTGTATATGAGGTACCAGACGGCGTGGTCCATGAGCGTCATGTCCTGGAAGTGGATGGGCGTGAATTCTATGGACGGTTGGTTATATGAGCACCAACGCCGGTAAACCTCATAGATAAGGAAGAGTCTTTGGAACTGCAGGAAGGTGAGCTGACCGCCACCGTGCCTAAGGAAGGTTCGAATGTTCTGAAGTGCAGACTTATGTTTTTTCGTCCCGGCTTCTTTCTTCATCCGAGTAAGGTACATGGAGAGATCGGTGGGTGCTGAATCTTTATTCTCTTCGGTCAAAATGGTTTTGGCAATGGAAAGCAGGCCGCTGTCGTAGAAGCGTTCATCAAAGTCAGTCCAGAACTGGATGTTTTCATTAAGAACTTTTTCCTCGGCGAGGTTAAGGGCGTAGTTTCTATTCTTACGGTGTCTATTGAGCGCTTTATCCAAGACTATACAATCGCGAGCTCCTTGCTTGGGGTCGGTAAGATAATCTTTTAGGGTGCGCGTGTAAAGCTTACAATCGGTCTCGACCTTGAACATGAAGCCTTCTACGGTTTCGTGGTCTCCTATTGTAAATTTATGCTGGCGGCAGTCCAGGAAGAGTTCGTTGAAACGCTGCATGGAGAGCTCATACTCCCGGTTGATGTTGATGTTGCCACGGGTGCGCATAGGCGAAAGAACAACAGGGGTCTGGTAAGCATCGTTCTTGTGGAAAAGGGCGGTGACCCAGGATTTTTCCTCGTTAATATCGCCAGTCTCCAACTTGAATTCTTCTGAGTTGTAGGCGTAGAGGGAATAGTTGTTGACGAGGGTGTAGAAGAGGTTGTGGGCGTATTTGACTATAATCTTTTTATGATACCAGGGCTGCCAGAGTGTATCTTCTGCGAGTTTGCGTTTCCAGATTATTACTCCGTCTTCTTGAAGTTCTATGCTGTCTCCGCTACAGGTGATGGTGCAAATGCGGTTGTCTATCTTGTAGAAGAGCCTGGCGTGAAGACCAGGGATGAAACGGAGGCTGTCGTGGTCGGCGCTGAAGCCGGCAGCATAAGCGAAGTTGTTGAGGGTGCGGATAAGAAGCTCGATGATGGAGCTTTTTCCGTCTCCGTTCATGCCAACGATGCAGGAGATGCTTACAAGGGGGCCGCCTTTGACTTGGAAGAAGTCCGGTGCAAGTTCCTGGATTCCGGGCTTGTGGCGGATGCCGCCTTGTCGGTCGTCTTCGTATTCGTTGCAGAAGAAGTAGGTTTCCCCGGTACGCAATATCTTACTAAGCATGGGAGAACAATCTTCCATGACACGAAGGGCTATGAGTTTGAATACGCGGGGATTCTCTTGCATGATTATTTGGCTACGTTAGGAATGCCGTTTAGTTCGTTCTGGATGTACTCAAGTGATGCAATCTTTGCCTTGGTCTCTTCCAAGTTGAGGCGCCTTGTGTTATTAGAGTTGAACTCGTCAATGAGCACACGTTTGGTGTCTCCCTCTTTGAAGAACTTATCGTAGTTGAGGTCGCGGTTGTCGGCGGGGACGCGGTAGAAGTCACCCATATCTACTGCCTTGGCGGCTTCTTCCTTGGTAAGAAGGGTTTCGTACATCTTCTCACCGTGACGAATGCCGATGACCTTGATTTCTTCTTTCTTGCCACCGAAGAGGTCGCATACGGCTTCGGCCTGAGTCTGGATAGTGCAGGCGGGGGCTTTCTGTACAAGGATGTCTCCGTTCTGGCCGTGTTCAAAGGCGAAGAGGACCAGGTCCACAGCTTCGTCCAGGGACATGATGAAGCGGGTCATGGAGGGCTCGGTGAGTGTGATAGGGTTACCGTTGCGGATTTGTTCGATCCACAGCGGAATCACGGAGCCGCGGGAGCACATGACGTTGCCATAACGAGTGCAGCAGATCTTTGTGTCTCCTGAATATCTTGACTTAGCAATGGCCACTTTCTCCTCAATGGCCTTAGTGATGCCCATTGCGTTGATAGGGTATGCGGCTTTATCTGTGGAGAGGCAGATGACGGACTTGACTTTGGCCTCAATGGCGGCAGTGAGGACATTGTCTGTTCCTATTACGTTGGTACGCACAGCCTCCATGGGGAAGAACTCGCATGAGGGCACTTGCTTAAGGGCGGCTGCATGAAAAATATAATCAGTACCAGGAATGGCGCTGCGGCAGGATTCCAGGTTACGGACGTCTCCAATAAAGAATTTAATCTTATGAGCGACATCCGGATACTTTGCCTGGTACTCGTGACGCATATCGTCTTGCTTCTTCTCATCACGGGAGAAGATGCGGATTTCACCAATATCTGTGCAGAGGAAGCGCTTCAAGACAGCGTTTCCGAAGGATCCAGTGCCTCCACTGATGAGTAGGACTTTGTCTTTAAAGATTGACATAACTTATTGATTTCTATTTTGTTGTATTCAATGATTCGAGGGTTGCGATGAGGACTTGCTGGAAGTCTCTGCTTCCATTGTAGGTTGCCGTGATGGTGTTGGTCGCCTTCGTATCCTTGATAGCCTCAACGTCTTTGAGTTCTACAGGGATAGTGTTCTCTTCGTCGTGGTATTCGCTGAAGAGGAGGATGACCGGCTTGTTGGTAGCAATGATGGCTTTCGCTTTGGCTGTGTCCACGTAGTTGTCAATGGGCAGGACGTAGATGTCCGGCTCAGCGGTGGAGTCTGATGGAAGCGGGAGGTAGATTTTGGCTTTCTCCTTTCCGAAGGTCGCATTCCAGCGGTTGAGGGTTTCCCTTGCTATGTGTTCTTCTTCTATGGTCACGCCTGGCGAGACGATAGAGACGGTGTAAACTTTTGCTGTATACATATCGGCTAATCTATTTCTTCCAATTCAAACGCCCTTGCAAAAACATTGTAAGCCTCCTTCAGCTCTGCCTGAAAACCAGCAATCTCTTCCTGATGGCCCTCAGCCCAAAGCGCAATGGCCTTATTGGACTGCTTTCCCCAGATGGGCGTCTGTCCCTTGAACCAGGCTTTGGCTTTGTTTCTATCGGCCTGAATCTCCTCAATGGTTTGGTCCCGGAAGCAAACCTGTCGGCTATAATCACTGTTGAGGCTTTTCCAGAAAGGATGGGCATCTTTGATTGCATCCGAGTCCGCGAGGAAGGCTGCCAGTTCCCGCTCGGGCGAGGTGCTGCCAGGAAGGCAAATGACATTCTTTGCTGTAACCAGCTTTCCCCAACGAATCTTCTTCACCTTGGCAGCCGCATCTCCATCAAGAATGATACATGCCTGCGGAAGTTGAAAGGCGGGAATCTTTTTATCTATTAGGGTGAGATAGGCGTCGCATCCCATGGTGCATGTCTCGAAACTGAACTTGGAGCGCCACTTATAGGGCATAAGGTTCTTTGCGAAGATGGCTCCTTCTTCATCCTCTGTGTAAACGGTAAGTTTCTTGGGCAGGTTGATGCCTGTGGAGACGTTGAGGCGGTTTTTGATGGTCTGGTAACTCTTGATGTTGGTAAGTTTGACTTGACCGTCTTCTTTCTCCAGGTAAAGGACTTGGACCGTGCCCCTGGAGTTAGCGTGCTTCTGGCTCTCTTCATATTGCTTGCAGGCTTCTTCGAGTAGGGAAAGAGAGTGCGTAGTGAAGATGACCTGGATATTGTATTTGGCGGCATAGTGACGAAGCTCTTCGAAGAGTTTCATCTGGGAGGCCGGGTAGAGGGCGCTGTCAAGTTCGTCGATGGCGAGGATGCCTCCTTTGTAGTCGGCCCCGTATTTGGTGTGGAGGCGCTTGAAGGAGAGGAGGGCGAGGACTATCTTGCCGAGGTTATCTTGACCGGCGGAGTTGAGGCGCCAGTCGTAAAGGTCTGTGTTGACGCCGAGGGTATTTTTATTGCTGCTCTCGATGTATTGCGGGGTGTCTACTTTGTCCTGGGAGATGAGAATCTTCTTGTGAAGGGTTTTGAATTCTTGTATCTCCTCGGGGGTGAGCTGGACTTTGTCGCTTTCTTTGATGTTGGTGTCTTCTCCTATGGGGAAGAGCCGTTTGAGGCTGAGGTAGATGACGGGGTATTGGAGGTAGCCAGCGCCTTTGCGGTGGTCTCCTTTGCGGTAAAAGCGGACGTTGCCGGAGCCGCTGCGAGGGATGCTTTCAAGGGTGAAGGGGTCGTTGCCGTCTACATAGAGGGTCCACTCGTGGCCTTTGGGGATGTCGAACTCCGGGGAGAATTTGAATTTGTCGGCGAAGGCGGATTTGTAGTTGCCGCCACAGAGCGGGGTCTCTCCTTTCATGGGGTTCTCTCCGTCGGTGATGGAGAAGGGCTGGGAGAGGATTCCGAGGAGGACGGTTTTCTGGGTTCCGTTCTGTCCGGCTATGGCCGTGATTTGGGAGCCCAGGGTGCAATCGACATTCTGGAAGCCGCGGAATTTCTCTATGTGGAGTTTTTGGATCATAATGTAACTTGGTACATGGGTATGCTGATTGCAATAAGCTTCCTCAGGGCATCCTCCCGGGAGGTGGGGGCTTCGATATCGGCCTTGGCTGTTTTGGCAGCGGCCTGGATGGCTTTGTTGTAGTCTTTAGCTTCGAAGTGTCTTCTTGCCGCGTCTTCAATGGCGGGATGGACGAGGGCCCAGAGGTCGGTGAGAGCGGCTTGGGTATCTGCTACTTCTTTGTGGACGGCGAGGAGGTTGCAGAGGTGAGTCCGGGAGTCCTGGAGTTTGCGGTTGAGGCTGTCTTTGTATGTGAGGTCTCTATGGTGGGTGTTCCAGGTTTGCCGGAAGGTTTGGGCGGGCTCGCGGCCGAGTTCTTCTTTGAGAGTGGCTTCGGTGGTACCGGCCCATTCGGTGAGATGAGCTTCGAGGGTCTGGATGTCCTCTGCGTTGTAGGAGGGGTCCTGCCAGACGGGGGCGCCAGTGTTGGCCGGCCTGAGGTCCCGGACTTCCTGGAGGAGGGCGGGGATCTGGTCTATGAGATTTTGTATGATTTGAAGGCTGGCCATTTGGATTGTTGGGGTTTGTTGGTTATCTTTGTTGGCGCTTTGTGCAAATTGGATTGAACAAATATTATGTATATATGGAACGAGTTTTTTGTCAGTTTATGAAGGCGCGGTGGCGCTGGTCTCTTCGGGTGGTTCGGCGGTGGTTTGTCCGGGAGCCGGGGATGGAACGGAGGATTGAAGAGAGGTTGAACGCTTCCGTTCGGTCTTGTTCATTTTTTGTGAAATTTTTCCGCTTTTAGGCGAACAGGCCTTTTATGGATGGAAAAATATTCGTATCTTGCAGGTGGAAAATGTGGCTAATTTGCTGATATTTTCGCACTGAGGTGTTGTGAAACACGCACTGGTTTTTGTTCTTTTAAATATGTTTTTGGGGCGTTCGATTTGTGGCCAATTGCGTTGAAGTTCTGGCTTAACTTGCGTGTTTTTACTGAATATGGGTTGAGCAGAAAGTCAAGTGATTGGTATTGAGGAGGTTAGGCGGCGCGGGGAAGTATCCAGAGAGGAATTACGGAGCCACGGCTGCACATCACATTGCCATATCGGGTGCAGCAGATTTTGGTGGTATTGGTCTGGCGAGATTTGGCCACGGCAACTTTTTCCTCAATAGCCTTGGTAATACCCATCGCATTGATAGGATAAGCAGCTTTGTCGGTAGAGAGGCAAATCACGGCCTCAACCTTAGCCTCAATTGCAGCAGTCAGCACATTGTCTGTTCCAATTACGTTGGTATAGACAGCCTGCATGGGGAAGAACTCACAACTGGGCACCTGCTTAAGGGCGGCCGCATGAAAAATGAAATTCACACCAGGCATAGCAGCACGGCAAGACTCTAGGTCACGTACATCTCCAATATAGAATTTAATCTTGTGAGCCACATCCGGATAGTTGGCCTGGTACTCGTGACGCATATCGTCTTGCTTCTTCTCATCACGGGAGAAGATGCGGATTTCACCAATATCTGTACGGAGGAAGCGCTTCAAAACAGCGTTTCCGAAGGATCCTGTGCCTCCTGAGATTAGGAGGGTCTTGTCTTTGAAAATTGACATAAATTATTGTGTGTTAATTATTTGGCAAATAAACTCTTTTTATACTCTTTCTCGTATCCATCCTCATCTATTGTCCCGCTGGTCCCCAAATGCTTCTCGCGTGAGAGGCGGACAGAGATGAAATCCTTAATACCAGGATAAGGGCTATCTGATATCTCTTCTTCCCTGTATACAAGATCCGGGGTGTTAACCCTGTCGTCTATATAGAGAATCCCAAGTTCCCTCTTATACTCCGGGAACAATTCAAAAAAACACGATGAATTAACTGTGTTTTAAGAATCGGGCAAGTCGCTAAATTTTAACATTTTAAAGAACGGAATCGAACACTTATTTTTTATAAGTTGTGCGAGGAATTTTGTCATGTTGTGCGAATTATCTACCTTTGGTAGATTAATATGGTAACTATCACCCCTAAAAGGGGTAAAAAAGTAGGGGTTAGAAATAATTTAAATTCCTATTTTTTGAAGGGTTTTTCGATAGTTTCCGAGCATTTTTTTGATAGTTTTTGGAATGTTA
>Ga0256405_10004651_pt1 | contig 25259 bp, 22 predicted proteins | sample RumenRJG_02DNA_FD_189096 | JGI IMG/M metagenome (GOLD analysis project Ga0256405, IMG submission 189096) | Bovine rumen microbial communities from Lethbridge, Alberta, Canada - RJG_02 | ecosystem: Host-associated > Mammals > Digestive system > Stomach > Rumen | place: Canada: Alberta... | reverse complement strand
ACAAATGAACCATTGGAGGTAGTCCGCTGCGGCCATACCGAGCCCGCCGACGTCCGGCGCCACGGCCGCTCCCGATCACGGATGCCGTGGTGTGTCCATCATATGCAGCCGTGACAAATAAAGTCCGCCTTCTGCGGTATAACGTTGCTATTGCTTTGAACCTGCACCACTGGGCGCATGAGGGGGAAATATGGCTTTTACGGTTAACGTTGCTGGTCAAGTTGCCCAGATAAGACTCGCACAGTCTAAGGCTCTCTGGCCTCTGTTTGAGGCGATAGTTAATTCGATACAGTCGCTCGAAGACACGGAAGAGGGACAGAAACACATAGTCATTGAGGCTATTAGGTCCAAGAATCCGCAGACGCGTATTGACACAAATGGCAATGTCGTAGAAGAGCTCACGCGCTTCGAAGACTTCATCATTACTGATAACGGCGCAGGTTTCAACGAGACCAATTACGGGTCTTTTCTCCAATCCTATTCTCGTCTGAAGGTGGAGAAGGGCTGCAAGGGCATAGGGAGGTTCTTGTGGCTGAAGGCCTTTGAAGCCGTCGAGATAACTAGCGAGTACAGCGAGGGGGACATATGGCTGAGACGGGAATTCCTGTTCACGCTACAGGGTGTTGAGCCAGAGGATAATGTTGCTGAAGCAAGCCGCGGGCTGCACGCGAGGAAAACAATCGTGCGTCTGAGGGGTTTCAAGGAGAACTATCGCAATGAGGTTGCATTGAGCTTGGAAAGCCTCGCTAGAAGGATTATCGAGCACTGTCTCCCATACTTCATCATGGGTGAATGCCCTGAAATAGAGCTGACCGATAGCCTCGGTGAACGATTCTCGCTTAACGACTACTTTAAGAAATCATACGGAGACTCACTTCATCAGGATGAGATTGAAATCAAGGGTGAGGCCTACAGACTGTATCACATGCTATTGGCTGAAGGGGCTGACAGGCACGAGCTGCATCTCTGTGCGCATCAAAGAGAGGTGAAGTCCTTCAACCTCTCCAAATACATTCCAAACATGCAGCATAGGTTGGAGATCGACGGGGATAGTCTCTATTATGTTGGCTATCTTGCCGGTGCCTACTTGGATGGGGCGGTGAATGCCGGTCGATCCGAATTCGAATTCTCTGACTACCCCATCATGGGGGATGCAAGGCCTGCCGGCGAAAAAGAGATCGTGGATGCCTCTGTCGAGTTCATCAAAGAATACCTGAAGAGCGATTTGGATAAGGTTGCGGAGGAGAAAAAGGCGAGGATAGACCGTCTCGTGCGGAGCGATAGGCCTCTGTATCGCATGCTACTCAACGCGCGTCCGGATGTGTACGACCAGATTCCTACCGGCCTTGACGATGGCCACCTGGATCTCGAGCTGTATAGACACCAACAGCGTTGGGAGCATGACATCGCTAAGAAGGGGTGGGACGTGAGGAAACGCGTGAAGAACAGCGCTACCACGGATCCAGGTTTTGACGACCTTTTTGATGAATACTGTAGGAGCGTAACGGAGTTAAGTAGAGCGAGCCTTGCAGAACACGTCGCGAAGAGACGCGCTGTTATTGATCTTCTCGAGGAGGCACTTGCCCTGGATGATGACGGAAAGTACAGCAAGGAATCACGCGTCCATTCGATAATCTGTCCCATGCAGGCTACGTCAGACGATATACCCTTCGATGACATGAACCTATGGCTTATCGATGACAGGTTGGCCTACCACCGTTTTCTCGCATCGGACAAGAGGATAGATTCGATACCCATCATAGAGAGCGATTCTTCGAAGAGGATGGATCTTGCGGTATTTGATGCTGCGCTATCCTATACCGCTGATCCCGACAATGTGAGTGCCATTACGATCGTCGAGCTAAAGCGACCTCAACGAGACGACCTTGACGAGGACGGTAGCAATCCACTGCAACAAGTCTTTGAGTACGTTGAGGCCATCAGGGCTGGCAAAGTAAAGAAGTCTAACGGAAGAGGGTTCGGAAACGTTCAGAACACTGCCTTCTACTGCTACGTCATTGCAGATATGACAGATTCTCTCAAGAGGACCGCGCGCTTTGCGGCGCTATATCCTACCGACGATCAAGAGGGTTTCTTTGGATATAACCAAGGAGTCGGTGCGTATGTCGAGGTCATTTCATACGATAAACTTCTCAAGAATGCCAAGCAGCGTAATAAGGCGCTGTTTGATGCCCTCTTTGAACCAAGAGGCGTGACGTTGGTTCATCCTGAATACGTAGAGCATTCATGAGGTGCCAGTATTCACGATGGCGCAGATTTGAGTGATTAAGGGTGCTTCGTAGTGTCACCTGTCATCAAAGGTGGTACTGCGGGCAGACTAAGCCTAATGTGGGCGGCAAGCTGTCGACGATATTGCCGATGTGATAGCTTGTTCGCGAACGAGTGCTGGATTAGTCAAAACAAGCGGAGACAGAATATGAGCAGTGAAGACAGAGCAAGGATTAGCCCAATGATTATCAGTTGGCTTTCGCAGAATCTCAACCTGCCTGATGCGATACTTGAAGAAACGGCTTCAAAGCTCTCCGACGTTGTTCTGTCAACATACCATGGCCCAATCACTCGCGAGCAGTACGATTCCCTTTCTCTATTTGATTTGAGAGCTCCGATACCCGAGAAAGGGATACGTCTATTCAAGTATTATCCTGACGAAGAGAATCCACAAACAGGAGTCAATTACTCTCGTAAATCACTTGAGTCAGGCACTGTCCATCTTTCAGCTCCAGAGAAGTACAATGATCCATTTGATTGCGTGCCAGCATTCGATGCTCAAAGCGTTCTAAAGAGAACGTTGAAGCGAGTTTCTGACTATTTCGGGTTTCGAATTGAGGATGATGCTGAGTTCTGTGACTATGTCACCTCTGTGGCGGATGCTATGAATCAGCTTGGTGAAGAAGAGGCACCTCAGCTTGCATCTCTATCTGACGATGGCGACGTGCTGAACGCTCAGGCTTTGTATCTTTGGATTTTGCTTACAGCAAAGAGACAGGGTCAGATTACGTGCAATGACATAATCACGGTCATCAACAACAAAATAGAGAGCACGATGGGCTTGATAAAAGGTTGTCGTGTAGCGTGTTTTACGACGAACAACCAGAATCTGTACATGTGGGCTCATTACGCCAATAGCCATAAGGGCTACTGTGTCGAGTATGAGACAAATCTCGAGAGATTGACTTCGCAAGGTTTCACCGATACACAGTTGGCCTCTATTATCGGGAACATTTGTAGTGTTTTTTATCATCCGGACAGGCCTGACTGTACAGACATCATGACGCAACTGATGAGCTACAACGTGGATAATGAATTGCTAGGGAAACTGTATGCGAGGGCGCTCTGCTCTAAGGGTATTAACTGGGTTTTTGAGGAAGAGTGCAGGCTCATTATTCAGAATCAATCCTCACCTAGCGAGTTCCCGTTCCTTCCGCCGAAGAGGGTATATCTTGGTGCAAAAGCGATGGATAACGGGAAGGACGTTTCCGGGCTTCTAGACATTTGTAGGAAAAAGGGCATTGAGGTCGTCACAATGGTACCGCAGCAGTCGACGTATGAGCTACTGGAGACAAAGCTGTAAGCAACTGAACCAGTGTGAGAGAGGAATACTATGGTTGATTTCGCATCGCTTAAGCAGAGGGCCGCAAAAGAACTGGTGACTGACCCTCTGGAGCTATTTGCCTCTCTGCCCAAATCCAACGGCATTAACGATCTCTACGACATTCAATCATCCGCGTTGAGGGAATGGAACAAACGTCGAAATGATAAAGACGTCGTTATCAAGATGCCCACTGGCTCCGGCAAGACTCTAGTAGGCCTATTGATTGCGCACGCATCGGCTAATGAGCTGCGCAGTGGATCACTTTATTTAGTGGAGACAAACCAGCTGGTGCAGCAGACGCTTGCCCAAGCTAAGTCGATGGGCATAAAAGCACAAGCATACAATAGTGATGCGCTTGGGGCCAGTTTCCTCAATGGCGACACGATTGTCATCGGTTCATACTGGACGCTCTTTAATGGGAGGAGTCGTTTCCGTTTAGAGGGTGATCCGAACTACGTTCGCGTTGGAACCATCATCCTCGATGACGCCCATGCATCTCTTCTTTCGGTAAGAAACGCATGTTCGATCAAGATACCAGCGGGCACTAGTCTTTACCAAAGTCTTATGAACATGTTCGAGTCTTCGTTCAGGCTTATCGGCAAAACCATGGAATTTGATGAAATGCGCAGTGGAGCTGCTGGTGTTGCGCCAACCGTACTGGAAGTGCCTTCCCCTGAATGGATAAGTAGAGCTAACGATGTGTACGGTCTTCTTTCGAGAGCAGTTCCAAATGATTCAGACGGTCCGCTCAGTTCGCTGTTTTTCGGTTGGCATCTTCTTAGAAACAAACTGAGATACTGTAAAGCGATTGTCAGTCGAAGAGGTATCACCATTGCTCCGCATCTGCCTTTAACGGACTCTTTCCCCTCGTTCGCTAATGCAGACCGGCGCATATACATGTCGGCAACTTTCTCAGACGATACGGATATCGTACGAACATTTCACGCGACAAAGGAGTCGATTGAACATCCCATTAAACCGCATTCTTTGGCCGGCGTCGGTCAAAGAATGGTGCTTACGGTTCCGTCATACGGTGTCAGCAGGGAAGATATTCGCGAGCTTGTCTTAAAGGTGTCGAAGAAAAGGTTGGGCTCAGTGATAGAGGTTCCAAGTGGGGCTGCTGCGGATTCGTGGGAAAGCCCCGACATCCGAATAGCCCAGGGAGAAGCGGCGGAGACAGCCATTGCTTCCCTGGTGAAAGGAGATCGTGATAAGCCAGTTGTTCTTGTGAATCGTTACGACGGCGTCGATTTGCCAGGAGACTCTTGCAGGCTGGTGGTTATGGACGGCCTACCGAGAGGCAGAGATGATGTCGAGCTGTTGGAGGAGATACAGCTTGCAGGTGGCGGATGCTCAAGTCGGGCCATAGCTCAAAAAATCGAACAGGGTATCGGACGCGGAACCCGAGGCGCTAGCGATTACTGTGCCGTTCTGCTGTTTGGAAAGGAGCTTTGCGAATGGGTCAAGACGGACCGCAATGCAGCACTCTTTACCACGGTAACGAGAGCACAGATTACGGTAGGACAACAGATTATCGATGCAATGAAGGAAGTTGACGGGAAAGCCGAATTCGAGTCCACGGTTATTCAGGGGGTTTTGGGAGATGAGGGCTTTCTAGATTATTGCGCGAGCCAGACAGCTGCCATATTTAAGAGCGCACCTGAGAATACAGAATCGAACGATCTCCTAGAGATTGCAGTCTGTATGCGAGAAGCATGGCGCAAGTGGCTGGACGGGGACTACTCCAAAGCCGTGAAACTGCTTGCCGAAAAAACAGATGAACTGGCCAACAAAGATCATGCCTACGCAGGTCTGCTTTTCCAACTCTTGGCAACAATTGCTTTCTCATTCGATGATTACGACCGATATGAAGCGTATCAGAAACGTGCCCACGGTCTTAACAAGGCTCTGTGCACGCACATTCCGCTCGCAGGCCGACAGGAAGCAACGAGTCAAGCAAAAGAGATAGTGAGAAGGCTGATAGACGCAAAGAGCGGGGGATTGGGGATTAGCAAAGCAAGAAGGGGGCTAGGCTTGCTTAGCGCCAACGCTAGCGAAAAAGACTTCGTTGAAGGTCTTAAGTCTCTTGGGTATTGGCTCGGTTTCCTTTCAGAGCGTTATGACCATCGGGGTGACGGTCCGGACGTCTTCTGGCTGATGACAGCTGATGCGGGTCTGGCCCTTGAAGCAAAAAACGAGAAGAAACAAGAGAGGCCGCTGAGCAAGCAGGAGCACGGGCAATTGTTGGTGGCGGAAAAATGGGGTGAAAATCACTTTCCTTCAGCGACGATTATTCCCGTATCCGTACATCCCTCCAGCTTTGCAGACCACAATGCTTATGCGACCAGTACACGACTCCTTACGACAGAGAATGTAATCAAGATGCGGGATTCAATCCTCAATATTCTCGAAGAGCTTTCTGTTCTTCCTTATCAGACTTCCGAGCTCGAGAGTCGGTGCCAGCGCGAGGTGGAAAGCCAGAACCTAACGCCTGAATTAATCCAGACTGCTCTGATTAAAACCTTCGAAGAGCGGCAACAGTAGAGGGGCTGTCAAGAATTGATCTGATGCAGACGGTTGTCCAGATTAGACAAAGAAGTGCTGCTGCAGCTGTAGGCGCTTGCTATGAAGCTCTTCGCCAACACCTACCTGGCTCTGCGTGTGGCCTACTTCAACGAGCTCGACACCTATGCGGAGGCCCGCGGGCTGGACGCGAAGAGCATCATCGAGGCGGTCGGCCTGGACCCGAGGATTGGCAGCCACTACAACAACCCGAGCTTCGGCTACGGCGGCTACTGCCTGCCCAAGGACACCAAGCAGCTGCTGGCGAACTACGACAAGGTGCCGCAGAACCTGATCGGGGCGATCGTCGACGCGAACCGCACGAGGAAGGACTTCGTGGCCGACGTGGTCATCCAGATGGTGATGTACCTGGTCTACGCCGGCGTGCGGAGGCCGCTCGTGGGCGTGTACCGCCTGACGATGAAGGGCGGCAGCGACAACTTCCGCGCCTCGAGCATCCAGGGCATCATGAAGCGCGTGAAGGCCAAGGGCATCCCCGTGCTCGTGTACGAGCCGACGATGGCCGACGAGGAGTTCTTCGGGTCCGAGGTGACGCACGATTTGGAGTCGTTCAAGGAGCGCGCGGACGTCATCGTCGCCAACCGTTGGAGCGACGAGCTGTCCGACGTGGGGGAGAAGGTGTACACGAGGGATTTGTTCAGGAGGGACTAGGGGAGAGGGCTGCCCCTGCTTTTCCGTGGTGTCGAACAACTGAATAGACGATGAATGATTGGAGCCCGGTCGTCGGCCGGGCTTCTTTATGTATCGGGAAATGATTAGTTGCGAGGTAGAGCGTTTGGGTGTTATTTGTCGGCATCTTTTTCGATTATTGAGTTATCTCATGTGTCGGTGGACTGCTTGAATTAACGATGGATCCTCGCACATGCTTCTATCGTTCAAGTGCCCCATTTATGGGCTCCGCCTTCGTGCGTTGAGTTGCCGAGAGGCATCCCGGATCGGGGGTCGTCGTGCTGGACAAGCTCACCTATGCGGGCAACCCCGCCAACATCGAGGGGACGGGCGCCGAGCTCGTGGTTGGGGACATCTGCGACTCCGCGTTGCTGGAGGAGGTCTACGGCGACCTCGCGCTGGACGACCCGGCACGCTTCACGGAGGAGACTCCGTACCATCCGAGCAGCCCCTACAGCTCGACCAAGGCCTCGAGCGACATGCTCGCGCGCGCGTGGTTCCGCACCTACGGCGTGCCGGTGACCATCTCCAACTGCTCCAACAACTACGGGCCCTACCAGCATGTCGAGAAGTTCATCCCCAGGCAGGTCACGAACGTGCTGTGCGGCATCCGGCCGAAGCTCTACGGCGACGGGAGGAACGTGCGGGACTGGATCCACGCGGAGGACCACTCGAGCGCGGTGTGGGCGACACTACCCCTCGTGGGCGTCTGAGGTGGCGAGCAATGACGCCCGCGACGCCGCGTGCGCGCACCCTGCGCAGGAAGGCCAGCCAGGAGTCGTAGCTCTCCGTGTCCACGACGCCCAGGCCCAGCACGCGCCGCCAGCCGTCCTCGTCGCAGCCTATGGCCGTGACCACGGCCGTGGAGGCGACGCGCCGGTCGCGCCTGCACTTGACGTAGGTGGCGTCGACCCAGAGGCAGGGCGTGCGGGAGGCGCCAAGCGGCCTCTCGACGAGCTCCTCGACCTCGGAGTCGAGGTGCTCGCAGATGGCGCTGACCCGGCCCTTCGAGAGCCGCTCTATGCCCATCGCGGCGGCGACCCTCTGCACCTTTCGCGTGCTGGCGCCAGTGGCGCACATCTCGGAGACGGCGGCCACGATGGCCCTGTCCACCCGCTGGTAGCGCTCGATCACGTCGTCCGGGAAGAAGCTGCCGGAGCGGAGCTTCGGGATCCTGAGCGCCAGCGTCCCCACGCAGGGATTTGAGCGGTTTCGCCAGTTGCGCCACCGTATGATGTGTCTGGCACTCGTGGCCAAATGTCGCTCCTACCAGCGGATGTGCCAATTTGGAACATCGTCACACGTGCCGAGAGATGTCTCCGCTCCCTTGCTCAGATAGAACGATTGGGGTCGTAATCGAAGCGTTGGTAGTCCGAAAGCTTGTAGACGTTAGACCCATCCTTGTTACGGATGCTGGAGATCCACATCCTTTGGCGCTCACGGTGCGAGGTAATCTCAAAGTATTCGCCTCTACATAGCAGAACCTTGTTGTGCTTGAGATAGTCCAGAAGATAGTCTTCACGGATGATGAGCTGCCTCCCTGATGCAGACGATTCACTTCGACAGATTACCTCACCTCCGTCATTGACCCACGTACCGCACTCTCCTTGCGTAAGGTTGAGATAGGCAACAAGCTGTTGGCTTGGATTACAGAACCTTGACACCTCATCTATTTGGGAGCGGTCATAGCTCGATTCCCATACATAGTCAGTAATTGCAACAGATGCAATTTGATCCTCATTTGAACGCTCGGAATCAACGAAGTCACGCCAAAGAGTACATGCGTGGCATCTATAGAACTCGCGCTGATAGACGTAGTAGGTGTCGATTGAGAAGAGGTCTGAGCCATTCTTGCCGCCATAGTCGCGAAGGAAGGCGTCAGCTTGGTCGGGGGGAATGAAGCCGCAAGCGGAGTCGAGATGAACCTCGGAGGTCGTTGCCGAAGTGTTCTTACGAGTTACGATTATGCTGAGCGGGACGTATCTCGTCCCGTCTCTCTCGATGACCCTCGTGGTATCAAGGACCTCTCCGATGGTGGGCCCATCGTAAGCGATGTCTCCGGGAAGGCCAAGCAGTGCCCCCGGCATTATGGGGTCAAGGGCATCAGATTGATTGAGGGCGTAGTGCAGCACGGTCGGGTCGATGTCCCTTAGAGGTGAGAGCTCGTTGAACAGCTCCGGTGCGTCAATGAGGGTTCTCGTGGTTGAAGTAATGTGCTTATCAGGCGTCATCTCTGGGAGGCTCGACAACTGCGAAAAGTAGTCTAAAAGGCGCTCAGTTTCTCTGGCGTCAGATGACCGCTCGCTCTGGGTACTAACCACACTCCAGTTGAGAAACTCTTCCCGGAATAGCTCGCTGCGCCTTTTGCGATACGAGTTGTACTCGTCGTCATAGGTATGCTCTTCGTGGAAGGGCGGATAGTTGTCCAACAGCCTGGCGATTAGCCTGAACATCGAAATCCACTGGTACTTCTTCGTTATTCTTTCGAATCCTCTTTCCTTTCCCTCCTCGTAGTGATTTACACGCCGATCAAATGGCGTGCAGAGATCCGCGTCATACCAGTTCTGAAGGATCTCACCAAGGGCCATGTTGGAAAGCTCCCCATCGTCAAACTGGTTGTTCCAAGGCCTTACGTGACCACCGAAGATATAGCGGCCAAAGTCACCGTACCTGCAGGCGCCCCTGCCGTACTCGGTCGTCATTGAGTGGACCAGCCAGCGCATGTTCCAGTACTCAGGAGAATCGTCACCATAGGTGCTCTTGGCCTGTTCCATAAGGCGGTCGATGTCGTCATTCGACGGGGTGTAGCTGTACCAGCTACTGTTACCGCGCTTGTGGATGAGGGGGTAGTCTTCCTCCTGGCCGAGCCGTCCGGCGACGTCATCCACTAGGCAGTCCGCATAGTTTCTGACCATGACATTGGGATAGGTCTCGTTCTCCTTGTAGGTGAAGCTATAGATGCGGTTTGTCGCTTCAAGCCACCTCGTGGCGTCGCGTGAGTTTGAGGCTGCGCCATAGATAGAGGCAAAGAGCCTCTCAGTGATATAGTCGTCTTCGACGGGAAGCAGCCTATCAAGAAGGTCGAGGGCTATATCTGGCTTTCTCAGAAGAATGCAGGACAGCGCTTTCGTGGCTTTGTCCCTGATTTCCCTGCTGCTCGACGACAAGCACCAAGAGAGGGTCAGAGCCGTGGGGAGAAGCCCTCTTGCGTCAATTTCACTTGTCCTGTTCCATGCCCAGCTGATGATGCTGTCGATGTGAGGGCTCTCGAGGAGGGCCCAAGACCACGAGGCGTCTCGAACTCTCTGATTGAGGTCTGCAAGCACGGAATGCAGATACAAACCGTTAAACAGGCTATCTGCAGAGGTCGAGACGTCGATTAACGCATTGAGCAACTCGGTAAGTCTGTCGAAGTCCTCGATAACGTTCTGTTTTAGGTAGCAATCGATTATCTCCGGGGTTCCACAGCGACTCCTCCACCTTATGCTCGAGATAAAGAGATGTGCAGTGTCCTCAGAGCTGCGATTCATGAGCTCGAATACTTCTATCCCAAACCGTTCTGGCAGGATTATCGCGAGGGCTTCGGACACCCTCTGGCCCCATCCTAGGGAAAGAGCTTCCATGACGTCTGGGCTAGACATCAGGTATTCCCTTGCGCTCTCATCCTTTGGCACGTCTTCGAGTAGGTGCTCGGTCTCCATGTAGGAGCCGACCAGTTCATAGGTGAAGACAACGTAGGGGTCCCGACCCTCGCCATAGATTCTGATTATCCCCTCCTCCTCAAGGAGTTGGAGCATTTTGCCAGGATGACGAGTGTCGTTGGATATGCGCAACTTGACTGCCTCGTAAGCGTTCCCATAGTCTACGGATCCGGTCTTTCGGTATTGTGGTTGCGACACAATCGCCCGAAGTGCGTTTCCAACGATGTCGAGGCGTCGGTCAAACCCGACCTTGTCTTCGTCACTGAGCCTTTCGTTGATTCCGTCAATTAGCAGATGGACCGTTTCTGTAAAGCCCATGCTCGGAACCAATGAGCCCAGCCTCTTTTTCTTAGCCGCCTCACAAAGGAGCTTGAGAAGCAGCGGATTGCGGTATTCATCATCAAGGCGAGGTAGCACTGGAGTCGCTAGGTTGTAGTATTCGCAGAACGCTTCGACCGCGTTGTCCTCCCAGTCGAAGCCGTCCAGCTCCATGACGAGTGTGGCCGCATCATTCAAGACTGATTCTGGAATTATGTCTTTGAGACGGGATTTCTTGACCGAGAGGATGAGGAGGACCTCTTGGTAACGTGACACTTCGTTGCAGCAGTATTGGAGATGGTTTCGCCAAAACGTTCCGCCATCCCCTTCGTTTAGCGCATCGATGGCAATGATTGCCCTCCTGTGGGATTCGCCGGCAAAGCGACGCATCTCGTCAAGAAGGACGGAGCCATCAGAAGCTCCCGGAATGGAGCGTGCGACCTGGTCGAGTATTTGGGCATCACAAACGAAGTCTTGCCCTAACAGCAGGAATGCCGGACAGCCGTCAGATACGGCTTCTTGGCATAGCCGTGCGAGATAGCGTGACTTTCCTGTCCCTGCATGGCCAGTAACGACAATAACCCGCTTGTCAAGAACCAAGAGGCCTCGGTTGTTGATGAATGCACTCAGTGTGTTCAGTTCGATTCTTATTTGTTCTAGCGCCGACTTTGTTGTCGACTTCTTTGCATGCCTGAAAGCTTCAAAGCTCTTGAAGGAGGCTGAGTCAACAAGCTGAGAAACACTTGAGATCTGTTTTATCAGTTCATTATCGTCCAGTTGTGAGAGGGATGCGAGGCACTTGGTGAGGCTATCAACCGCCGAGACGAATTCGGCTTCTAGATCGTCCTTGCTGATTTGCTCGCGAAGCTTTTCGAAAGACGCCGCACTGCGCGTGGTGGTGGCAACGAAGGCTTCAATAACCTTGCTGGGACTTAAGAGTGCCTGCAGGTAATCGTCTTCGTGTACGTGAACGTTCAGATGGGGATTGTATTTGCTTCCCAGCGACTTAGCGCTTTCTGCAAAACGACGTTCGACCAATTCCTGCCGGATTAAGAAATCCTGGCCGATTTCTTGACGGGCGATGTGGAGCACACTTAGTTGTTCGTCTGGGTTAAGGTGGGAGAACCTATCTACCAGGTTCTCAGTTAGCAGAATGTCTTTGGATGGCTCGAATGGTATCTGATGAGGGTTGATTGGCGGTTTCCTCTTAAAGGGACGGCTTTGTTCACCAATCAACACGAACTTGATGCAAAATCCACTCTTCTTGTACGTTTTGATGGTGTCGTGGTCAAGCGCCCCATTGATCTTGGCGGTGGTATTCGTGACCGTGACTTGGATGATCAGCTTGTTCTTCTCGTCAATCAGGTCTATAGCCTCAGCGTTACGAGTTGTCTCATTAATGTTTGTAAGGCTCCATCCATACAGAGCGTTAAGGATTCGCTTGTAGAAGTCCTCGGCAAGCACATTCTGTGATTGAAGATTCAGCTTTCCAGCGATGGAGAACTCGGCGTTAAGCGTCGTGAGAATCTTTAAGAAGTCTTCGGCATTTCTAGTTGCCATCAGGGCCATCTGCACCTCTTGAGATTTACGTTGCAGTCTAAGATGTTGCTTTCATTATCCCACTTGTCTGTCGTTGAGGTAGTGACCGCGGCGTTGATGGCTCTTGCCACGAGTCTCTTACACAAAGAAGAACATGCCGACTGGGCAGGCATACGCTTGGATACTGCAACCTCGCATGCCGAAAAAGATGGCTATGGCATCGCCCTTGGTGCTGTCGCCAAGGACGCAGGGAGCGGCAAGCTCTTCAATGAGAAAAGGTGTTAGCGTCGGGCTAGTTTAGCCCGAATGATGGATTAGGAACTATCCGAACTGCTGACATTTTGCTCCATTATGATGAATTCCTTAGTCAGTATTATGCAGAACGTCTCGTTCAGAACCGTCAAGAAAGACTTGCAAAAGAGCTTGATGGAAGAGAGCTACACACGGATTCGCCTGTGCTTATATCTGAGCTTGAGGAACAAAACTTGAGTTGTGACGAGCTTTGTGGTGAAACCGCAAGACGGGCGATTGGCAGCCTGCAGGAGCCTGTCCGTGCGGAGGCGGCTGTAGAGCGCGTCAAGCTGGAGGTTGAGGCGACCGAGCGTCTTGGAGTGATGAAGCAAGACTATGAACGAGATGCTGAAGCCGAGCGAAGGACGCATATCGCCGAACGTCAGGGTATCCAGGCCGAAAGGGATAAGGCGCTCAGTGAGCTTGCTGATGAGAGGGAGAAGGCAAATCGGCAAAGAGCGCGGCAAATTGATAAGCTTTGCTCGTTGGCGGTCATTATGATTGAGGTGCTTGTCTTCTTTGCATGCGCCACCATGCTGCTTCTTCGACTTGATGCCTTAATCGAACGTATGAGCGAGTTCTTTTCAGGCGGCTCTTTCACTAATGCGGCCATTGTTGATCTCTGTATTGGGCTTGTCGGGTGCTTGTCCTTCCTTGGCAGTCGCTTTACGAAAACGCGAGATTGCATCGCCAGGCTGGTCTGGCCGCTAGTGGTACGTTGGTACGACAGGGAATAGATGCGCTACCGGTGGATTTGTAGAAGGACGTGGTGTGGATTGGGCGCAACTAGACAACGCGACATAATTGGTAATTGCGGTAACAGCGTCTACGATCGGTTGCCACCTTTTCGTCGTGAGAATGGTTGTCGAGACTGATGCTGGACACGATTTTGGTTTTGGTGTCCAATTGCTGGCATAATGAAGTGGCAGACTGATTGGCGAGGCAATGGACCAGATGACTTGCATCGAAACAGTGGCCGTTGTTGCGGAGGCAGTGGCGTCAATCTTGGCGCTTGGCCTCTCGGCCGTGGCAATTCAGCAGACGCGAGCGCAGATAGAGCTGAGCAATAAGCAGTCCCTGTTTGATAGAAGACTTGCCATCTATTCGATGGCAAGTAAGCTGACGCACTATTATGAAACCTATCGTGCTTTACGAAAAGAGGTCTCAGCGTCTGACAAGAGCTATGCCGCGGACTTCTTGGTCTTGGCTCCAGATGAGCTCTTCAGGGATGCGGCTGAGTGCATCTCTTTCCCAGGGACCTCGAGTTCGTTACAAACGCTGTACAGTGGGGTCGAGGCTCTCGGAAGGACTGCGCAAGAGGCGAGGTTCGTCTTCTCCTCAGGGCTGGGCGAGAGGGTTTCGCGTTTTGTTGACGGTTACGCTTCTTTGCTGATTGTCATGCATCGGTACGAACAGAATGTCGTGAGTATTGCGAGCCCCATTCCTGATGATGCCAGTGCGCCAACCAGAGAAGAACGGACCAATCACATCGATGAGGATGCCGTTGAGAAGGTATATCGGAGGCTCGATTCCTCCTATGTAGCGATGGTTGATGAGGGCATCCTCGACAAGGTGGCAGAGGAGATTAGGCTGTGCTAGCTGGACGCAGAGAATAGAATTGAAGTGTCATGACGGGGTCCGACTTTTGAATGTGCTGCGCATTCGTATGGGCGTGGTTCCACAACATCAGCCCGATAATAAGCATGACTCATATCTAAACGGCTTTCGGCGTTCTCTGGTCTGAAGGGGCCCCGTCATGACACCTGGAACTGACTTAGCCTTCCTTGGCATCCGTACACGTGAAGAGCTCGCATCGTTTCTGGGGATTAAACTTAGCATCCTAACGATGTACGCCTATGCCCGCGATAAGAAGGGAGCTTTCTACGGCTCCTTTGAGATTGGAAAGAAGAGCGAGGGTAAGAGCAGGAGGATTGACGCCCCGACACCTCAACTGAAGAGCATCCAAAGACGAATTGCGAGAGAGCTTGCGTCGATATATGATCCACCCTCGTGCGTACATGGCTTCCTGGAAGGAAGAAGCATAGTTTCAGGTGCGGGGCATCACGTAGGGTGTCCAATCATTCTCAGTTTGGATCTGAGAGACTTCTTTCCCTCCATTGTCGAAAAGCGGGTGCAAGGGATGTTTAGGGCGAAGCCCCTCTCTTTTCCTATGGAGGTGGCTAGTGCTTTAACGGGTCTGTGCTGTTATAGGGGGAGCCTACCGCAAGGAGCGCCAACGTCACCAGTGCTCAGCAATATGATTTGCATGCGGATGGATAAGCAGCTCTCTTCGTTTGCCCACGCCCGTGGGGTGTACTACACGCGATACGCCGACGACATCACCTTTTCCGGGAAAAGCAAACGGGCTGTGAATAGGCTCATCGATGTCGACAGCCCCGACTTGCTGTGCGCAGAGATTAGGGAGATTATCAGAAAGAACGGCTTCGAGGTAAACGAGGCAAAGAGCCACGCAGCTCGTAAGACAGAGCGGCAAGTGGTGACCGGCATCGTGGTGAATAAGAAGTGCAACTATCCGCGCGACGAGTATCGCAGCCTGCGGGTGGTTTTCCATAACTGGAAGAGCAGGGGAGCAGAATACGCGATAAGACAGTATGTTGCCCACGAGCCTGGTTACAAAGAACGGCTGTGCGCTGATGGTGAGGAGGCTCCCTCTGAGGAGGCCTTCAAAAGGCATTTGCGCGGCAGGCTCGAATACTACTCGATGATTGACTCCGCGAATGATGCGCGGTCGACGTCTCTAGAGCGGCTCTGGACGATGTATCACGATCTGACTGGCGAAAAGGTGAGCTACGCGATTCCCGCCAGGGCTGTCTTGCGTATCGACACATACTATAAGCATGCGGAATTCCCAGGTGAAAAGACGAAGAAAGAATTCGATGCTGTCGGTAGCTGCTTCGTGACCACTGACGGCAGACTTGTTACGTGTGCCCACTGTATTGCCAGCGAGGGGGTATCGCTTGACCTTCCTGACGACTGCCTGTGCAGTATTACGAAGCTGGGCTCAAGGAAGCCGCTGTGTAGCATTCCGGTCAATCGCTTCACCAAGTGCCCAAGCTGTGACTTTGCTTTCGCAGCATTGCCAGAGGAACTCAAAGATGTACCGGCATTAGCAATGGATACAGAGAACCGCCCCGTTGTCGATCAAAGAGTGCGAGCGTTCGGCATGTTCAATGGGGCGAGAGAGGTGAGAGAGCAGGCTTGCAGGATTAATCAAGCGTCGTGGGATGGCGTGCATTTTCGTGTCGATGCCCCTTCATCAAGGGGATGAGCGGCGGTCCCGTGATTGGGCAGCATGGTAAGGTCATCGGTGTGGTGTGGAAGGGGAGCCCGCCCGACGACTACAATCTTGATGGGCATTTCGTTTGGGTGGGGGCCGCACTGAAAGACATGGAGTGACATATTGACGTCTCAAGAGCTGCCGAACGCAGAAGGAACGGCTCTCTGTCTGAGGATTGCCATCGAAGAGGGGCTGTTCGCAAAAAGGTTGCTATTCCATCGGGAGAGGTATCCCAAATCGTCCCCTCAGCTGACGCTGATTGCAACGCCGTTCCTGGCGCTTATCGCCCACTCCATGCCTTCGTTTCTTCAACATGCTTTTCATTGGAAAGTGAAGGAGAGCCCTGCGGCAGTCAAAGAGATTCGCCACAGGATGAAATCGCTGGATTTGGAGCATATCACCTTCGAAGAGTACTCCCGCGACGTCCATGAGGTATTTGATAATGCGCATCGAGGGTTTGCTGGACACGGAGGCCTTCTGGGCCTGCTGCGTGATCGTCTCGTACCGGATGTTGGTGTCACATACTATGCTCGTACGCCCATATACAGTACGACCGGAACGGCGTACAACTTGTATGGGAGTGCCCCAATTCCCCGCACGCCCGAGCTGTCAACTGAGATCGGCTTTTGCATTGGTCAGACGTTGGCTCCCGCGGTCGCAATGGCCGACAGCTGCTTTACTCCCGAGCCTGCATTTGTACCAGAGTTCGTAACGTCATCAAATGATCTTAGACTTGCATCGCTGGTCGGTCGTTTCTCTGACTATGGCTACGACGGCGTGACTGCTTTCTTTCTTCTCTCCGAGCGCATGACAACACTCTCGTCAGTCAAAGCGCTTCGCCAAGGAGGGTTTCTCGAAGACGTTGTATGGATGAAGTTCGAAACAGTCGCCCTGTACCATACTTACAAGGCATTGTCGAACCTCGTTGGATCCTGGCATCGTCCGGGAGTTGCACCTGGCCTTCCAGAGGGACTCATCAGTGAGATCCAAGGGCTGACCACACACGCGGAAAAGCAAGTGCTTAAGAGAATGCGAAGGTTAAGAAACGCCTTCATCCATTACGACTTTGGTCCTGGAATCGTGCCAGTTTCACGGCAGCCAAGGAGTCCATCGGAGACCTTGCAAGCGGCAATCGTGAACACGGTTGGTATGAGCTACAAAGAGTACGAGCAGTTTCTTCTGCTGACACATGAGGAGCTGGTCTTAAGACTACAGCGCCTCTTAAGCTTTCCGGAATACAGCGTGTGGCGAGACCCTGGCGATGATTAGGTGTGGCGCTACCAGCTCTGCGAAGCTGTTTGAGCTTCAGGGTGAAGAGTGGGCCGAGTGTCGTTCATTAGTGCGTTTGGATTTAGTGGCTTGGCGTGTTCATTTGCGCTTACCAACTGAAAGGGGTCATCATGTCAGAATCGAATGCGGTGGCAGCGGTAAAGGACTTGTTCGGTCTAGGTGAAGCTGCAAAGGGTGGGGCTGAAAGCTTCGCAGAGTTGTCTCCAGGGAGAAAAATCGTCAGTGCTGCTCGCGCCCAAATGAAAGTGACGAGTTGCTGAATGAGCGTACGAAGACGCTCGTAAGCAAGGCAAAATTCGAGGAATGGCCAAGCGATTGTTTGGCGATGCGTCTTGTTGACCTGTACGAGAGCGTGGGCAGGAGGGCAAATCTCGAACAGGTGGTCTCCTTTGCCTCAAAAATGCTCGAGGACGGCAAGAAAATTGAACAGGAGACTGTCGCAGACGTTGACTCGGAATGGCTGAACTACTTCATCGATCACTCGGAAAAGGTGACCACGGAGGAACTACAGGTAGTTTGGGGCGCGATTCTGGCTGGAGAGATAAAATCGCCGGGCACCTTCTCAAAGAGGACCATGTCGATTCTCGCCGACATGAGCAAGGAAGATGTAGAGGCCTTTAAGGCGTTTTGTTCTTTGACGTTGGTGAAGGACACTAAGCATGGCCGCATCTACTATCCCGTCCTCCTTCTAGACGATGACCGTAGTTCATACAACGGTGGCAAGATAAAGTGGACGAGCATGAGAGAGCTCATTGCACTTGGCTTAGTTGACATTGACGGTCAGAAGACGATGACTATCCATGTTGGTAGCAGAGTTCGATTCAGTGTTGACGAAACAGCTGTTGCGCTGTATTTTCCGACCGAGGTCGGTGAGATTGGATCGATACCATTTGGTCCGACTCTGACAAGGGCGGGGGAGGAGCTCGCGGAGCTTTGCAAGGAGCGTGATGAGGACGGTATCAAGGACGCTCTTCTAGCCATGGCCGCCGACATTGGTTTTAAATTTGAGTTCGAATAGTGCCTAGTGGGCATGGTTGACAACGCGTTCGGGTCTTCTGCGCAACAACCCGAGCTTTGGCTACGGCGGGTACTGCCTGCCGAAGGACACCAAGCAGCTGCTGGCAAACTACAGCAAGGTGCCGCAGAACCTGATCGGGGCGATCGTCGACGCGAACCGCACGAGGAAGGACTTCGTGGCCGACGAGGTCATCCAGCGGGTGATGGACCTGGTCTACGCCGGCGTGCGGAGGCCGCTGGTGGGCGTGTACCGCCTGACGATGAAGAGCGGGTCGGACAACTACCGCGCCTCGAGCATCCAGGGCATCATGAAGCGCGTGAAGGCGAAGGGCATCCCCGTGCTGGTGTACGAGCCGACGATGGCCGACGGGGAGTTCTTCGGGTCCGAGGTCACGCACGATCTGGAGTCGTTCAAGCGGAGGGCGGACGTGATCGTCGCCAACCGCTGGAGCGACGAGCTCTCCGATGTGGGGGAGAAGGTGTACATGCGGGATTTGTTCAGGCGGGACTAAGGGCTTCCTGCCAATTGTGACAACATGCGGCATTTGTCGTCACATTCGGCGTGCCTCTCGCCAATTGTGACGACACGGCACACTTGTCGTCACGTTCTACTGTGCTGGCCCAGCAAAACGCTAACTGTCAGTTAGCATCCCGACCTCGCCAGGCAAAGCCCCGACATGGGGATCACCGAGGTGTGCGCGACGCTGAGCGCGACGGTCACGATGGCCGACCCGGACGCGAGCTCGGAGGGCCTGGACTACTTCTGGGAGTGCAGGGAGGACGGGTACGACTACTGGTGGTACGAGTGGCCCACGTCTGACTTCGAGTTCGTGTCGACCCATGACCACTGGGCGCAGCGACCAGAATAGTCTACTGACGCTTACGCGGGCTCCCAGATAGGAGATCAAGACTACGACAGACAATCCTAAACTTGTTCTCGTTATCCGTGATTTGTTGTGCGTTACTGAAAAGTGGGGTGACGGATGGATCGTGGTCGGGAATCCAAAAAGATCAATGAGCAGAGAGTCTTTGAGCTCGCTCTAGGTCGCACCAGAGAACATGGTGGCTATTCGCGTAGGGTCGTCGATCGCCTCGCAGGAGAGGTGATCCTGCGCGATGATGATGAGTCCCCTGATATCGTCCTGAGAACGAGCGGGAAGACGAGGACTGGAGTCGGAAGGCTAGTCGGCGTTGAACACTTCCGCGTCGATCAGCTTCTCGAGGAGAGAAAGAACCAGAAGAAGCGAAATACCCGCGCAACAGCAGAGAGCTTCTCAGCTGTTGCGCGCTGGGGCTCTGAAATGGAGCGAATGCAGAATCGCTATTCAAAAGACCAGGTGGATGAGTTGTCGCCCGCTCTTCTTGATGACTTCGGTCGGGTAGTCAATGGTATCCATCAAGCATACGGAAACGCTAATCTAGGAAGCTTCGTAAAGGCGTTCAGCGATAGCTTCGACAACCATCTGAATAACGTTGATCGGTACAGAGCACATCTTGAGGACCTGCGGAATGCGGGTGAAGAAGACCCGCTTTTGGTCTTCTTGGTTGAGACTCACTGCAACTATTCTGACCTCACTCTGTGGGAAGGGTACAAAAACAAAGGTCTTGTTGATGGTTATCTTCCCATCTTTACCGAGTTGGTTCGCGTCATAGAGAGATGCCGCGGAATGGTTGACTACGTTCTTGTCGCGATGTGTCCCGTTGCTGCTAACGATGTGGTCGATGCCGTTCTGATTGACTGCATGAACCCCAGACTGAGCCTTGCAAAGGCAAAGGTGCCGATTTGTGAGTATCTGGGATCTAATCACGGCATCCCGATTCACAAGGGAATTGTCTCGCACATGGTTCCTCGCGATGATGGTGAGGAGATCACTTTCTGGCCTGTAGTTGACCAGGGTGAGGCGTTGAGTCCTGAATTTGTGTTTTGGCAGGATGTGTCAGAGTTCTGGCGAGCAATTGGGCTTCGCCGCGCGGGGCAACCCTTTACAGCTAACCATTGGGTCCAAATGTTTCTTTGCCTGGTTGGTGATTATGCAGACCGTGATTACTCTGCCGGTGCGGAGTTCGATGATAGGTGGCTTTACCTCTGGAAAAAGGAGATGGGAGAAGAAGAGTGGCAAAGGCGCTCGGCGCTGTATGAACGCAAAGCTGACTTGCTATGCGACTGATGCTTCGTTGTTAGGGCAGAGGAACGAAGAGCGGGTGGAATAGTCCAGCACGGGGAGGGCAACGTGTGTGTTTGTAGTTCTTGCTTTGCGCCATTGCCCGATACCGTCCCAACGAGGACTGGTGGTAACCCGCTAAAGGAGGCTGAGGGCAGGTCGCCAAGCTGGGACAGTAGGGGAGGAAGCAATGAACAGCATTGGAGAGCTAGAGGTTGCAGCAAAGCGCGTGAGGCGCGCGTTGGAAGCTGCCCGCGACAGTGATGAGTTCAGGGGTGTACAGCCGCTTCAGTGCTTTCCTGACGGCTGTTGCGGAGTGGCATCCAGCCTGCTCGCCGAGTACTTACGTCAGCGTATGGCCATCGACACAATCTGGGTTTCCACGTCACGCGATGACTGGTCACACGCCTGGCTGGCTGTGAAAGATAGTTCCCCCCAACCAGTGCCGCGAAGGCACGTCCGCGACGGTTTACGGCCCGACATCTTGGCGGTCATGTCGTCATATGGTGCAGTCTTCGATGACGCCGAAGACGGTCGGTACTGCGAGGAAGACGTGAGTAGGCTGATTATCATCGATGTTACCGCCGATCAGTTTCATGATAGCAACGGCCCTGTTTACGTCGGTCCGCTCGATGCGTTCTACCGCACGTTCGAGTTTCGCCTCGCGGTTGATCACGAGGGGCTCAGCGCTGAAGAGCTGCGTTTCTACGATACGATGATGACGTATTTGGGCGACTGAGTTCAAATCGCGAGTCGCAAAGCAGGGCTGTGCGTATGTGTTGGGGTCGGACGACGCTCTCCCTTATGGCTAAAGTCACCTGGCGCGAACAACGAGAAGATGATGGTTACGCTTTACAACGAAGGCGGCTCTTCGAGAAACAGCCCGAGGGTTTTTCACTTGGCGATGAAACAGGCAATCGATACCAGTCTCGAGTTTAGGACGAGATGAAGGCGGTGTAGGATACGAGAGAATTCAGGATTCCGGGTGATAGCCGACGCCTACGAAGGGGTCCTTACACCAGAATATCCGACGCTATCACGACGGCAGCGAACCGATGGCGGTCACCAAGGTAGTCGAGATTCAATGCGCCCTTGGTTGGCCCGTGTTGACGATACAACGCTAGCTTTGACGGGCAAAGCATTGCTCATGTTACCATGAGTTAATTTGCAGCGTCATGGGATACAATTCAGAGCTTGCTTTCGTTTTAGTGGTGCTATCTTTTTAATTGCTTATGCGCAAGGTATGCTGCAAGTGCGTTTGAGAGCGGAGGCCCTGCTTTCATTTGTACCGATGGGCACGTGAGGAGAAGGTTGGGATGAAAGAGGGGCTACTTCCGATTTCCCTAACTCCGTCGCACGACATTACGACGCCCTTGCGGTATCCGGGTGGCAAGAGCGTGCTCTTCAGCTTTGTCTCTTCCGTAATCAGTAGCTGTGGTTGCGCTGGGGGCAAATACGTTGAGCCGTTTGCAGGTGGAGCGGGGCTCGCACTGAGGCTTCTCCAGGCGAAGACTGTTTCCTCAATTGTGATAAACGACTTTGACGATCAGGTGTTTGCCTTCTGGGACGCTGCGGTCAACCATTCGGAGAGGTTCATCGAGGTCTTCGATGAAACCGAGCCGACTATAGAGGAGTGGCATCGCCAGAGAGACCTCTTGAAGAACTCGGATGATCCTCTTGAAGTTGGCTTCGCATTCTTCTTCATTAACCGTACAAGCCGTTCTGGCGTGGCCAATGGCGGTGTAATCGGTGGCCTTGCCCAGCAAGGTGCCTATAAGGTTGATGCGCGCTACAACAAGGCATCGCTGCGTAACAAGCTTTTGTTTCTCCAGGAAAATGCCAACCGTATCAGCGTGCGGCATGTGGATGGGGCGAGTCTCGTAAGGGATTTGGCCAGGGAGGTGAATGCCTTCTTCTTTATCGATCCGCCGTACGTGCAAAAGGGGAGAAGCCTCTATCTCAATGCATTGCAGAAAAGCGACCACGAAGACCTTGCTTCGGTTCTCCATGATGCCGGGGACGCCAACTGGTTGCTTACGTATGACGATGACCCATTGATTAGGGGCTTGTATAAGTCGGAGATTTGTGGAACGTACCAACTAGATTACAGCGCGCACGGGCGAAGAAAGGCGGCGGAGCTGATGATTGCCTCCGATTCTGTTCGGAGCGCCGTTGACCGTGTTCTAGGAGGGGAGAGCGATGGCTAGGATTACTGAGGACTGGGAAGGCCAGCACATCGAGACGATTCCTCTGGAGAAGCTCGTACTTTGGTCGGAGAATCCAAGGGATCCCATTGACGCGAATGCTGATAATGAGCAAGTCATTAATAATGCGCTCAATGGCAAGGGGGCGGACTCAAAATGGGAGTTGGCTAAGTTTGCCAAGGTGATGGGGGAGAAGTACGACTTCAGCAGCTTGCCGACCGTGGCCCCTATAGAAGGAACCGACAAGTATACCGTCTATGACGGGAATCGTAGAGTCATTATTGCGATGATAAAGGCATGGGATGCGCCTTCCGTACAATTACGTACTAAGTTGCCGGTGTTTCCTGAAGAGATTCCGTGCAACGTCTGTTCACGTGCTGATGCCTTGAGATTTGTCTTTCGTCGCCACTCTGAGAATGGGTCTTGGAACCAATATGAGCGTGACATTTTCGCCCATAAGTACATGAGTGAGCCGAAATCCGTCTTGGTAAGGCTTGAAGACTTGATACAAGCCGTTACAAGATGGCCGAAGATTAATCTTCGTTACGTTGAAGAAGACATCTTGAATGACAAGCACCTGAGGGAGTTCGGGCTTAATCCAGAAGCGGAGGACTTCGGAGTCTCTCCCGAAATGCTTGAAGAATTGATTGAGGCTATTGCGGTTGGGATTGCGGACGGATCTCTGAACACTCGTGGCAATAGGAACGATCCGACCAAAGCGCTTTCGGAAGATTTGCTGAAACGCGTCCATGATGACGCTGCACAGCATGAAGACAGTGCAGTACAGAGCGGCGAGGCTGGAGCACAGGGCACTGATGGCTCGTCGGGTGGTGCTGAAGAAGCTCCCGGCAGCACGGGTCAGGGCAGCCTTTTTGACGATGACCCAACTGATGGTGGCCTGACGGAAGAAGACTCTGATGACGTTGATTCAGGCCAAGAGTCGGTTGATGATGAAACGGCGGAGGATGTCGTTGATGAGACTGATAGCGCCGATGGAGGTGGTCAACGCCGGACGCGAGTGACGAGGGAAAGGGGCTACAGCGTCTTTAACGGGAGATTGAGTCTTCGTGCGGGCGCCGTGAACAATCTATACAGGACACTTGAGTGCCTGTGGGAAATGAACGAAGCTGGCGAGATTGAACAGAACGCGGGCTTCTACGGGGTCTTTAGGATGGGCCTAAGGCTCCTTGCGGAAACGGCTGCAAGGGACTTGTGGCCGTCTTCGGAGAAGAAGCCCCTTAAAGCTTATGTCTCTACCTATGCTGATCCTGCAAAAAAGGCGATCCGGTCGTCAGGGAGGGGCAACGACCTCGCTACGTTCCTTAGTGGCCAATCAGTCACTATTGAAAGTATCGAAGGACTGTTGCAAATGGGTGCTCATTCATACACCTCGTCTTCTGGACGTGAGCAGGCGCTTGCGGTCAGCATCTTCTTGGCAGAGATGCTGAAGCTGAGCCACGGGAAGTGATGTGGCGCACGCAATTGGCTGCTTGATAACAAGAGAATGCGGGGAGAGGGAATTGACACAATATGAAAGCTTAAGCATTCGGGTGTCAGTCATTGCGATTATAGTATCAGTGGCAATACCACTTGTCCAATTCATATACCGAAAGATGCAGCGGCCGGTTGTCAGTGTCATTCCATTTGATGTGCAGCCATTGATACTCAACTACGATCGTTTCGGTTCGTACGTGAGGTTCTGCTTCTCTATTCAGTGCGAAAAGCAAGCTTGCGTCGTAAAGTCGATTGGCTTCAAAGCAGAGCGTCTTGATGGCGGGAGCTCATATGAAGCCAAGTGGATTCAGCTCAAGCCCATTTTTGCGAATTGGATGTTTGCGGGTCCTCAACAGGCGTCTATCAGCAGCGCCACCTTGGTTCACCCAATCAAGGTTGACGAAGGCAAGCTCGAGCCCCTGAACGTCGAATTCGAGGCGCACGGAGGGAAGGGTCGCCAGCATCTCCTAGAGACACTTGTGATGACGATAGACTGTGCGTGCAAAGAGCAACGCAGCGTAGAAGAAGTGCTCTCGGAGCAATCGGTCAGCGCGGCCATTGATGAGCTGGGGAAGGAATGCCTCTGGCAAGAAGGTGAGTATGTCGCAGAGATCAGTGTCAAATACGATGCAAAAGGGCTGCTGACTCAGCGATACCGCTTCAGGATTGATGCTGCACAGGCAATAGTCTTGCGTGACAATGCTCGCGTAATGGCGGGGTTGGTTGTTCCAGCGGATATCCCTGGCATGAGGAGACAACTGCAGCCGCTGTGCCTGGACGTGGAGCCTATCGAGGGGAAATGAAGTGACTGAGGCGCTACGCATGTCACTTTGATGGAAGCCGGTGTCTGACGTAGCCTAGAAATCCCCACTGTCACAAAACGGAATCCCCCACGCTCACATGGGGAATTCCCCGCTCTCACGAAGGTGCGGCATGCCCGTCGCCCGAGACGTCGTAGCTTCCTTGGCAAGGGTGATCGTGTCGGGAATGTTGGTGTAAGCCCGGGACTGGCCCCTAGGTAGGGAAAACGGCCATTGCCTAGAATCTGAATCACCACAAGACAGGTTCTAGTGAAAGGCA
>Ga0256405_10004650_pt1 | contig 25260 bp, 21 predicted proteins | sample RumenRJG_02DNA_FD_189096 | JGI IMG/M metagenome (GOLD analysis project Ga0256405, IMG submission 189096) | Bovine rumen microbial communities from Lethbridge, Alberta, Canada - RJG_02 | ecosystem: Host-associated > Mammals > Digestive system > Stomach > Rumen | place: Canada: Alberta... | reverse complement strand
CGCGGGTATCTCGCAAAGAATGTCTACTGGAAGCGGTACGGGCTTGGCGAGGAGGAGACGGAATCGGAACTGCTGACCGGGGAAACGGAATCGGAAGCGCCGGCCGATGAGACCGAATCGGAAGCGCCGGCCGATGAGACCGAATCGGAAGCGCTGGCCGATGAGACTGAATCGGAAGCGCTGCTGCAGGAGACCGGACCGGAAGGGCCGGTACAGGAGACCGGGTCCGACACGATTTCACAAAAGACCGCACTGCCGGAGAGCGGGCAGGATGCGAAGGCGCAGACGGAAGCGTCTGAGAGGGAAGAGAGCACGGAGACAGAGTCCGAAGAGAAACCGGTCAGAAAGTACCGCTGCATCTCCGATGACGGACTGTTCATCCGCAGTGCCCAGACAACCGATTCGGAAGCGGTCGGATTGATCCCATTCGATGAAACGGTGGATGTGCTTGACATACAGGGCGAATGGGCAAGAGTCCGGTATGAGGACAAGGAAGGATACAGCAAGCTGGAATATCTGGAGAAGCTTCCGGACGGAAGAAAGAAAGATGAAGGCTCTTTAGAGACCAGGAATCAGAGAGCCGGCTGAAAATGATCAGAAGGAACCGGACTGCAGCCGAAGCGCAAGCCGGTTCTTTTCACATTTTTGCCATAATTGCGACATAATTCGGTCGAAAAGCCGCTGTAAGATGAGGACAGTTTTGAAAGAACGGCAGTCCGGAAGGACATGCGTATCAGGATAGAAGGAGGAATGAAGACATGAAGAAGGCAGTATTGGCAGCAATGCTGGCATCCCTTACGATCGGAGCGGCAGCGGGAGGAATCGCGACATTCTCAGCGGCGCAGGAGGACACGCAGCTGCAGGTGACGGATGATGGGACGGCCGGGGAGAATCTGCAGGCAGATGAGGAGAACTCCGGTATGGAGGAAGATGCGCAAAGCTTCACCGAAGCAGCCGTATCCCTCCCGACAGGCAGCATCGAAAAGACGAAGCTGGCAGATGCGGAGAATGGAGATACCATTGCCGACATCGCGGAAAATGTCATGCCGGCGATGGTCTCCATTACCAATACATCGGTACAGGAGGTCAGAGACTGGTTCCTCGGCGGGAACATGCAGTATGAGAGTCAGTCTGCCGGTACCGGCGTGATCATGGGAGCGAATGATACGGAGCTTCTGATCGTGACCAATAACCACGTTGTGAATGACGCAGATCAGCTGGCGGTAACATTTATCAATGAAACATCGGTGGAAGGAACGGTCAAGGGAACGGATGAGGACAATGATCTGGCCGTTGTTTCCGTGAAGATCGAAGACATTGACGAAGATACGCTGGAGCAGATCCGGTCTGCGAATGTGGCGGATTCTGAAGAAATCAGGGTTGGCGAGCAGGTGGTTGCGATCGGAAATGCGCTCGGATACGGCCAGTCGGTAACGACCGGGATCGTCTCTGCGCTCGGCAGAGAAGTCAAGGTACGCGATAACTACGGGATTTCAAGCTATGAGAAGCTGATCCAGACAGATGCAGCCATCAATGCGGGGAATTCCGGCGGAGCCTTGCTGAACATGAAGGGCGAAGTGATCGGCATCAATTCTGTCAAGGCAAGCTCCAGCGGAGTGGAAGGAATGGGCTATGCCATTCCGACAGAGAAAGCACTTCCGATTATCCAGAACCTGATGAATCGGGAGACGAGAGAGAAGGTGTCGGAGGAAGACGCAGCATATCTCGGAATTACCGGAGACAATGTGGATGCAAGTGTATCCCAGCTGTACGGACTTCCGATCGGTGTCTATCTGAGCGATGTCACGCCGGATTCTCCTGCGGAAAAGGCCGGCATGAAAAAGGGAATGATTATGACCGGCTTCGACGGACAAAAGATAGAAACGATGAATGATCTTCAGGAACTGCTTGCCTATTATGCGGCAGGAGAGACGGTAACCGTGACCGTGCAGAGCGCTGACGAGAGCGGTGAGATTCAGGAACAGGATCTGACCATGACGCTGGGCCGCAGGTCGGATTACATTCAAACGAACTGAGATTTGACAAAAAGGGGAGGACTTTGTATAGTAACAATACCGTGCAGCCGGGGAGATAGCGGTGCCCTGTACCTGCAATCCGCTATAGCAGGGGTGATGCCGAGCTGAGGCTTCTTGTTTGTAGAGCAGCGCTTCATAAGCGGTGTTGACGTCTGGGTCCTGCGCAACAGATCTCTGTGAACCGTGTCAGGTCGGGAACGGAGCAGCACTAAGCAGACCCTTCTGTGTGCCGCAGGGCTGCCTGGATTGAGCTGGCTGTGGAGAAAGCGTCTGTGGACGGTTGTCGAAGCAAGGCGCACGGTAAAGAAAAGAACAGGCAGTCCCATGGGGGCTGCCTTTTTGGATTCGGGCTACGGTGACTGACGACAACGCAGCAGCTGGAGAATCAGGCAAGGATTGTGACAGTTAATTAGGAAACGGTGTACCAGGAATAAGGGGCGGGACATGAGGCCTGAGGAAAAGGACAGGAGCGATATGCTCCGGGAGGATGAGCGCTTTATGCGCGCGGCAATGGCGCAGGCCCAGAAGGCCAGGCTGCTGGATGAGGTGCCGATCGGCTGCGTAATCGTGCGTGAGGGAAAGATTATCGCGCGCGGCTATAACCGCCGCAATACAGACCGCAATACCATCTCCCATGCCGAGATGAACGCGATCCGGAAGGCCTCCCGGAAGCTGGGAGACTGGCGCCTGGAGGGCTGTACGATCTATGTTACGCTGGAACCCTGTCAGATGTGCTCCGGCGCGATTGTACAATCCAGAATTGACCGGTGTGTGATCGGCGCGATGAACCCGAAGGCCGGCTGCGCCGGCTCTGTCATGAATCTGCTTCAGATTGCGCAGTTCAATCATCAGGTGGAGATTACGAAGGGCGTGCTGGGAGAAGCGTGCGGACAGATGCTCAGTGACTTCTTCCGGGACCTGCGTCGCAGAAAGAGCCGGGAGGATTCTGCCCTCGCAGAGGAACCGGCAGCTGATCCGGAAAATGAGCCGGATCCGGAAATCGAAAGCGCGAATGCATTTTGCTCTTGAAAACAGAGAGAAATATGATACAATAACAAAGCCTGTTCCGGATGGAGCAGGAACTGGAGAGATATCGAAGTGGTCATAACGAGCCGCACTCGAAATGCGGTCGTCCTTTACTGGGCGCGTGGGTTCGAATCCCACTCTCTCCGCTCTAAAAGCCCCGTATTTACGGGGTTTTTTATTTTTACCGCCTATTTAGCAATCTGCTTATACGAAACCGGTTGATTTTGCAAATTTTTCATGGCTAACTTAAAAAAGTAAATCCAGTGCAAGAGTAAATTCTTGAGAAAGATGGTACTATGTAGATGACGCTTTCTGCGGGATACGGAGGATACCGGTGGAAGACGTTGCGATTGCGGATAGAAGACGACAACAGTTCAGTGAAGAGGGCTTCAATCATATGATTTCTAAAATTGTGATTACCGGCGGACCGTGTGCCGGAAAATCTACTGCGATGAGCTGGATCAGGAATGCGTTCTCGCAGCGCGGTTACAGCGTTCTGATTGTACCTGAGACGGCAACGGAGCTGATTACCGGCGGAGTGGCTCCATGGACATGCGGGGCAAACGTGGAATATCAGAAGTGCCAGGTAGAGCTGCAGATTACGAAGGAGCGCCTGTTTGAGCAGGCCGCTTTTACCATGAGTGCTGAAAAGATTCTGATCGTCTGTGACAGAGGCATCATGGATAACCGTGCTTACATGAACGAGGAAGAGTTTGAGAGCGTACTCCGTGCGCTCGATGGGGATATTGTAAAATGGCGCGACGGATATGACGCCGTGTTTCATCTTGTCACTGCTGCAAACGGAGCGGAAGAATACTATTCCAACGCAAACAATGCTGCGCGCTATGAGACAGCGGAAGAAGCAATTTCACTGGATGACAGACTGCTCTCCGGCTGGGTGGGACACAAACATCTCAGGGTGATTGATAACGCAACCGATTTTGAGGGAAAGATGAAAAGACTCGAGAAGGAGATCGCCTCTTTCCTTCAGGAGAGCCATCCCTATGAGATGGAGAGAAAGTTCCTGATTGCATTTCCGGATATCTCCTGGCTGGAAAGCAATCCGCTCTGCAGAAAGGTGGAGATAGAGCAGGTGTACCTGAAATCAGATCCCGGGGAAGAGATCAGAGTGCGGAAGCGTGGTGAAAATGGCCATTACATGTACTATGAGACGCACAAAAGGCCGATTAGCGGAATGAAGAGAATGAGTACGGAACGCCATCTGTCTCAGTCGGAATACCGGCATCTTCTGAAAAATGCGGATCCGGAAAGGCATCGGATCAGTAAAACCAGATACTGCCTGACCTATGAGAACAGATACTTCGAGATCGATATCTACCCATTCTGGAAGGAGCAGGCGATTCTGGAAATAGAACTGCGGGACGAAAAGGAAGAAATATGCCTGCCTTCCGAGATTCGGCTGATCCGCGAAGTGACAGATGATCCGGAATACAAGAATGCATCTCTTGCAAAGGAGGCTCTTTGATGAAGGAGGAAAACGATCGGATGAGCGAAGGCACGACTGGGCTGATTCATATCTGCTGCGGCGACGGCAAGGGAAAGACTACCAGCGCGATGGGGTTGTGTCTGAGAGCCGCGGGTGCCGGGCTCAGGGTCGTGATCTATCAGTTCATGAAGGATGGGCAGGCCAATGAGAGGACCATACTGGAGAAGAATCCGAACGTAACATTTTTAAATGAAGTGAGAAGCGTTTGCTTCAGCTTCCGGATGAGTGAAGCGCAGAAAAGCCGGGAGCAGGCGCGCTATCTGACGGATCTTGAACGGGTATCGGAGTACGTCAGGCGTGAAGGAGCGGATGTTCTGCTGCTGGACGAGGCACTGTACGCGGTTTCCAGCGGGCTGCTGAGCGAGCAGATACTGACGGAGTTTCTGGATCAGAAACCTGAGAAGCTCGAGGTGATTCTGACCGGAGGTGCCGCCTCCGGTGCGCTGATGGAGCGCGCGGATTATATTTCCAGAATCGTGAATGAGAAGCATCCCTTCCAGAGAGGAATCCGCGCAAGGGAAGGAATAGAATACTGATGGCCTACATCATTACAGCGGTGGGAGCCGGCGGTAAGACCACCTATCTGAAAAAACGCGCGCTGGAGTATCTGCGTCAGGGAAAGCGGTGCGCGCTGACTACGACGACCCATATCTGGCCGGTGGAATCCGGGCCGGACTGCTTCGGCATTTTAGAAGAATCCGGCAAGCTGCGCGCGCCGGACGCGCAGTCATTTGCAGAAATCTGCGAGAAATATGAGATTGTTCTGGTGGAGGGGGACGGCAGCCACTGTATGCCGGTGAAGATTCCTTCGGAGCGCGAACCGGTGATTCCGGACGGCACAGACGAGATCGCCGTGCTCATGGGAGCGCACGCGATCGGGCGCCGGATCGATGTGGTCTGCCAGCGGTATGAAGGATCCGGTGAAGAAAAAGTGACGGCGGAGCTTCTTGAGGAAATCGCAAGACAGCGGTATATCCTGCCGCTGCAGAAGAGATATCCAAAGGCGCACATTTTTTATGAACTCAGTCAGATGCCGCCCTCCGACGAGCGGATCGTCGGCGTCCTGATGGCATCCGGCTTCGGCAGACGATACGGGGGAAATAAGCTTCTGGCACCGTTTCATGGCAGGCCCTTGTATCTTCATGTTCTTGATCACATGGTGCAGGCGCTCGGAAAAGAGAACGTCATCGTGGTCACACAGTATGAGGAGATCCGGGATACGGCAGGCCGGCTGGGGATCGAATCGGTGTGGAATGACCAGGCGATAGAAGGCATCTCGGCCTCGATCCGTCTGGGGACACAGAAGGCGTTAAGCTTGGGCGCCGACGCGGCAGTGTTTTTTGCAGGGGACATGCCGTATCTTCCTTCTGAGGAGATCCGCCTTTACGCGAAGCAGTTTTTGGCCAGCGCGAAGCCATACGGGTGCATGGAATTCGGCAAGGAGCATATCTGCACGAACCCGGGAGCCTTCCGCCTGGACTGCGGCGCAAAGATGCTCCTGCAGCTGACCGGAGACCGCGGAGCGATGCGGATCATGAAGCAGGAGCCATGGAATATTTATTACTATCAGATTGCACCCGAATGGGCGCGGGACATTGATGTCAATCCGCTTCCGGCGGGACAAAGTCAAACTTCTTCACATCGAACAGACCCCGGGTTGTGATCTTGAGATCCGGAATGACCAGCAGACTCATGAAGCAGAGCGTCATGACCGGTTCGACCTCATGGCTGACGCCGAGCCTCTCATAGGCTGTCTCGTGCAGGGTCTTGAGATGTCTGGCAACCTCCTCACCGGGCAGATCACTCATCAGACCGGCAATCGGGAGCGGAAGAGACGCGATCACCTCTCCGTTCTCCACCAGGACGAAGCCTCCCTCCTGCTCGATGAGCGCCTGGGCGGCAGCATACATCTCTTCATTGCTGACTCCCACGCAGATGATGTTGTGCGAATCATGTGCGACCGACAGCGCAACGGCGCCCCTCTGGATGCCGTAGTCCTTCAGGAGGCCGAGGCCGATCTTGCCGGTATTATGATGCCGCTCGAGAACGGCGATCTTCGCAACCGGCTGGGTCGGGTCAAATACAAAGTCTCCGTCTTCGTCTCTCTTCACCGTGACAACGGCTGACTTCGTGGTAACGCCGTCCTTCACGATCTCGATGGCCTTCACGCGGTCGCTGTTCAGATGCATCTTCAGCTGATCAACCGTGAAGGGCTTGACATGCATGGAACCGCGGACCGAGAAGATCGCGGCCTTGTCGTAGGAGGGCAGATATATGCCGTTCTCCGCAACCTTCTTTCCTTCAATAAATACTGCCTGTGCGCGGAATTCCTCCAGATTGTTGAACAGGACGATGTCGGCTCTTTTGCCGGGGGCGATTGCGCCGCGGTCCTCCAGCTTATAGCACTCCGCCGCGTTGAGCGACGCCATGCAGACAGCCATGACAGGATCTATGCCGGCCTTGACAAGCATTCTCAGATGGTTGTCGATATGGCCGTCCTCGAAGATTGTCTTTGGCTGGCGGTCATCCGAGCACAGCAGGCAGCGCTTGTAGTTGAAGGGAGTGATCGCCGGGATCAGGTACTGTAGATCATGACAGGCGGATCCGTCACGCAGCTGCACATACATGCCGCGCTGCAGGCGCTCCTCCATCTCCTTGATGGTGGAGCATTCATGATCGGTCTTGATTCCCGCGGCGCTGTAGGCGTTCAGCTCCGCGCCTGTAAGGGCGGGAGAGTGTCCGTCGATGACCTTGTGCATATTCTGGGCGACGAGAATCTTGTTCAGCGCTTCCTCGTCCTTGTTGATGACGCCGGGGTAGTTCATGAATTCTCCCAGACCCGGAACGTGCCGGTCGCCCATCGGCCACTGCATGTCAAATGCGTTCACGATCGCGCCGGAATCCTCCAGCGGTGTGGCCGGAACACAGCTGGGGATCATGTACCGGACGGAGAGTTCGGTCTTCTCCGCTGCCCGGATCATATAGTTGAATCCCTCCAGACCATAAACGTTTACGATCTCATGCGGATCTGCAATGACTGTCGTCGTGCCGCAGGGGACGACCATGCGTCCGAACTCTTCGGGAGAAGTATAGGAAGACTCAATGTGAATGTGCGCGTCGATCAGGCCGGGTGATGCATAGGCTCCCTTTGCGTCATATTCCTCCTGACCGCGGTAATCATCCCCGAAGCCTACGATATGACCGTCTGTGATCGCGATGGAATCCTTTCGTACCGTGCCGGTGTAGACATCCACGACATTGCAGTTGTAAATGACCAGATCCGCGGGGATCCGGTGCATGGCAGCGTCAATCATGCGGCTCAGCGTCCGCTTATCCATATGTTCCATGCTCTATCCTCCTGTTCTGACAATCCTGATACAGATTCAGCATCCCTGAGACGGGGTGCTGAGTCATTCAAGTCTGCCGCCGGCAGACTTGCGTCATTCCAGTAAACTGCAGATTTATAATCAGATTTTACAACAGGAAAGAGGTTCAGACAAGCATTTTTGTTGATGTTGCAAAAGAAATACCCGAGTGTTAAACTGTTTTAAACAGGTGCGGATTCAAAGCGGGCAGAGGCCGCTCAGAAGCCGAAGGCGTCAACGGGATGGAGGTACGATATGATACTGATACAGAACGGCACCCTGGTTTTTCCGGACGAAAGCCGGAAGGCGGATCTTCTGATTGACGGGGAGAAAATTGTCCGGATCGGAGAGAGGCTTGCGGTGCCGGAGCACTGCACAGTCCTGGATGCGTCGGGAAAGCTGATCTTCCCCGGATTTATAGATGCGCATACGCATTTTGATCTTCATGTCGCAGGGACCGTTACCATCGATGACTTTGCTTCCGGAACAAAGGCTGCGGCCGCGGGTGGAACCACTACCATCATTGATTTCGGAACAGCGTATCCGGGGGAAACGCTGAATGAAGGTCTCGACAACTGGTTCCGGAAGGCAGAGGCAGGATGCTCCTGCGACTATGGATTCCATCAGACCATCACAGAGTGGAATGACGACATCTCCGCGCAGATCGAGGATATGATTGACCGCGGCGCGAGTACATTCAAGATCTACATGACGTATGATACAAAGATTGATGACGAGACCGTGTTCAAGGTCCTGAAGCGGCTGAAGGAATGCGGTACAACGACAGGCTGCCACTGCGAGAACAGCGGTATGATCGATGCACTGCGCGAGGAATACGCCGCGGATCCGGAGCGGAAGACGAAAGTGAGCTCTCATTATCTGACCAGGCCTGCTGCCGCGGAAGCGGAGGCGATCGGACGGTATTGCCATCTTGCGGAGGTGGCACATGAGCCGGTGATTGATGTTCATCTTACCTGTGAGGAGGGTCTGGAAGAGATTCGCGCTGCAAGAGCGCGCGGTCAGAAGGTATACGCGGAAACCTGCCCGCAGTATCTCGTAATGGACGATTCCCTCTATGAGAGAGAGCCGTTTGAGGAGGCATCAAAGTATGTCTGCGCACCGCCGCTCAGGAAAAAGGCGGATCAGGAGGCTCTGTGGAAGGCACTCCGGGATGGAGAGATTCAGACCGTCTCCACCGATCACTGTTCCTTTACCCTGGAGCAGAAGCGGCTTGGCAAAGATGACTTCAGGAAGATTCCCGGCGGAGTGCCCGGAGTCGAGACACGCGGCGCGGTCATTTATTCGGAGGGCGTTGCGAAGGGGCGCATCTCCAAAGAAAAGATGTGCGAGGTGCTGTGCGAGAATCCTGCCCGGCTCTATGGGATGTATCCGAAAAAGGGGACTCTGCAGCCCGGTTCGGACGCTGACCTTGTGATCCTGGACCCGTCAAGGATAAGCACGATCAGCGTGAAGACGCAGGTATCGCGGTGTGATTACGCGCCGCTTGAGGGGATGGAGCTTTCCTGTGTGATTGAAGCGGTCTATCTGAGGGGGACGCTTGTTGCAAGGGACGGACAGGTCGTCTGTGAGAATCAGGGACAATATGTAAAACGGGGGCTGCCCGAGTATTTCTGAGCGGAATAGAAAGACAGGCCGGAGGACGTCTGTTTTCAGGACATGTACGGAGGATAGTTTAGTGGTTACAGATCAGCTTGTGATCGTGCGCGGAGGCGGAGACATCGCGACCGGAACCATCTGGGCGCTGCGGCGTGCAGGGTTTCCCGTTCTGATTCTCGAGAGCAGCCATCCGAGCGCGATCCGCAGAACAGTAGCATTGTCGGAGGCGGTTTATGAGGGAAGCGCAACGGTCGAGGATCTGACGGTCCGTCTTGCCCATAACCTGGATGAGGCACAGTACGATCTGTTTGAGAATCAGATCTCACTGATGGTGGATCCTGAAGGACATGCGATTCGTGATATCATTGATACAGAAGAAAAGTACAGCGAGTGGGACACCGGGCTCACCACACTGGAGGGCGGGGGAAGGCACCTTTTCCTTACGGCAGTCGTAGACGCGATCCTTGCCAAGAGGAATCTTGGAACCACGAAGGATATGGCACCCTATGTGATCGCGCTCGGCCCCGGGTTTACCGCGGGTGTTGACTGCGATGTGGTGATAGAGACCATGAGAGGCCACTCTCTGGCACGCCCCATCACTGAGGGATCTGCGCTGCCGAATACAGGGGTACCCGGATTGATTGGCGGATATGCGAAAGAGCGTGTGCTGCATGCGCCTGCAGAGGGTGTGCTTCATGCAGTCTCCCGGATCGGGGAGCTGGTTCAGGAGGGGCAGACGATCTGCGAGATTGCGCCGGCGGACGGGTCGGACAGGATAGAAGTGAAGGCGACTTTCCCGGGACTTGTGCGCGGAATGATACGGGACGGATTCTCTGTCTCCCGGGGCTTTAAGATTGCGGATATTGACCCCAGGCAATCTGAGTTTGAGAATTGTTTTACGATCTCGGATAAGGCCCGCGCCATCGGTTCTGCCGTCGTCATGGAACTGATTGGATATGCTGCTCGGAGGGCAGTGGACGAAACCTGAGGAAACAGCAGCAGTCGTTGAACAAATCTTTATATGGAAGGAAAGCCGTGTATGGAAACAGTAGGGAAGAGTTTTACCAGGGTTGACGCCCGGGGAAAGGTTACGGGTGAGGCAAAGTATTCGAATGACCTCATGCCGAAGGACTGCCTTCAGGCGAAGATCGTGCGCTCTGAAATTGCAAATGGGCTCGTAAAATCAATTGATATCAGCGAGGCAGAAAAGGTCCCGGGTGTTGTAAAGATCGTGACATGCTTCGATGTCCCGGACATTCAGTTCCCGACTGCAGGCCATCCGTGGTCTGTCGAAGCGGCGCATCAGGATGTCCCGGACCGGAAGCTGCTCAACGCAAGAGTGCGCCAGTGGGGAGATGAGATCGCTGCCGTCGTCGCGACAGACAATGTCGCAGCAGAGAGGGCTGCGCGTCTGGTAAAGGTTGTGTATGAGGAATATGATCCCATTCCAACCATTGAAGAGGCGCTTGCACCCGGAGCAACACCGCTGCATCCGGATATTCGCAAGGACAATATTTTTGTCCACACCTCTTTTCGGACGTCCCCGGACTTTGACTATGACAAGGCAAAGGAACGGGCGATCGAGGAGTACGGAGAAGAGAATCTGATCGAAGTGGAAGGAACTTACCGGACACCGCGCATTTCCCATTGTCACATCGAGGTCTGCACGAGCTGGGCTTATGTCGACACCAACGGGAAGGTGACAGTCATCTCCTCCACCCAGATCCCGCACATTACGCGCCGCGTCATCTCCCAGGCGCTGGGGTGGCCGGTAGGAAGAGTGCGTGTGATCAAGCCTTATATCGGCGGAGGCTTCGGCAATAAGCAGGATGTCCTGCAGGAACCGCTGAATGCATTTCTCTCGATTGCCTGCGGCGGAAGGTGTGTGTGTCTGGAACTGAGCAGAGAAGAGTGTATCTCCCAGACAAGAACACGGCATGCCGCCAAGGGGGTGCTGAGAGGTCTGGCGACGAAGGACGGAAAACTGCTGGCCAGAGAGGGAGACATCTACACCAACAAAGGCGCTTATGCATCGCATGGCCATGCGATCACCGCAGGCATCACAACGAACTTTAAGGACATCATGCATGACGCGTATGGATGCCGTTCTGACGGATATTCCGTCTATACGACATCCGCTGTTTCCGGCGCCATGCGTGCCTATGGCGTACCGCAGGCTGCGTTTTTTGCGGACAGCCTGACAGATGATATCTGCTATAAGGGCGGCTTCGATCCGCTGAAGTTCCGCATGGACAACTGTGTACCGCCCGGATTTGTGGCCAGCAACGGAATTACCTATTATTCCTACAGCCTGAAGGAGTGCATGAAGAGAGGCGCGGAGTTCATTCACTGGGATGAAAAGCGCAGGGAATACGCGAACCAGACGGGCCCTGTGAGACGCGGCGTCGGAATGGGGATCTTCATGTACAAGGTGGGGGTACATCCGATCTCTCTGGAGACCTCAAGCGCCCGCATGATTCTGAATCAGGACGGATCGATCCAGGTCGAACTGAGCGCGACTGAGATCGGACAGGGAGCGGATACGGTCTTCTCGCAGATGGCATCGGAGACGACCGGTATTACCATGGACAATGTATATATCATTTCGACCCAGGATACGGATGTAGCGCCGTTTGACACCGGTGCCTACGCTTCCCGCCAGAGCTTCGTAACCGGCAAGGCTGTTAAGAAGTGTGCCCTTGAGCTGAGAGCCAGGATACTGGACTATGCTTCCTACATGCTGGAACGTCCGGCAGAAGAGCTGATGATCTGGCAGAATAATATCTGTGAGAAGATTCATACGCAGCCGAAGACAAAGACATGTGTCAGGCCGGAGGGAGCACAAGAGAAGCCTGCTGAGCAGAATGCGCGCAAGCTCGCCTTTGGCGGAGCCTATATCGATAACAGTCAAAATGACGGATCGGCCGGAGAGTCCGTGAAGTACAGCGCCTGGCTGGACGGTGCCGTGAAGGAGTACGATATTCATGACCTGCCGAACGGAGAGGCGGCGATTCTCAGAGATACCGGGGTTGAGAAGGATATCATGCCCGGCAAGGTGCTTCTGAGCATGAAGGATCTGGCGATGAACGCCTTCTATTCCCTGGACCGCTCGGAGCATATCACTGCAGAGGTTACGAACCACTGCAAAGAGAATACCTTTGCTTCCGGCTGCTGCTTCGTCGATCTTGAGGTTGACATGCCGCTTGGCAAGGTAAAGATCAACAACATCATCAATGTACACGATTCCGGAACCCTGCTGAATCCGAAGCTTGCCGAAGCGCAGGTCCATGGAGGCATGTCGATGGGAATCGGCTACGCGCTGACGGAGGAGCTTCTGTATAATGAAAAGGGACGTCCTCTGAACGCGAACCTGCTTGACTTTAAGATCCCGACTGCAATGGACTGCCCGGACTACCATGTCGAGTTTTTGGAGATGGATGATCCGATGGGACCCTATGGAAACAAGGCATTGGGAGAGCCGCCCGCAATCCCGGTCGCTCCGGCGATCCGCAATGCGATTCTGCATGCGACAGGAGTTTCCATGAAAGAGATCCCGATGACACAGCAGAAACTGGTTGCGGCCTTCAAGGAAGCCGGACTCATCTGAGGAGAATAAAACATGTTTGATATAGAGCATTATTTTGAAGCGAAGTCGGTGGAAGAAGCCGTCCGTCTGCTGAGTGAGCATGAAGATGCTGAGATCATCTGCGGCGGTACGGATGTGCTGGTAAAGCTAAGAGACGGGAAAGGCGCCGGCGGAAGCCTCGTGAGCATTCATGAGATTCCGTCCCTGCGTGGTGTCAGGGTGCTTCCGGATGCGACGCTGGAGATCGGTCCTGCGACCTGCTTTACGGACCTGACGAATCATCCGCTGATTCAGAAGTATCTGCCCTATCTGGGAGAGGCAGTCGATACGGTCGGCGGGCCGCAGGTACGCAACCAGGGAACGATCGGAGGAAATATCTGCAATGGCGCCACATCGGCTGATTCTGCCGCGACAATGCAGACCCTGAATGCGATTGTGGTGCTTGTGGGACCGGGCGGGGTCAGAAGGGTTCCGGTGACAGAATTCTATACCGGTCCGGGAAGAACCGTCCGCCAGCACGATGAGGTGTGCAGAGCATTTGAGATCAAACCGGAAGACTACGTCGGCTTTACGGGATGCTATATGAAGTACGGAAAGCGCGCTGCCATGGAGATCGCGACGCTTGGCTGCTGTGTGAGAGTCCGGCTGGATGACGCATGCAGCAGAATCGAAGAGGCAAGGATCGGATATGGCGTTGCCGCGCCGACTCCGATTCGATGCAGGAACACCGAGGCTGCGCTTGCCGGAAAGAGCGTGGAGGATGAGAGCATCTACGAATTGATCGGCACCAGCGTGCTGGATGAGGTCAATCCCAGATCCTCCTGGAGAGCCTCCAGGGAGTTCCGGCTTCAACTGATTTCAGAGCTTGCGAAACGTGCACTGAAGGAAGCAATCCGTCGTTCCCTGAATCACGAAGCACCCGGCGCAGCTGTTCCTGGTGAAGAAAGGCGGTGATCGGTTATGCTGAAGATTGTTCATATGTGGGTCAATGGAAATGAAGTGGAGCTGGCGGTTGATCCGAGAGAGAGCCTGGTCGAGACACTCCGGGAGAAGCTGAACCTGACCTCTGTCAAAAAGGGCTGTGGAGTCGGGGAGTGCGGCGCGTGCACCGTTCTGATCGACGGCGTTGCGGTGGATACCTGCCTGTATCTGACAATGTGGGCAGACGGGAAGCACATCCTGACAACGGAAGGGCTGAAGGGACCAAACGGAGAACTGAATCCGATCCAGCAGGCATTCATCGATGAGGCGGCCGTACAGTGCGGATTCTGTACACCCGGCCTGATCATGACGGCTGTAGAGATTGTCGGGACGGGCCGGAAGTATACCAGGACGGAGCTTCGAAAGCTGATTGCAGGCCATCTGTGCCGCTGCACCGGATACGAAAACATCCTGAACGCCATTGAGAAGGTAGCGGGGATTGATTCCTGAAGCCGCCTCCTGACGAAGGGTCAAGAGACTGCCGCATGTGCGGCGGTCTTTTTTTCGCACAGTGCTCTCTTCACTTGACATTCTTTCTGCACCATGTTACCATCTTAATGCTTTATCACATTAAAGTGTTATCACAGAGGAGGAAGAGATCGACTATGAAGAAGGTATTTGCTGGGGTTCTTTGCGCGGCAATGTTGGTATCATCACTCGGAATGTCCGCTTTTGCGGATGAGACAGAAGCAGCCGGAAGCGGTCTTGCGACGGAAGGAAAGCTGGTTGTCGGATTCGACGCGGAGTATCCGCCTTACGGCTACATGGATGACGACGGCAATTATACGGGCTTTGACCTGGAACTTGCAGCTGCGGTCTGTGAACTGGAAGGATGGGAGCTGGTTGCGACGCCGATCGACTGGGATTCAAAGGATATGGAACTGGATTCCGGGAATATTGACTGTATCTGGAACGGGTTCACCATGAATGGCAGGGAAGATTCCTATACGTTCTCTGTACCGTATGTAGATAACAGCCAGGTGATTGTCACTTCAGAAGATGCCGGAATCTCAACGCTGGAGGATCTCGAGGGCAAGATTGTCGGTGTTCAGGCTGACTCTGCCGCGCTTGCGCTTCTGGATGAAGGCGGTGATCAGGAAGAATTGGGTGCGACCTTTGCCGAGATGCAGCAGTTCGCGGACTACAATACCGCTTTTGCTGAGCTCCAGGCAGGTTCTCTGGACGCGGTTGCAATTGATATCGGTGTTGCGAATTATCAGATTGCCGGAAGAGAAGGATATGTCATCCTGGATGAGTATCTGAACTCAGAGCAGTATGCGGTCGGATTCAAAAAGGGAAATGACGCCCTGTGCGGCATTATCAACGCGGATCTGGAGACGATGCTGAAAGACGGCACATTCGATGAGATCGCAGCGGAATATGAAGAACTGGGAATCGAGCCCGAGATGCTGTGCCTTGCGGAAAGTCTTGGTCTGGAGAGCGAGACGGAAGCGGAATGAGAATCATCTGCGGGTAAGAGCGCAGAAGGAATCAGGGCTGGTAAGGACCGCTTCACTGGTGGGAGAGAGCGGTCCTTACCGGCTTTCTATTTGACAGTCAGATCTTTCTTGTTGGAGGTAAGATGAGCTTTCAGGTTATCATACAGCAGCTGTGCGGCGGCTTGGCGAAATCGATCGGGATATTTGCGCTGACGCTTCTGTTCTCCCTGCCGCTCGGCCTTTTGGTATCGTTCGGGCGTATGAACCGGAACAAGATTGTCCGGGGGATTGTCTGGATCTATATCTCGGTGATGAGGGGAACCCCGCTGATGCTGCAGCTGCTTGCAGTCTATTTCGGACCATACTATATCGGCGGGCTGAAGCTGGGCACAATGTGGCGCTTTACGGCGATTATCATTGCATTTTCGGTGAACTATGCTGCCTACTTTGCCGAGATCTACCGGTCGGGAATCGAATCCATGCCTCCCGGTCAGTATGAAGCGGCAAGGATTCTCGGCTACTCGAAGACAAGCACTTTTTTCCGGATCATATTTCCGCAGGTTGTCAAACGGATCCTGCCCTCGGTGACAAATGAAGTCATCACGCTGGTTAAGGATACCTCGCTGGCATTTTCCCTTGCATATGCGGAGATGTTCACGATCGCGAAGCAGATCGCGGCAAAGGAGACGAGCTTCATGCCATTCCTGGCGGCGGCAGCGTTTTATTATATTTTCAACGCGGTAGTCGCGTTCGGCATGGAACGAATTGAAAAGAGGCTTGATTACTATACCTGACGGAGGGAATGCCATGGCGATTCTGGAAATGAATCACATCAGAAAGACATTTGACAGTCTGGAAGTCATAAAGGATATCTCCCTGAAAGTGGATGAAGGAGAGATTTTGTCGATCATTGGACCGTCAGGCTCCGGAAAATCCACGATGCTGCGCTGCGCAACGATGCTTGAGACGATTGATGCAGGAGAGATACGGTACCTCGGTGAAAGGGTCGCGTGGGTGGAGCCGGATGGCAAAAAGGTCTATCCCAAAGGAGAACAGCTGAGAAAGGTCTGCTCCTGCTTCGGCCTCGTATTCCAGAATTTCAACCTGTTTCCGCACTATTCGGTTCTGAAGAATATCGTAGATCCGATGGTTCATAATCAGAAGAGGAATAAGGAGGAAGCGGTAAAAGAGGCAATGGAGCTTCTTGGAAAGATGGGGCTGGCAGAGAAAGCAGACGCCTATCCCTGTCAGCTTTCCGGGGGACAGTCACAGCGTGTCGCGATTGCGAGAGCGCTTGCGCTCAATCCGAAGATCCTGTTTTTCGACGAACCGACCAGCGCACTGGATCCGGAGCTGACTGGCGAGGTCCTGAAGGTCATTCGTTCGCTTGCCGAGCTGCACATCGCGATGGTGATCGTCACGCATGAGATGAACTTTGCCAGAGAGCTCTCTGACCATATCATTTTTATGGATAAGGGAGTGATCGAAGTGGAAGGAAGCCCGCAGGACGTATTCCATGCAGAGCATGAGAGGATGCAGGCTTTCCTCGGGAAACTGAATCATTGAAAACCGATTTTTCCGGCGCTTCCAAAGAAGACCGGAGCGTATGCAGGCCGCCGCAGGGCGGCTTGTTTTTTTGGCAAGGCTGTACTATAATGCGAAGCGTTCTCGAATCTGCTTTTTGGCGGAAACGGAACCGGATGAGCAGGAATCAGAAGGAGTTCTGAACAGGATATCAGCAAGGAAAGAAGGGAAGATTATGGCGAAGATTGATATTATTTCCGGATTTCTCGGAGCAGGAAAAACCACTTTGATCAAAAAACTGATCCAGGATGTGTTCGCCGGTCAGAAAGTTGTCCTGATTGAAAATGAATTCGGCGAGATCGGAATTGACGGCGGTTTTCTGAAAGAGGCCGGAATCAATATAACAGAGATGAATTCAGGGTGCATCTGCTGCAGTCTGGTAGGAGATTTTTCGGAAGCCCTGAAGAAGGTTGTGGAAGAGTTTCATCCGGATCACATTATTATCGAGCCGTCCGGAGTCGGCAAGCTGTCGGATATCCGCAGCGCGATTGAAAATACATCGAAGGAATGCGATCTGGAGATCGGATCCCTGGTTACGGTTGCCGATGTGAAGAAGGCAAAGATGTATATGAAGAACTTCGGGGAGTTCTATAACAACCAGATTGAGAGTGCCGGATCGATCATCCTCTCAAGAACACAGGATGCATCCAAGGAAAAGATCGATGAGGCGATCAGGCTGATTCGTGAGAAGAATCCGGATGCAACGATTATCACGACCCCGTGGGATGAGCTGAACGGGAAGACGATCCATGACGCGATGGAGCAATCGGTATCTCTCGCAGATCAGCTGCTGGCGGAGATGGAGCATGAGGAGCACGAGCATCATCACGACCATGAGGAGCATGAGCATCATCACGACCATGAGGAGCATGAGCATCATCACGACCATGAGGAGCATGAGCATCATCACGACCATGAGGAGCATGAGCATCATCACGACCATGAGGAGCATGAGCATCATCATGACCATGAGGAGCATGAGCACCATCACGATCATGAAGAGCATACGCATCAGCCGGATGAGAACGGAACCGTGATTTATCATTCCCATGATCATGAACATCATCACCATCATCACCATGGCGGACATGATGCGGATGAGGTGTTCCAGAGCTGGGGAGCGGAATCTCCGAAGACCTACACGGACGAGGAGATTGCCCGGATTCTGAAGACGCTGTCTGAATCCACGGAAGAGACATATGGAGCCATTCTCCGGTCGAAAGGAATGGTTCCGCGCCCGGATGGAACATGGATTCACTTTGATATGGTTCCGGAGGAAACACAGATCCGGACCGGAGCTGCTGATTATACAGGACGGATTGTCGTCATCGGCGCCGGATTAAAAGAAGATAAGATTCAGGAACTGTTCGGATTATAAGAGCAGGACCTGTGCCATGCAGCCGGGACGGCTGCAGAGAATAACCAGGTCATCCTGATCTATGGTTAATGAGGGAAGGAAACATGTTAGAAGTACCCGTATATGTAATCACCGGTTTTCTGGAAAGCGGCAAGACTTCCTTCATCCGCGATGTCCTGCAGAGTCCTGACTTTGCGGATGGAGAGAAGACCCTGGTTCTTCTTTGCGAAGAGGGAGAAGAGGAGTATGATGAGCACCAGCTGAGCCGGCACAATATCTATGTGGAACGGATCGGGCAGGAAGAGGACCTTGCGCCTTCAAAGCTTGAGCTTCTGCAGAAAAGACATAAACCAAAGCGTGTTTTTGTCGAGTTCAACGGCACCTGGGATGCCATGAAGTTTACGACAAGTCCGATGGCAAAGCGTTGGGAGCTGGCGCAGATCATTACGCTGGTGAACGGATCGACCTTTGAGATCTATCTCCAGAATATGCGTCAGATGATGAGTAATATCTTTATGGATACCGAGCTCGTCATTTTCAACCGGTGCACAACAGACATGGATCTGCAGATGTTCCGCAGAACGGTAAAGGCGGTAAACAATCAGGCGGTTTGCGCATTTGAGGATGATAAGGGGCAGCAGATCGATATCGGGAAAGCCCAGCCTCCGTTTGATCTGAGTGCGGACCCGATTGTGATCCCGGATGAGGAATTCGGCCTGTGGTACCTGGATGCCATGGATTCCCGCGAACGGTATGAGGGGAAGAATGTTCAGTTCAAGGGAAAGGTGATGATTCCGAGAAAGTTCCCGCAGGGAGCGTTCATACCTGGACGAAATGCGATGACCTGCTGCGTCAATGACATCCGGTTTATCGGCTTCGTCTGCCATTCCAAATATACGGACCGGCTGTCTCAAAAACAGTGGCTGGAGGTCACCGCGCAGGTGCGCTATGAGTTTGTGCCGGAATACAACGGGGAAGGACCGGTTTTATATGCCAGACACCTGAAGAGCGTGGAACCGCCCAAAGAGGATGTAGTGCTGTTCAATTAATGATTCATCCGCCAAAACCGATAACGTATTGTACCGTGCTATGCGGTCCTTGCGTTACTCAGGCCGGTGTGAAACGAGCGTCCACAGGACGCTCTGTTTTTTTCTGTCCCCGGTTAACTTGTTTAAAGAACACTTGCTTCTCAGGCCGAATCGGAATATACTGAATGTGTATTGGGATCCTATGATTCGGGAATTCCAAAAGAGAAGCACGATATCGCAGGAAAGGCAGGGTGAATGCATGAAAAGAGTCGGATTGCTCACGAGTGGAGGCGATTGCCAGGCGCTGAACGCAACGATGAGAGGAATTGTCAAAACACTGGCCACTAATATTGAAGAGCTGGAAGTGTATGGCTTCATAAACGGCTATCAGGGAATGATCTACGGAGACTATCGCTTGTTGACCAGCAAGGACTTTTCCGGAATTCTTACCAAGGGCGGCACAATGCTTGGCTCTTCAAGGACTCCGTTCAAGGACATTCGCAAGCCGGATTCGAAGGGCCTGGACAAGGTCGAGGCGATGAAGCAGAATTATTATAAACTTCGTCTGGACTGCCTGTTCGTGCTGGGCGGCAACGGAAGCCAGAAGACGGCGAATCTTCTGAGTGAAGAAGGGTTGAACGTCATTCATCTGCCCAAAACGATCGACAATGATATCTGGGGAACGGATATGACATTCGGTTTCTACAGCGCGGTCAACATTGCGACCGATGCCATTGACTGCATCCATACTACCGCGGCATCTCATAACCGCGTGTTTATCGTTGAGGTCATGGGGCATAAGGTTGGCTGGCTGACGCTGTATGCGGGAATTGCCGGCGGAGCGGATGTCATCCTGATTCCGGAGATCCCCTATCATATTGAAAAGGTTATGGAAGCAATTGATGCCAGAACCAAGAGCGGGAAGGGATTCACGGTGATTGCGGTGGCAGAAGGCGCTGTCTGCGCGGAAGACCTGAAGCTTTCCAAGAAGGAATACAAGAAAAAGATGGAAAAGAACAACTATCCGTCTGTTGCATATGAGCTTGCGGACCAGATCCTGAAAAAGAGCGGGAATGAGGTTCGGATCACGGTTCCGGGACATACCCAGAGAGGCGGAGCACCGTGTCCGTATGACAGAGCACTTTCCACCAGATTGGGTGCTGCCGCGGCAAAGGCATTCATGGAAGAAGATTTCGGAAAGATGATCGGAATCAAGAACAATAAGACGGTCCGCGTGAAGCTGAAAGATACCGCAGGCAAGCTGAAGGTCGTGGAGAAGGATGACCAGTTCATCCAGGAAGCGAAGCTGCTCGGGATCAGTTTCGGAGACTGAGTTGATACTTTTGTTCCGATAAGGTATGATAAGTAAACAGGTAACGTCAGATGCTGCTCCGGCACTTACCGGGGCAGCATCTTTTACGGAAGGGATCATCCGGAAGTCATGAATTGCGCATGATTCCGGACAGATAGACCGTATACAGGAGAGTAGTGTGAAGTATCAGGCACTGTACAGAACCTACCGTCCGAGGACCTTTGATGATGTGAAAGGCCAGGACGTCATTGTCCGTACACTTAAGAATCAGGTGAAGACCGGGAGAGTTGCCCACGCGTATCTGTTCTGCGGGAGCCGCGGAACCGGTAAGACAACCTGTGCCAAGATTCTGGCCCAGGCAGTCAATTGCCTGCATCCGGTGGACGGGAATCCCTGCTGCGAGTGCGAATCCTGCCGGTCGATTCAGGAGGGCAGCAGCATCAATGTGGTTGAGATGGATGCCGCCTCCAGAAACGGCGTGGATGATTTCCGGAGGATTATCGAGGAGATCGCCTATCCGCCCGGAGAGGGCAGGAAAAAAGTATATATCATCGATGAAGTCCATATGCTGACGCCGGCTGCCTTCAACGCATTCCTGAAAACACTGGAGGAGCCGCCGGATTACGCGGTTTTTATCCTGGCGACGACAGATCCGCAGAAGCTTCTTCCGACCGTGCTGTCAAGATGTCAGAGATATGATTTTCGGAGAATACCGGTGGGGGTCATTGCTGACCGGCTCAAAGAGGTTTTTGATGCGGAAAAAGTCCAGGCGGATGAAGAGGCGGTTCTTGCCATTGCCCGCAGGGCGGAGGGCGGTCTGAGAGATGCGCTGAGCATTGCGGACCGCTGTGTTTCCTTCTTTCCCGGAGAACGCCTGACAGGGGCGCATATTCTGGATGTGCTTGGCAGCGTGGACAAGCGTGTTTTCCGCCAGATGCTGCAATACGCGATAGATGGAGACGCATCGTCTTTGATCCGGCGGTTTGATGAACTTCTGATGGACGGCAAGGATGTTCGCCAGATTATTTCTGATTTCATCTGGTACCTGAGAGATCTGCTGATATTTAAGGCTTCCGGCGGATCCGATGAGACAGACAGCCTGACCCGGGAAGACCGGGAAACCCTGCTGCAGGACGCCGAAAAGGCGGGAGAGCAGCAGATCATGTATTATATTGAGGTGCTGTCGGAACTTGCCTGGTCTTTGCACAATACCGTAAATACAAGAGTGATCGCAGAGATTGCGCTGATCAATCTGTGCAGGCCTGAGACCATGAAGCGGATTCCGGATTCTCTGGAGGCAAGGCTTTCCAGGATAGAGACACAGATGGAACAGGGAATCGTGCCGGCTCAGGCTGTGCCTGCTGCCGGACATGCAGCATCGTCAGATCAGGCTTCATCCGCCGCGCAGGAAAAAGAGGCAGATTCCCATCCGGCAGGAGAACCGGAACGTGTTTTGGAGAAAGTGATCGTTCCGGAGCTGTTTCAGAAGATTGCTTCCCAGTGGAAGCAGACGATGAGCTCTCTCCAAAACCGGGGGCGCGGGGAAGTTCTGGCCAGCTGCAGCAGCATCACATTTTCAAAGGACGATCCGGATACCCTTCTGATCTCGCTTGCGGATAACTGGTATCGCTCTCTGGCAAATGACAAGACGTTGCTTTCGCAGATTTCGGATGCGATTGCAGCCAAGTACGGTGTCTGTCCTCAGATCCGCTTTGTGAATGCTTCCCAGCTTTCTCAAGGCTCTCTGAGCGGAATCGGAAACAGAATTGAAGCGCTGCAGAAGGAAGGGATCGCATTTCCGATTCAGGTAGAATGATAAAACCATACCATTGATTTCAGGACGGGTTTGCGCGGGCAGACCTGAAGATAGAAAAGAGAAGAAAACAGGAGGAACGATATGGCAAAGAGAGGCGGCTTTCCGGGAGGCATGATGCCGGGGAACATGAACAATCTGATGAAGCAGGCGCAGAAGATGCAGCAGAAGATGGCTGAGCAGCAGGAGGCGCTGGAAGAAAAAGAGTATACGGCTAAGGCAGGCGGCGGCGCTGTCGAAGTGACGGTGAGCGGAAAGAAAGAACTGACGAAGATTACAATTGATCCTGACGCGGTAGATCCGGACGATGTGGAGATGCTTCAGGATATGATTATGGCTGCAGCGAATGAAGCGCTCCGCAGCGCGGAAGAAGATGCAAGGAATGTGATGGGATCCCTGACGGGCGGTCTTGGGGGAGGATTCGGCGGTCTTGGATTCTGATCGCACCGACCTTGAATTCTGATTACACCAGAATGGAAGGATTCTATGGAATACTATGGCAGTCAGATCAATCATCTGATCGAGCAGTTGGGAAGCCTGCCGGGGATCGGGCAGAAGACAGCGCAAAGGCTTGCGTTTCATATCATCAGCATGCCTGCGGAGAGAGTGGAAGCACTGGCGGCTTCTCTTACACAGGCGAGGGAAAATGTCCGCTACTGCAAGGAATGCGGAACCCTGACGGACCGGGAATTGTGCCCGATCTGTTCTGATCCGAAGCGGGATCACCGCACCATCATGGTAGTTGAAAACAGCAGAGACCTGGCCGCGTATGAGAAGACGGGGCATTTTCACGGTGTTTATCATGTGCTGCAGGGTGTCATTTCTCCTCAGCTTGGGATCGGCCCGTCAGACATCCGGCTTAAGGAACTGATGCAGCGTCTTCAGAAGGATGTGGATGAGGTCATCATAGCAACCGGTTCCAGCCTGGAGGGAGAGACAACTGCCATGTATCTGTCCCGGCTTGTGAAGCCGACCGGCATCAAGGTGACCAGGATCGCGAGCGGCGTTCCGGTCGGAGGAGATCTGGAATATATTGATGAGGTGACGCTGCTGAGAGCACTTGACGGAAGAGTGGAGCTGTAGAGTATGAAGGAACGGCTGAAATACCTGCGGGATATGCTTTCCTTCCGCACGATGTGGGAAAACCAGGAAGAAGAAGACTGGGAAGACTACGATCAGAAGGATAATTATATCTCCGGAGAGGAATATGCGGATGACACGAAGGAGCTTGCCGGAATCGGTTCGGGCATTGTTTACCTTGCAATCATTGTGATGATTCTCATTGCATTTGCGGCATATTTCATTATGAGCCGGTATCATCTCTATACGGGGTATTCCGTGACAGCTTCCTATGAAGCGGAGGACATCTCCGGAACGCGCTATGAGAAGCTGGGCAATGGATTCATCAAATACGGCTCCGACGGTGTCACATTTGTCAATGGAAAAAATGAAACACAGTGGAGCAGCGCCTATACCATAGAGACACCGCAGGTTGACATCTGCGGGGAGACGATGCTGATCTATGAACAGCAGGGTTACCTGGTAGAGGTCATCGATACGGAGGGGACCGTCGGGTCCTTTCAGACAGATCTGCCGATCCTGAAGGGCGTTATCGCGAAAAACCAGGTTGCGGCTCTGATGCTGAAGGACGATCAGGATGTGAGAATCCGCCTGATCAGTGCGGATGGAACCGTGCTGGCTGAGGTCCGGACAACCCTGGAGGATCAGGGGCAGCCGCTGGATCTTGCGATTTCCTCCGACGCACAGAATCTGATGGTATCTCTCGCCAGAATCGGAGCCGGGTCTGTCGACGGTACGATTGCATTTTATGATTTTTCTTCCTCTGTCAATTCGGATGAATCGCATCTTGCGGTTTCTTTTGACTACAAAGACCGTGTCTTTCCTTCTGTGTGCTATCTTTCCGGAAAGGCTGCGGCTGCAGTCTCAGACTCAGGTTTTGTAACGTACACCACAGGAAAGAAGCCGGCAGAAAGAGCCTCGGTGACGGTTCCGTTTGAGATTCTGAGCACATTTCATGACAGCAGCAATATCGGGGTCGTAACCTCCAGCGATTCTTCTGCCGACCGATTCCGAATGCTGGTATATGGTGTGAACGGGAAAAAGAAGTCGGAAGCAAGCTTTGCGCATGGCTATACCCAGATCCGCATGGATTCCGGTGAGATTCTGATGAATGACTCCGGCCATATGATGGTGTTTACACCGGGCGGAGTTGCAAGACTCGATGCAGACTACGAGAAACAGATCGGAACATTTGTGAAGATTCCGGGCTTCCGCAGATACGCTGTTCTGACAAACAGCGGTATGGAGCGGATCCGGATTGAGTAATCCTTTGTTCTGAGAGGAATGATCCGGTATGGGGAGAAGGAGACCATTATGGCTCAGACACAGCTGACCTCAATTCCGATCGTCATGATCATTGTGTGTGTGATTCTCGGACTGAATGTCCTGTCAGGCGCGCTGCGCGGCTTTGTGAGAAAAATTTCCGGAATTGCCGCTTTTTTTCTTGCCGGAATTCTTGTGACCACTCTTTTGCCTCCTGTCACATCATGGCTTCACACAACACCTGTATATGACTTTATCCGGGAGCA
>Ga0256405_10004649_pt1 | contig 25261 bp, 24 predicted proteins | sample RumenRJG_02DNA_FD_189096 | JGI IMG/M metagenome (GOLD analysis project Ga0256405, IMG submission 189096) | Bovine rumen microbial communities from Lethbridge, Alberta, Canada - RJG_02 | ecosystem: Host-associated > Mammals > Digestive system > Stomach > Rumen | place: Canada: Alberta... | reverse complement strand
AAGAAGATGGCGAAAGAGTCCCTTTGACTATCGCTGATGTTGATAAAGAAAAAGGCATTTTGACTTTAGTCTTTATGGCTGTCGGATATACCACCAAAAAACTTGCACAATTAAATGCAGGTGATGAAATCGTTGATATAGTAGGGCCATTAGGCAAACCGACCGACATAAAAAATTACGGTACGGCGGTTTGTGTCGCAGGCGGATACGGTGCAGCGCCATGCTATTTAATCTCAAAAGCCTTAAAAGAAGCAGGCAACAAGGTTTATATGATTTCCGGAGCAAGAACAAAAGACTTGCTTTTCTGGGAAGATAAAATGAAGAAAGCCTGCACCGAACTCTATATGACAACCGATGACGGTTCATACGGAATAAAAGGTTTTGGTACAACCGTTTTACAACAGATTATAGACAGGGAAAAAGTCGATTATGTAATCGCTGTCGGGCCTATGCCTATGATGAGAGCGGTAGCCGAACTCACAAGGGATAAAGGAATATATACGGAAGCAAGCATGAACCCTATCATGGTTGACGGTACGGGCATGTGCGGTGCCTGCAGGGTTACGGTCGGCGGAAAAACGAAATTTGCCTGTGTTGACGGCCCTGATTTTAACGCTCACGAAATAGATTTTGACGAGGTAATTAACCGAACAAAAATTTACAAAGAGCAGGAACGTAAAAGAGATGAGAATTGCAACCTGTTAAAACAGGGAGTATAAGGAGATAAATTATGGCAGAAATGAAAACTTGTCCTCTTACAAGTATCGGAACAGGAATCGATATGGTTTGTTCAGGTGATAAATGTGCGTGGTATATTCCGAGTGTAAAGAAGTGTGCAATGTATTTAATGGCTTATGATGCGCTATTGAGTGCAAATGAAAAACAGAAAGCCGCAAAAAAGTAAGGTAGTTGTAGGCGAGTGTAACGAGCCGTACAAATACCTTATCCCAAACTTGTTTCGGAATCTGTATGCAAAGGAGTTTATATGCTAAAAATCGCATTATGCGTAAAACAAGTTCCCGACACAACGGATATTCGGTGGACAGAAAATAATACTATCCAAAGAGAAGGGGTTGAAAGTGTTATCAATCCTTATGATGTTTACGCCTCAGAGTTTGCACTGAAAATAAAAGAGGCTTTAAAAGATGTAGAAATAACGGTTTTTACAATGGGGCCGAATCAGGCTGATGAGATGTTACGCAAATTGCTTGCAATCGGTTGCGACAAAGCAGTTTTGATTTCAGACAGAAAATTTGCAGGTGCAGATACTTATGCAACGGGAAAAACAATTTCTGCCGCAATTAAAACCGAACTTCCCGATTTTGATTTAATTGTGTGCGGTCAGTTTGCTGTAGATGGCGACACAGCCCAGACAGGTCCTTGCATAGCGGAATTTTTAGATATTCCGCAAGTTACTTATACAAAAAGTTTTGAAAAAGTTGATAAAAAATTTATTGAACTTAAAAGAGTTTTAGATGAAGGAATCGAACGGGTTAAAGTTACATATCCTGCTTTGATTTGCGTTTTGGAAGATAATTTTGAACCGAGACGACCGAAAATTAATGGAATTAAACTTGCATCAAAACAGGAAATCAGAGTTTGTGATGCTCAGATTATCGGCTTAGAGCCTGAGCAGGTCGGGTTGAAAGGCTCTCCGACTTATGTAAGCAAGGCATTTCGCAACATGTCAAACCATAATGCGCAAAAGTTTGAACTTTCAACCGAAGAAAGCGTAAAACTTTTGGACGAAAAACTAAAATCTTTGGAGGTGGAAAATGCCTGAAAAAGATAACAACGGAATAATGCTGTATGCACAATTAACTCATGAAAATTATATTCATACGGTATTTTTTGAACTGCTTGAAAAAGCGCATGAACTTTCCCGAAAACTTGGAGGGGTTGAGATTAGTGCAGTTTGTTTTGTTTCTCCCGATAAAATTGAGGGGTTTAAGGACGCGTTCAGAAATATGGGCGTGAATAAAGTTTACTATTTTGAAGATAAACGGCTTGAAAACTATTCAACCGAATATTATTCAAAACTTTTTGTAAATCTTGTAAAAGAAGCTAAGCCTGAAATTTTGCTTATCGGTGCAACTAATCAGGGCAGAGATTTGGCTCCGAGAATTTCAAGTGCTTTACATACGGGTTTAACGGCGGACTGTATAGATTTAGACATTAACGAAAAAGGTCAGTTGGCTTCGACAAGACCGACTTTTGGCGGAGAACTTATGGCAACTATTTTGTGCAAAAACTATCCGCAGATGGCAACTGTCAGACCGAATGTGTTTAAAGTCCACTCTGTTGATTACCATGCAGATACCGAATTTATCAAAAAAGACACTTTCGTTTTGAACGATATAAAAAATCACGTTGAAATTTTGGAATTTAAAAAGACGCTTGAAAACGAAATCAATGACCTTGACAATGCTGATATTGTTGTTGCAGGCGGAATGGGATTAAAAAACGAAAAAGGATTTGAACTTTTGCAAAAGTTTGCTGATAAAATCGGCGGAACTGTCGGTGCAACCCGTCCTGCGGTTGAAAACGGACTTGCTCCGCACTTTGTTCAAATTGGACAGACCGGAAAGACCGTGCGCCCGAAGGTTTATATCGCATGCGGAATTTCAGGCGCAATTCAACACACTGTCGGTATGGATAAATCTGAACAAATTATAGCCATAAATAACGATGCAAATGCTCCGATTTTTGATATTGCAGATACGGGAATTGTCGGCGATTTCTTTGAAATTGCCCAAAAATATCTGGAACTTTAATTATTTGCAAAACATTTGTGTTAATGCAAAAATAAGAATATGATTTACACTAAAGAGGAAAGAAAGCCCCAAATTTGGTTTTGCGGTGCGCATTTTATAAACGATGTTTACACAGGTTTTTTAAACCCGATTATGCCGTTTATAGCAGAACAGGTAAAAATTTCCATGCCTGTTGCGACGATAATTTTAAGTTGTTCTCATATTTTTTCATCTCTGCTTCAGCCGTTTTTCGGCTTTTTTGCAGATAATATGAGAAAACGTGCGCTCATTTTCTGGGGGCTGATTTTTACATCTGTATTTATTTCTTTTGCTCCTGCAAGTCAAAATCTTATCTGCATGATTTTGTTTATCATGTTCGGAAGTCTTGGCTCAAGCCTTTTTCATCCTCAATCTTTGGGACTGATTTCAAAATTTTCAAAATCGGATGTGGTTCGCAATATGGGAATGTTTATTGCATGCGGAACTCTTGGTTATTCGGTCGGACCGTTATTTTCATCATTCATTGCGCAGTATTTCGGTTTGAACAAAATGCCATATCTTGCAATTTTAGGTATATTTTGGGCTGTTTTGATGTTTTATTTTGTACCTAAATTTTCCGATGAGAAAACTCAAAAACCGAATATTGATTTTATTAAAGCACTGAAAGATATTCTCTCAAACCGTAAACTAAATATTTTGAATATTATTGCAATGCTTAAATCTTTGATGATGACATCATGTTCGATATTACTTCCGTTTTTGTGGAAGGCTCAGGGATATTCAAAATTTCAAATCGGGCTTGCGCTGTTTTCGTTTATATTTTTGGGAGGAATAGCGTCGCTTTTAAGCCCAAAATTTGAACAAAAAATCGGGACTGCAAAAGTATTTTATTTTTCGATGATAACGACACTGCCTTTAACAATATTATTTATGCTCACCTACAAAAGCATGCCTGTATTATCATTTGTAATCTTTGCTCTTATGGGGTTTGTGACAATGTTTGCCGGTCCTGTTACAATGAATCTTGCGCAAAATGTTCTGCCACAATACAAAAGTATCATAGGCGGATTTATAAACGGATTTTCATGGGGGATAGTTGCAATAATAATGTCAGGTGTCGGCTTTATTGCGCAAAATACAAGCATCGTACCGGTACTTGCAGGCATATCGGTTATTCCTGCGATATGCTCATATCTTGTACGTTTTCTATTCCCCAAAACAAATAATTAAGCAAATAAATTTAAAAATTTCCCGACAAGGGTATCAGAATTTTTTTGAGTATTTTCAACATCCATGTTCTTTGCAAAAGACTGACCGCTGAAATCATTCAAATAATGATTAACATAAGGTACAACCTGCGCTTTTCTGATGTCGGCATTTACCCCGCTATTCTTTTTCAGATATCCGATTGAATCGACCAGCATCCCTTTGTTACCCCAAATTGCTTACCTGTCAAGTGTACCATAAACAATTTAATTAAACAAGAATATTTACATTATTTTTACAAATTAGCAAAAAAAAATATTTGGTGTTTTTATGTAACCATTATGAAAACTGATAAAGTGTCCTTTGGACAAACTTTTATAAAGCCGTCGCTTGTAAAATACATGAAGCAGGAAAACATGGGCAAAGTTCCGTATATTTTCGGACTTGGCGAATTATACCCTGCGGATATTTTTATCGGAGCAAATATCAAAGGTGAATTAACAGTCGATATTATGCACTCCACACCTGCAAAACATTTGTTTTTGAATGACGCAGTACCAAAAACTCTTGAAAATGTTACTGCGCTGAATTTTATACACAATATGGAACGTGCCCAAAGAATTCGCAACGGTATAAAAACTCCGGTGCTTAAAACGGTTATCGGTGATATAAAGGATTTATCAATAAGAGATTTACAACTTGCCGTAAACGATAAGATTAAATTGTATTACGAAACATTAGGCAAAAAGTTCTTTAATTAACATTTTTATTGCCAACCATTGAAATATATGATAAACTGTGAACAGTTCCATACAGGTGTTAATTTTGTTCCTACATTTACATAAATAGGGAGAGTTAACTCCGGTTGAGGTTGAAGTATACCCGCCGATATTATTATCGCCAGCGGGAAACGGATTACTCAGGGTTCTCACCCACCTGCAGAGCTCAGCAGGTAACAAAATCCGCCTGTGTGGGATTTTTTATTACCATTTTTTATCCATCGATTTTATACTGATTTCCACCCTGTCGCCAAAACCTTTATTTAAAGTGTTTACAAGGTCATTTGAAGTGTTTACCCAGAACATTGACGAAGTCAGAATTTTTGATTCTCCCGTCAAATCAGGAAGTTTGAGCATAACAGGATCTGAGCCTTTGTATTTGCAAAGCATTTGTTTTAAAAGTACGATTTCTTCGTATTTGAACTCATCTTTAAGTTCTACAGTTACAATATTTGTGTTATCAACAGGTTTTACGGTGTCAACAATGATAACCGGTGCATCTTCTTCATTTCTTTTGCTGACCTTACCGGAAACGATTATCCTCTGTTCGTTTTGCAATAAATCCCCATAATCCGCTATTTTTTTCTCAAAAGCCAAAACATCAATTCGGCCGGTCAAATCTTCTACAGTGGTAAATCTCATAATTTTAGTCGGATCTTTTCTGGTAGGAATTTGTTTTACTCCCGTAACAAGACCGCAGATTGTAACAGGTTTATCATTTTCAATATCAGGAATTTGTGAAATTTTGTGAGTCATCAAAAAGGGTAATTTTTCTCTTATGGTGGAAAGCGGATGACTTGTGACATAAAAGCCCAAAAATTCTTTTTCAAATATCTGAATTTGTCTTGCATCGTATTCTTCATCGCTTCCGCCAAGACTAAATTTTGCGCTATTAACAGATGTAGAATCACCTAACATGTCAAATAAACTTGCCTGACCTGATTCTTTTTCTTTTGCTTCTTTTGAGGCTGTTGAAACAATATAATCAATGTTTTCCATCAACTGCTTACGACTTTTTTCTATCTGAGAAAACGCCCCGGCTTTAATTAAACCTTCCAAAGCACGTTTATTTGAACATTTTACGTCAACTCTTTTTATAAAATCATAAATTGATGTAAATTCACCATTTGTTTCTCTCTCTTTAATGATTTCATCAACGACGCCTTCGCCTACCTGTTTGATAGAAGCGAGTCCGAAACGAATGTTATGTCCGTCCGGAGCGTATTCGGAGAAGGATTTATTAATATCAGGCGGAAGAACTTTTATGCCGTATTTTTGCGCTTCTTCAATGTAACTTTGAGTTTTTTCCTGATCTCCTGCAACACTTGTTAAGAGTTCGGACATGTATTCAACCGGATAATGACATTTTAAATATGCCGTCTGATATGCAACAAAAGCGTAGGCTGATGAGTGTGCACGGTTAAAGCAGTATGCCGCAAAGTTTTGAATCTGTTCAAAAAGTTCTTTTGCATCTTCGGCTTTCATACCGTATTTAGCTGCACCTTTAATAAGTTTATCCTCCTGAGCAGCCATTGCTGCAGGATCTTTATGCCCCATCATACGACGAACTTTGTCTGCTTCTCCAAGTGAATAATCCGCCATAACCTGAAAGATTTGCATGATTTGTTCCTGATAAACCATTGTGCCGTAAGTGTCTTTCAAGACCGGCTCTAACCGCGGATGAGGATATGTGATGGGAGTTCGCCCATGTTTACGGTCAACAAACTTATCAACCATTCCTGAGCCTAAAGGACCGGGACGGAACAGTGCAACCAACGCACCCAAATCTTCAAATACGTCAGGCTGAAGTTTTTTTACAAGATTTGTCATCCCTTGCGATTCAAGTTGGAATACCCCGACAGTTTCTCCTCTTATGAGCATGTCATAAGTCGGTTTATCATCAAGCGGAATATGGTTTATATCAACATCGACATTTTGACATTTTTTGATAAGTTTGACGGTTTTTGAAATCATTGTAAGGTTGCGCAATCCCAAAAAGTCCATCTTTAACAGTTTCATCTTTTCAAGAATTTCTCTGTGGTACTGAGTTACAACTACACCGTCTTTCCCGTGCTGAACCGGAACAATTTCGTCTAAAGGTTTATATGAAATAATAACACCTGCTGCGTGCATACCTGTTGCGTTTTTCAAGCCCTCGACATGTAAAGCCGTATCAACAAGTTTTTTTACTTCTTCATCACTGTCATAGAGTTTTTTCAGTTCCATTCCGTCTTGCAAGGCTTCGGATATTTTCGCCCCGGGAGCATCTGAAATTAAATCTGAGAGTTCTTTACTCTTTGCATAAGGAATATCAAATACCCTTGCAACACTTTTCATTGCGTTACGGGCTGCAAGGGTGTTGAAGGTTATAATTTGGCAGACTTTATCTTCCCCGTATTTTTGAACAACATAATCAATAACTTCGCCACGTTTGTCAATACAAAAGTCAGTATCAATATCAGGCATCGAAAATCTTTCAGGGTTTAAAAATCTTTCAAACAAGAGATGATGTTCAATCGGGTCTAAGTCCGTTATATCAAGGCAATATGCAACCAAAGAACCCGCAGCAGAACCTCTGCCCGGTCCGACAGGAATATCATGAGTTTTGGCATAATGAATAAAATCCCAAGTAATAAGAAAATATGCGCTAAAGCCCATTTTTTGGATAATACCGAGTTCATATCTTGCTCTGTCTTTTAGTTCTTTTGTAATTTTTTCTTTCGGGTACTTACGCTTCATTCCCTGATTAACAAGAAGTTCAAGATATGTATCTGTCGTATAGCCCTCAGGCACAGGGAAATCAGGAAGCGGGGCTTTCCATTCGACCGTAATAGAACATTTTTTACAAACTTCAACCGTATTTTTAATACATTCGTTAAATGTTTCTCCGTCCATCCAGCGGAATGCTTCACGAAGTTCATCAACCGTTTTGACGTAAAATTCGTTGTTAGGAAAATGAAAACGGTTGGTATCCGTTTTTAGTGATTTTGTCTGCATACATAGCAAAGTATCGTGCCAATCCGCATCTTCTTTTTTCAGATAGTGGGAGTCATTTGTAATGACCATTTTTATCCCAAGTTCTTTGGCAATTTTTATGAGTTCGGGATTAGTGCGTTTTTGGTCGTCTAAACCGTGGTCTTGCAGTTCTATATAATAATCGTCGCCGAATAAATCCTGATATTTTTTTGCAACTGCTTTTGCACCCTCATAATCTGTACGCAAAAGGTTTTGTATAACTTCTCCTGCAAGGCAGGCACTACAACAAATTAATCCCTCATGATATTTTTCAAGAAGTTCAAAATTTATTCTCGGTTTAACGTAAAATCCGTCAATATGTGCAATAGAAGATAATTTTACAAGATTTTTGTAACCTTTATTGTTTTTAGCAAGCAAAACAAGGTGATAACGGGGGTTATTATTCGGATTGCGCTCTGATATATCTCCGTTATGAACATAAAATTCTTCTCCGATAATCGGGTTAAATAATTGCGGTTGATATTGCGGATCCTGTTCGGCTTTTTCTTTTTCAGGCGCATTAATTTTTTCCGCTTCAAGGTACAAATCCATAGCTCCGTACATAACACCGTGGTCTGTTACAGCAACACCGGGCATGTTATGTTCTTTGCAGAATTTGCACAAATCCCCTATTCTGATAGCCCCGTCTAACAACGAATATTCCGTATGCAGATGGAGCGGTACATATTGAACTTCATCAGCCATATAATTAGATTATCAAGAACAAAATCTCAAAAAAATATTTTATTAAATTGTTTTAAGCATATTTTTTTATTAATAGCAGAAATATTTATCCCCACTTGACAGACATGATATAATTAATATATGGGCATAAAGAAGGTATTATGTTCGGCACTGGTCATAACATTTTTATTAGCCGGAAACAGTGCAGTCGCCATCCACGACCATGACGAGGAAGAATTATTATTGCGCCCCGCAGTGGAAGTCAAAGACGGAACCGTTTTGAGTATAATTGACTGCGTTTCGCTGGCTTTTAAAAACAGTCCGAAAATCAGACGTAAAAAATATGAACTTGATATTGCAAAGAGCAATGTAGGAATCGCTAAATCGCAGTATTTCCCGACTGTCGGTGCAGGTGTCGGGTTTAATTATCAAAGAAATTCCGACGGAATTTATTACGACAAACGCTACCGTGATTTGCCTGCCGTTGGAGTCAGCGTAAGTCAGTTGATTTATAATTTCGGCAAAACTACCGCTTTTATTAAAATGGAAGAATTTAATAAAATTGCGTCAGAATATGAATTTATGGACAGTCTTTGCTATACGTTATTTGATATAAAAGCGAAGTATTATAATCTTTTGCAGGCAAAGGCGCTTTTGAATGTCGCAAAAAATAACGTTGATATAAACGAAAAATTTTTAGAGATAGCAAAAACAAAAACAGAACCCGATATTGCGACGGCACAACTTAATTTGAGTGAAGCAAAAATCAAATATATTGAAGCGGAAAACACATATAACAATGCAAAATATGATTTGAGCAACGCAATGTATATCAATTCTCAGCCGAATTATGATATTGAAAACACTCCTACTTTCACTTATAACGACGATTTTGCTTACGGGACAAAAGAACACGTTGAGATAAAACCCTTTGAACCTTACGTTTTTCCGTTCAAAATGAGCGAAACTCTTGATATTGCATACAAAAACAGTCCTGATTTAAAAGTTCTTGAAAATACAAAAAATGCGATGGAACAGTCGCTAAAATATGTCAAACGTACTTATCTGCCCGATTTGAGAGCAGATGCAGGCTACGGTCTTAACCACACAAATTTCACTAATAACAATAGTTTATCTGTCGGGGTAAACCTTACGACAAATGTCAATCTTATGGAACTAAAACACTCAATTAAAGGTGCTGATGCGCAGTTAAGTATTGCCGAAAACGAAATAAATTTGTTTAAACAGGATTTGCAATATGAGATATTGAGAGCCTTCAATAACGTTGACAGGGCAAAAAAGCAGGTTCCGACGGCAAAAACTGAAGTCGGACAGGCTTTGAGAAATCTTGAAATAGTAGAGAAAAAATACCGTTCGGATGTGCTTAATTACGTTGCCTTGCAGGATGCAAGAAAAGATTACATAAGGGCATTGGACAGTTACATTCAAAGCGTTTACAATTACAACATTGCGCTAATTCAGGTTGAAATGGCGCTTCACTACCATCTGGTGGATATTCACCACAAATCCGAACACGCAATTCATTATCACGATGCCGACCTTGTTAAACATTTAATCAAAGCGCTTGAATGTGACCAAAAAGATGTCGGGCATAAGAAGAAAAAGAAATAAAAAGGAGTTTCTTCGGGCTTTGCCCTCAGAATGACGTGGCTTAATTTGCCAAATTTTCTTTGGTATCCTCATTTTTTACAAGCAGAATTTTTATAATTCTTGCGCCGTCAATTTCCGATACGGTGAATGTAAAATCTTTATAGTTTACTCTGTCGCCGACTTTTGCAATTCGTTCAAGTTCTTTTACCACAAGCCCTGCGACGGTATCAACATCTTCGACTTCCATGTCTTCTTCCGGAATATCAAAGAATTTTGCAAGTTCATCAAGCCTCATTGTGCCTGTAACTTCATACACCTGAGGTCTGATTTCTTTAATATCTTTTTCTTCGTCAATATCAAATTCGTCCTGAACGTCGCCGAAAATTTCTTCCAAAACATCTTCAAGAGTGATTAAGCCTGATGTTCCGCCAAATTCATCAACAACAATAGCCATCTGCGCACGTTGTCTTTTAAATAACATAACAAGTTTATCAAGCGTTATTGTTTCCGGTACAAGCGGAATTTTTCTCTGAATTTTCTCTATCGGACGGGTTTCGTTTTTTAGTGAAAGCATAAACAAATCTTTTACATGCACAAAACCTGTAATGTGGTCAATATCTTCGCTGTAAACAGGGTATCTTGTGTACTGATTTTCGGTTGCTATACTGTTTAACTCATCAAGCGGAGTATCTATCGAAACGCAAACCATATCGGTTCTTGGAGTCATAACCTCATGCGCGGTCAAATCCGAAAACTGCAGAACATTGTGGAACATATCTTTTTCGGTTTCGTTTAAAACGCCCTCGTCGTAACTGTTTTCAACGTACATATCCAAATCGTCAATAGTGTGAACGGTTTTTAACGACGGATTAACAGGGATTCTTAACATTCTCAAAATTCCGTTGCAGGTTTTATTTAACAGCCATACAAACGGTTTTGATAACGTCATAAACACATCCATCGGCTTTGCAACAAAAAGTGAAATCTTTTCGGGATACTGAAGTGCGATACATTTTGGCACCTGTTCGCCGATTAAAACATGCAAAAAAGTAATTCCGATAAATGCAATAACTGCAACCGCTATCTGCATAATGTAGGCATCAGCACTGGGTACTGATTTAAGTAACGGTGTAAGCATTTTTTCTATGGTCGGTGAACCGAACCAACCTATACCGATACTTGCAATGGTAACCCCGACCTGAACCGCAGCGATGAAGAAATTGACATCATCAAGCGCCTTGAGGGCAAGTTTTGCATCAATATTGCCGTCTTTTTCCATCTGCTCAATTCTGTTTTTTCTGGCACGCACAATAGCAAATTCCGCACCGACAAAAAATGCATTTACAAGCAATAACAAAAATACTATAACCCAATTAAAAACTATGGTATTTATGCCTGATTCATCCATTACTTTTCTTTAATCCTCTGAGTCTTAATTATAATATCCGCATACCAAAAATGCAAGAGGGGAAATATAAAGCAATAAGGCGTTATTGCCTTTTTAATAAACTATCTGAACATTGACTTTTCTTGCTCGTGCTTTGTTATCAAAATCAATCAAAACAACCTGCTGCCACTGCCCAAGTTGCAACACTCCGTCAATCAAAGGTACATAAGTGGAATTACCGACGATTGATGCCCTGATGTGTGCATAACCATTGCCGTCATGCCACATTTCATCGTGGTGATAATCTATGTTTGTCGGTACAATTTTATCCATAATTTCAGGGAAATCAACCAATAGCCCCGGCTCAAATTCAATATTTGTAATTGATACCGTACTTCCTTGTGCATAAACATAAATTACAGCATTCTGCAAACCGTGATTATAAACGACATTCCGTATCTGCGGTGTGATATCAATTATATCCGTATTACCTTTTGTGTGTACCGTAAAATTTTCGTTAATAACCGTCATAATTTATCCCCAAAACTTTTTCCTTATTGTACATAAGACAAGAAATTTTTGCAAACCTTACCTAAGAAAAATGACTAATGGAATTGTTCTTATTTATTTTGATAATATTCTCAACCGAAACGAAAGGAGATTATTATGAATATTTTAAGAACGATTGCTTATGTGCTTGTACTTATCGGCGCAATAAACTGGGGCTTGGTCGGTGTAATGGATATAGATTTGGTTGCTTTGATTTTTGGCGAAATGACAGTATTTTCAAGAATTATTTATTCAATAGTCGGAATTTCAGGCATTATTCTTTTATTAACCACATATAAAGATATTTTTTATCATGAAAATTATTAATTGAAAGACGTTAGGACGTTAAGTTCGTTTCATAAGAAGTTGGCGAGTTTGCAAGTTTGAATGTTTGCAAGTTCATTTCAAATTAATTAATAACTGTAAAGAACTTCAAACATCAAACTACCAAACTTGCAAACTTATTTAATAACCCGATATTAACATCTTAACGACTTTTTATACATTTGTTACAAATTTCCCTAAAACAAAAAATATGCTATATTGTAGTAAATAAGCATTGTTTTTAGGGTGGAAGTATGAAAAAAATTCTTATTGTCGATGATGAACAGGACATTGTGGAGAGCCTGAAATTTGTACTTGAGGGGTGTAACTATTCCTGCTACTGCGCATATAACGGAGAAGACGGGCTGAATTTGGCAAGAGAAATCGAGCCTGATTTGATTATTCTTGATGTTATGATGCCGAGAATAAACGGTTATAAAATCAGCCGTTTGCTCAAATTTGACAAAAAATATCAAAATATTCCGATTTTGATGATAACTGCCCGTTCTCAGGAGGAGGACAAACTAATAGGCGAAGAAACAGGCGCAAACGAATACATTACAAAGCCTTTTGACCTTGATGACGTACTGAATACAGTAAAAAAATATCTGGAAACGGAAGAAGAAAATTAATGACCGCAATCACTAATAAAACTCTTGAAACTTTGAAATATGACCTTGTCAGAGAAGGTCTTGTTCAGTATGAAATTGTTGAACAGGCGCAGGAAATTGCGGATGCAAGAAATATCAACATAGGTCAAGCACTCATTGATTCGGGATTTATAACGGAAGAAAAACTGATTAAATTTCTTGAAGCCAAACTTCACACCCCGTTTGTAAATCTTGATGATTACGAGCCTGATAAAAAATGCTTAAAATATATTAATTATTCCGATGCAAGACGGTATAAAATTATTCCGCTTTTCAAAATTGAGGATACTTTGACTGTTGCAATGTCAGACCCCCGTAACCTTTTTGCGATAGATAAAATTATGGAAAGCGCAGAGTGCGAAATTGATCCAGTTCTTGCAAATGAAGAAACTATTTTGAAAAAAATTGATGAATACTATAAAACTGATGTGACTGTCGGAAATATTTTAACAGGCTATGAAACAGGTTATGACTGGCAGGAAGAACTTCATAAAGAAGACTTGAGCGATAACCATATTCAAAAAATTGTTCGTGCAATCTTAAAACAGGCAATTTTAGAGGATATTCACGAAGTCGTTTTTCAGGGCGAAGATGAAGGACTTGGCGTAAACTTTAAAAAACAGGGGGAAATGCTTAATAAAGGGTTTATTCCCACTGTTTTGATTTCATCTTTTGTTTCTAAACTAAAAAGTTTATCCGAACTTGATCCGTCGGTTTCTGAGGTTCCGCAGTTGGGGAAATTATGCTTTAAAGTTGATGATGTGGTCATTATGGCAAGTGTTTCAACCTTCCCGACAATTATGGGAGAAAGAATTTTTCTTAAAATTTATAAACCGCCAAAATCTTTGGAGCAAATGATTTCATCTAAACTTGAATTGACCGAAATTCGTCAGTCGCTTGAAAAACCTGGGATAATACTTGTCTGCGGCTCGGCTCTTTGCGGGAAAACTCACGTTATTTATTCACTTTTGCAGGAAGCTTCAAAAACAACCTCAAAAAATATTATGACACTTGAAAGTATTGCAAAATACGAACTTTCGGGGGTTAATCAATGTGAATTTAATGAAAATGTCGGGTTTAACATGGATAAAGCAGCAAGATTTATAACCTTCCAAAACCCTGATATTATCTATCTTGAGGGGATTAAATCAAAAGCATCTTTTGATTATTTTTCAAGCCTTGTTTACGAGGGAAAAACTATTATAATGGAATTTTTAGCTAATAATATGGACGATTTGCGCTCAAAGATGGCGTTTTCGGACTTTGATACACTAAAATCAATAATTACATCCATGATATTCATTCACTCCAAAAACAGTATTGAAGTTTTTGATAAAGACAGCCTGCAAAAGTATTTAGGCTAAGTTAAGACCTTTATAATTTTGCCAAAATTTTATGTGCAAGGTCAACATTTTTGATTTAATTGGTATGTTTCTGAATTAAATTTGTTTTATTTCAGTAAAGTATGTATAAAAAACAATTTTTTATGCTATCTTAAATTCAAAAATTTATGTACCTGAGGTATGAGTCTGGTATTTGGATAAATATTTAAAAATTTATTTAAAATATTTTGACAGAAATCGTTATCGACACTCATTTTATTTCCGTTCATTTTTGGCTGAAGTATGAGTTCAATTCCGTATTTTTTGCCCATATTTACGCAGGTTAGGATTTCATCATCCGTTATATTTTTATCAAAAACTATTTTTGCAAAAGTATAAATTCCGTTACAATTTGCTAAAAACTTATCGTGTAGGTCAAATGTGTCTTTGCCTGCCGAACTTGGCAGTTTAATATCTGCTGAAATAATACCAATTTTGTCTTTTACTTTTAATAATTCCTCACTCAAAGTCGCATTTGTTTCAAGATAAATTTTGGTATCCGGCAATAATATTTTTAATTCATTTATAAAATCAGCGTGTAAAAGCGGTTCCCCGCCCGTTAAAGAAATTGAATGAATCTTATTTAAAACATATTCTTTATTAATTTTTTTAGCCAAACTTTGTGCAGTGTAAGATTTCGCATCTTCTGCCCCAAAATCAGTGTCGCAGTAGTCGCAATTCAGGTTACATCCGCAAAAACGGATAAATAACTGATTAACCCCGACAAAAGGCCCTTCGCCCTGAACAGACTCAAATATTTCTTTAATTTTAACTTCCGTAGCCAAAATTTTTCCTCACATCATCTGACGATAAATTTTTCAACTGCTCATACAGTTTGATTTCATCATCCGACAAATTGTGAGAAAATTCAATACTTACCGTTACAATTAAATCTCCGACTTTGCCGTTTTTCTTTAATCCCTGTTTTGCAATACGGAATTTTTGTCCTGAACAGGTATTTTTCGGGAGTTTTAATTTAATTGTTCCGTCAAAAGCAGGGATGGAAATTTCTTCCCCCAAAGCGGCTTCAAACGGTGTTATCGGGACATTGTAATAAATATTGAGTTTATCAAAATGCACCTGTGTTTTTGTTTCAATACGGATTTTTACATACACATCACCGTTTGAACCGCCGTTTTTGCCTGTTGCACCTTCACCTTTAAGCCGTAGTTTTGCGCCGTCTTTTATTCCTTTCGGGATAGTGAGGGTGATTTTTTTTGTTTCTGTTACAACTCCCTTGCCGTTACATTTTGTACATTTATCACCGTTAGCGAACCTGTGTCCGAAACATTGCGGACAGGTTTTTGTTGTTCGGATATTTATTATTCTTTTTGAACCGGTCATTACTTCGTCAGGCGTTATGACAACTTCGGTCGAAATATTTGCACCTTTTTGCGGTTTTTTGTTATTTTTTTCTTTTTGGGTTTTCTTAAATTTTGCAGACCAGTATTTTATCGTTTTAAAAATAGAGTTATGTTTTTGCGGTTTCTTTTTTTGTTTTTCTTCGGCTTGTTTTGTTTCATTTTTTTCGGTTTGCTTTTGGGCTTCCTGTTTTACTGTTTCTTTTACTTCTTCTTTTTCTGAGTATTCTTTGTTCTTTTCTTCTTTAAATATTCCGTTTAAAATATCGTATTTTTTGCGTTCTTCGTCATTGCAGAGCGTTTCATAAACAGCCGTAATTTCTTTAAACATTTCTATCGCTTCGGGCGATTTATTTACATCGGGATGATATTTACGCGCAAGTTTGCGATATGCAGACTTGATTTCAGTCGTATCGGCATTTGTGCTAACCTCTAAAATTTCATAATAATTTTTTACACTATTAAACACCATACAAACTATTTAATGATGTTTTTTGAAAAATCAACATATCCGAAAGACTTAGGAGGCAATTATAATTTTTTGGGTAATTACACATTATTTAACGCTAAAATTACTAAATCCTTGTCATTAAAAAGGAGATCGCCGAATGAATCCCTTATGTAAAAAAAAGGCATCGTTTTTGCGATGCCCGAATTTACAAACTATCTCTTCTCATACCAAGATTACTACTGTAGAGATGGTCTCCACGCAGTATCAAATTTATTTTGAACAGTCGGAATATCTGCAGATAAAGTGACGTTATTAGGAGCAAATACAAATACTCTGTCTCCGACTTTCTTTGGCTGTCCGCCTAATGCCTGAGATGCACCGCAAACATAATCAATAGTTCTTTGAGACTGATGATTGTCCAAAAGATGTAAATCAAGCATAACAATTTTTCTGTCTTTTAATTGCTGAACAATGGTAGCAACATCATCAAAAGAATGAGGCTCCATTACAACAATTTCACTTACGGAGTTATTAAATCTCGGATCACGAACAACTTTATTTTCCTGTTTTCTTTCCGGTTTTAAAATCGGATCTGAAATTCTGACTGCATTTGAACCAGGCTCTGTGTATTCGCCATCGTAATCAACACCGTCAATCAAATCCGGATCATTAAACGGATCATCCTCTCTAAAACCGTCCATAACAAAATCTACTGCTTTTTTTAAACTCTCTACAATCGCCACTTTATCTTCCTCCGTAAATTATGTAAATAACTTTCTACCTATCCTTAACATTGTTGAACCCTGCTCTGTTGCAATTTTATAATCCTGACTCATACCCATCGATATTTCTTTTAAATTACAGCCGAATTTGGTATTCAACTCGTCTTTTATTTGTCTTATTTCCGAGAATAATCTGCTTAGTTCAGATTCATCCTCCCCCAAAGGTGCAATATTCATTACACCGACTACCTCTATGTTATCCAACTTTTGTATTTGTTGGAATACATCAAACAGAGTATTTTTTGAGAACCCAAACTTTTGTTCCTCATTTGCATTATTAATCTGAAGCAAAATCTTTTGGGTTTTACCTGTTTCCTTTGCATGTTCCGAAATACATTGAGCAAGTTTTAAAGAATCGACAGAATGAATATAATCAAAAGTTTTTATAACCAACTTCACCTTATTTGTCTGCAAATGACCTATAAAATGAAAAGTAGAATTTTGTCTTACTTCTTCCGGCAGAGAACTAATTTTTTCACAAGCCTCAACCGCTCTTGACTCCCCAAAATCACGAATCCCAGCCTCATAAGCGCTGATTATCGCATCTTGCCCGAAATACTTCGTTACCGCAATTATTTTTGGTTTACAAGGTTCAATTTCTTCCTGTATGCGTAAAAGATTATCCCTAATTGTCCCAAACATTTAATCATTACCTCTACAAGAAAGACTCTCAAATAATGAGCATATTTTTATTTTACAATTTTTTTTTGTTATGTCCAAAATATTTATCAAATAAGTGTTTTAACAATTTTAAATATGCCCGAAATCATGTCTCTGACATGGTTTGAGCCATTTTGCCAAAACGCACTCTACACTTAACATTCCTTAATATTTTGCAGAAGGTACAGGCGCAAATCCATGCTCCATGCATAAGTCATGGCATTTTTAAATAATTTCAATCAATCGGAAGGTTGAATTCGGCAGATAAATACTTAACAACTTTTTCATTTTTTCATGCTACAATGAAACCACAAAGGATTTACACTAAATGATTATACCGAACAATTTTGCAACTGCTTTTTGCCTTACAATGCTTGCGGGCTTGACTACCGCAATCGGCGGTGTTATTGCATTTGTGACAAAAAAGGATAACCTGAAAACCTTGTCGCTCGGCTTGGGTTTCAGCGCAGGGGTGATGATTTTCATATCGTTTATGGACATTTTGCCCGAAGCAAAGAGCCTTTTGAGAATAAATTTTCCGCATAGTTTTGAATGGCTTGTGTTTGCGGGATTTATTGCAGGCTTATTAATTTCAATAGCGATAGACTACTTTTTACCCGACCACGTTGATACAAAAGAACTTTTAAACCCCGATGCCCCCGAACACAACGACGGCTTCAAGCACTACAAACTCCAAAGAGCAGGAATTTTAACTGCTGTTGCAATCTGCGTTCACAATTTTCCCGAAGGCTTGGCAACATTTTTGACTACTACGCAAAATATAACTCTTGGTATTTCTGTTGCGCTTGCGATTGCGATACACAATATCCCCGAAGGTATTGCAGTTGCACTGCCTATCTATCACGCAACGGGTAAAAAGCGTTATGCCATGCTCTATGCGGCACTGTCAGGGATAACCGAGCCAATAGGCGCACTTGTCGGAATGTTTATTTTCGGACTGTTTTTACCGCAAATTTTAGTCGGAATTTTAATGGCAGGAGTTGCAGGGATAATGACATATATTTCGTTTGATACCCTCTTACCGCTTGCTAAAGAATACGGTAACTGGCATTTATCAATTGTCGGTATTATGTCGGGAATTTTGTTTATCTGGCTTAGTTTAATCCTTGTGGGGTAAAAAGTAAATTGTGTATAGGCTTTTACCCCCGCAGTTTGCGCACAAACCTTTCAAGCCGTTCCATTGCAATTTGAAGTTTTTCTAATGAATAAGCGTAAGATATTCTCAAATAACCCTCTCCGCTATCGCCAAATGCAGTCCCCGGCACAGCAGCAACTTTTTCCTCCTGCAAGAATTTTGTCGCAAATTCCTCACTTGTCATTCCGAATTCTTTTATACAGGGGAACACATAAAACGCACCGTAAGGCTCAAAACACTCTAAACCCATCTTTTTAAAAGCATCTATCAAAAATCTTCTGCGCTGATTATAGGATTCCCTCATCATTTTAACATCATCTTCGCCGTTTTTGAGAGCCTCAACCGCCGCATACTGGCTGATTGTCGGCGCACACATAATTGCATACTGATGAATTTTTGTCATTTGTTTAATAAGCCATTCAGGACCGCAACAGTACCCAAGACGCCACCCTGTCATTGCGTAACTCTTTGAAAACCCGTTAATCAACAACGTGCGTTCTCTCATTCCATCAAGACTGACAATAGAAACATGTTTGCCCTTATAAGTTAATTCCGAATAAATTTCATCGGATATAACAAAAATATCGTGTTCTTTGATAATTTCAGCAATTTTTTCAAGGTCTGTTCTTTCCATAATCGCACCCGTCGGGTTATTCGGATACGGCAGAATTAAAACCTTTGTCCTGTCTGTAATTGCGTTTTTAAGTTCTTCTGCAGTCAGGCGAAATTCGTTTTCTGCTTTTAGGTTAATAAAAACATTTTTTCCGCCTGTAAGGTACGAACAAGGCGCATAGGAAACATAAGATGGCTGAGGAATAATGACTTCATCTCCGTCGTTTAACATTGCTCTTAGCCCTATATCAATGGCTTCCGAGCCTCCGACAGTAACAAGAATTTCACTTTTTGGATTATAATTCACCCCTTGAGTTTTTTGTATATAGTTTGAAATTTCCTTTCTTAACGGCAAAAGCCCTGAATTTGAGGTGTAAAACGTTCTGCCTTTTTCAAACGCATAAATTCCCTCATCCCTTATATGCCAGGGAGTTTCAAAATCCGGTTCACCCACACCAAGAGATATGGCATCTTTCATTTCGCTTACGATGTCAAAAAACTTTCTTATCCCTGACGGTTTTATATTCTGAACTTTTTCCGATAAAAAATTTCTCACGGGGTTACAACCTCTCTTGTGTCTTCTTTTACTTCGTCTAAAATCGTGCCGTGTTCTTTGTATCGTTTGAGTACAAAGTGTGTTCCCGTACTCAAAACATTATCGAGCGTAGAAAGTTTATCTGATACAAAGGTTGCAATTTCTTTTAGTGATTTTTCTTCCAAAGTTACCATCAGGTCAAAACCGCCTGAAATTAAGTAAACGGACTTGACTTCAGGGTAGTTATAAATTCTTTGTGCAATTTTATCAAAGCCCTGACCTCTTTGCAGGGTTACACGGACTTCAATAATTGCAGAAACTTTTTCTATCGAAGTCTTTTCCCAGTCAATTAAGGTATGGTAACCGCAAATCACATGTTCTTCTTCAAGTTTTTTTATTTCATTTGCAACTTCGATTTCTTCTTTACCTAATAAAACGGCAAGTTCGCTAATCCCTATTCTGCTGTTTTTTTCTATCAATGCTAACAACTGTTCTCTCATAATTTACTCCTTTAATTAAGTGCATTATAGCATAGAATATTATTAATAACATATCTTGACTATTATCTTGTCAGGGTTTAACATTGAGGCAAAGGAAGGGAATTATGGATAACAAAATTCTGAGGAAACGTACAATAGCGGTAATTGTTGTAACCGTATTGATGATGATAGCGGAAATCTATTTCGGTATCGTAAACAATTCAATGGCACTCACCGCAGACGGTTTTCACATGGGAACACATGTTCTTGCTTTTGGTATAACCCTTATAGTTTGTCTGCTTGCGGTAAAATTTCAGGATAAAACGGAAAAATTAAACGCTCTTGGCGGTTACACAAGTGCAATTTTGCTCGGTTTTACCTCTTTGGGCATAATTTGGGAATCTGTTGAAAGGTTTTTTAATCCGCTCATTATAGGCTTTAATGATGCGATTTTGGTTGCAATTATCGGGCTTGTAGTGAATTTGTTGTGTATTTTTATTATGGGCGGTGAAAATCCTTTGCACAACCACAACCATTCGCACTGTAATTGCGGACATTGTGAACACCATCACGAAGAACACGAAGAAAATCTGAACTATAAAGCGGCATATCTTCATATCCTTGCTGATGCAATGACATCCGTTCTTGCAATCGGGGCTTTGCTTTTGGGTAAATATTTCGGCTTAACTTTGTTAGACTCCGTTATCGGAATCGTCGGCGGTCTGGTTATCGCAAAATGGTCTTTTGATCTACTCAAAACTTCATCAAAAATTTTACTTGATTTTGAATAAAGTAAAAAAAAACGAGAATTTTAAGATTCTGAATATATTTCAGAATGACAAAATTCTCGTTTTAATATTCATTTAATTTATTATTCCGTATAAATCCAGCCGTTTGTCAGGTCAACTTTTATCGGTTTTAAAAGTTTCATATAAGCATCACCGTTAGTCATAACTTCCTGTTGTTCACCTTTGAATGCCCATCTGACAAACTTCATCCACCAGTTTCTGTCTTTTTTGATTTCCGCAACTCCGACAAGCGGTGCAATTTGGTCGTTTTCTGTTTTGACAAGATTATTTTTCAAGACAAGCACACCGTTTCTTACAAAATATTTGCCCGGCTGAACGTCAAGCACCTGACCTGAAAGTTTGTCATTCTCTCTCAGTAAAATGTAGTGTTCTCTTGTTACATAATTCTGAGGAACTCTTGCAGTATAAAGAACTCCGCCTTCTGTTGTCTGAGAACTCAAATAACTGTTCATTTTGACAGGAACAAATGTACCTGCAGGAATTGTACCTATGCTTCCCTGAACTGTTGCTTCTTCAATTACAAAGCCTTCACCCGTTTTCTTTCGCATTGCTTCAGCAAGTTTTGCATTCGGATTAAGTTTAGCCTGTTCCATCATATTAAATAAAATTGCGGCAACTTCCGCTCTTGTAGCAGGTCTTTCTGCTTCAAGTCTTGCCTTATCTTCAGACGGCATAACAACAACCATCCCCAAAATTTCTGCTTTTCCCGCAGGAATTATAAACCACTCCGGAATTGTATGAGTATCAACATAAGTTTTTTCAAGAACTTCTTTTGCTTTTGCTGTGGTAATTGTTTCGGTTGTCAAAGCATTAACCGCAACAGTCAGAGATTCCGCTCTTGATACCGAATCATCAGGTCTGAAAAGTTCTCCGTCTTTGTCACAAGAAACCAAATCGAAATATAATGCCTTTTGAATATCAGAATAAGCCCAGTGAGATTCATCAATATCAGTAAAATGAACCGGCTGGACAACTTTTGTATGCTCCTGCCCTAATGCACGAATAGCCATAGCGGCAAATTCCGCTCTTGTAACATTAGCGTCAGGCTTAAAAGTACCGTCAGGATAACCTATAATAACACCTTTTTCTGTAAGCATATTTATCTGCGGATATGCCCAGTAACTTTCATCCACATCAGGATATGCCATTGCCGGCATTACGGTAAAACAAAATACCGCAACAGATAAAACCATTTTCAAAAATTTATTCATATTCCCTCCTTAATTTTCCCTTGTTGTTATTTTTGCATGCAAGAACAGATTTTTCAATTTTATTAAAAATTTTGTAATTTTGCTTAACAACAGTAAATATTTATTTGCGATAAAATTTGTATATGCTATGATATATCCATAGGGGAAGGATACTAATAATGATTAAAACAAATGCATTACCCAACTGTTTAAACGGCAAAACATACAAAAGATGGGACAGAATCGGTTCATGGGGACAGGACACTATTATTGCAAGCAGAACTGATGCTAACGGGACAAATATTCAACTGCTTTTGGCCGATAAAGGCAGAAAAAGAGAACTGTTTTATCCGGACGGAAAAGTAATGGATGTTATTGATATAAACGGTTCAAAGCGTGTTTACAAATATCAGAGAATCGATAACGAAACCATAAAAGGTCAAATGATAGCAGGACAAAATAATGACGGCAGAAATCCGCTTATTTTAGGTGCAAAATGGATTTTAAAGAATCTTTTTCCCGAAAAACTTGTTTTGCAAATCAATAAAGAACACCCGATGTCACATATTTATATACCCAAAGAATCCCCTGAAGGAATACCTATTTATTCAAAAGATGTCGAAAGACTGCATGTTGCGGAAATTTTAGCAAAAGATTTTGAAAAGACGACACAAAATATGCCCAGAACCATCGTACTAAAAACCGTAAAAGGAACAACCGAGCCCGTTATCTCAGAAAGCGGAAAAGGGAATGTAAAAGTGGTCAAACAGTTCGGAATTGATTCTGAAATTTTGGGAGAAAATATCAGAACTGTTGTATAGAAAATTTTTATAATAAAAACGATATCGCCAAGGGTTTCAACCTTTGGCGATTTAATAATTGTTTTAAAATTAATTATTTTGGGCTAATGACGTTTTAGAAATTTTATTATAAAATTGAAGCATAGTTGAAAGAGGGTTTTATATGACAATAGACAACGCATTGGTTATGATTCTTGCAGGTGGTGAGGGTAAAAGATTATACCCGCTGACAAAAGACAGAGCAAAACCTGCCGTACCGTTTGGCGGGCGATACAGAATCATTGATTTTGTACTGAACAACTTTATAAATTCAGGGTTTTTCAAAATTAAAGTTTTAACCCAGTACAAATCGGATTCACTAAACAAACACATCACAAGAGGATGGACACTTTCTCCGTTTTTAAATCAATACGTTGACCTTTGCCCTGCTCAAATGAGAACGGGAAACGACTGGTACAAAGGTACTGCTGATGCAATTTATCAGAATATTTTTCACATAACTGATGAAGATCCCCGTTATGTATGCATTTTCGGCGGTGACCACATTTATAAAATGCACGTTGATCAGATGCTTGATTTTCATAAAGAAAATAATGCGGATTTGTCAATTTCCGGTATTCCGATTCCGATAGAAGAAGCGTCAGAATTCGGGATTATGGAGGTTGATGAAAACTGGCGTTTGATAAACTTTGTAGAAAAGCCAAATTACAGACCGAAATCAATCCCCGGCAATCCGAATATGTGCCTTGCTTCAATGGGCAACTACATTTTTGATAAAGAAATTTTACTTGACGCTCTGAATCGTGATGCGGTTAAAGAAGACTCCTCACACGATTTTGGCAAAAATGTTATACCGATGCTTCTTGGTGAAGGTAAAAATATTTATGTTTATAATTTTGCACAAAATACTTTCCCCGGAATGAGTCCTGCTGAACAGGGCTACTGGAAAGACGTCGGGAGTATTGACGCATACTGGCAGGCTAATATGGATTTACTTTCATATAACCCCGAATTGAATTTGTATTCAAAAGAATGGCCTTTAAGAACATTCAATTACAATTATCCGCCTGCAAAATTTGTCTGGGAAGAAGGCGACAGAGTCGGTATGGCAACAAATTCAATGGTTTCAGAAGGCTGTATCATTTCAGGGGGCGGACTTTCCCACTGCGTATTATCCCCCAAGGTCAGAATTAACAGTTATTCAAATGTAACTGACAGTATATTGATGGAAAACGTAGAAGTCGGCAGATATTCTCAAATCAGAAAAGCCATTATTGATAAAAATGTCGTAATTCCTCCTCATACAAAAATCGGATTTAATCGTGAGGAAGATATTAAAAGAGGTTTCCATGTGTCAGAAGGCGGAGTAACAGTAGTTCCAAAAGGAGCTATACTCTGATAAAGATGATGTAATATCTTAACGGCTTGCCGTCTTTTAAATCCATATTATCACCTTAACGACTTATATATTGTAAACTTTTGTTAATGCATGCCTGATTATTTAGCAATAATGGTGCGCCTATTTTTTTTTATATAGTGGGTGAATGTGTGTATGTCTAACCTTGGCGTAAATCCTATATTTAGTTATGGTCAAAGAACCGCAAAATGGCTCTTTGATAAACTGCCGTCTATGGAACTCAAAAACGGCAAAATTCTCAACGGCATAAAATGGGCGGGGCAACACATTTCATCTCCTCAAAACAGAGTGATATTAGGCGCAACAGCTTTAATGAGCCAGCCGTTTATAGACTTACACAACCGAAACGTAGATGAAGAAACAAGAAAAGTATCCGCTGCAAGAACAGTTGCAAAAATTATTGCAGGTACTACAACAGGATATTTAGTCAGATATTACACCATAAAGGCAGTTGATGCCTTCACACACAATCCTGCTAAAGCAAAAAACATTTTGCAGACTTTACTATTCCCGAAAAAAATTGCAAACACCACTATTAAAGGAATGCAACAGTACAGGCTTGCTCTTGGGACATTTATTTCTCTTGGAGTTATGCTGTTTACCAACTTTGCAATAGATGCACCTTTAACTAAATTTTTGACTAATATATTTGTTAAAAAAGTCAAAGAT
>Ga0256405_10004648_pt1 | contig 25270 bp, 26 predicted proteins | sample RumenRJG_02DNA_FD_189096 | JGI IMG/M metagenome (GOLD analysis project Ga0256405, IMG submission 189096) | Bovine rumen microbial communities from Lethbridge, Alberta, Canada - RJG_02 | ecosystem: Host-associated > Mammals > Digestive system > Stomach > Rumen | place: Canada: Alberta... | reverse complement strand
GCGCCCTTCTACCGGTAGCGTGAAATGATAAATGGCACGCCCCCGATAGTCCCACCCTTTTTCACGATGATGCCGCGTCGTGTCCACAGGATGGAACAACGCACGCGCCTTATCCTCGTCGTTGGCGTTGTCGTTCTGGGCGGGTGGCATGTCTTTGCCTTGATGTGCCGGTAGCATTTGGGATGGTTGAAGGAAGTGTCGGCCTTACTGCGTGTTGACGTTCACCTCGCGGCGGTTGATATCGGCCTGAACGGGCAGGAGACCGGCACGGAGAATGATGAGTTGCCCCTTTGGCAGACGGCAGAAATGGGCAAAGCCTGAGGGCACACCGCTACGCGGCTCGTTGAGGAGGGCATAGATGGTGCGTACCAGGGGGTAGTTGCCGTTGTAGATGTAATACTGGTAGGGTCGCCAACTGTTGCTGACGGTGGCGCTGTCGAGTCGTGACACCTTCATCACGGTGACGTTCTTCTTGAACGTGACGTTTGTGGTGTCGTGGCGGTCGTTGAGCCAGTTGGAGCCGATGATGCCGAGGGCGTTCTCGTGCTTCTCTACCCAGTCGATGACCTCGGCGCTCTTCTTCACGGCACCGATATTGTCGCTGCCCTGGATGGGCTTGCCGTCGAGAAGCGAGTCGACACACCAGGTGACGGTGCTCGACTTCGGGTTGTCGAAGACAACGTCGATGGCACCGAGTTTGGAATTGGGGTAAAGCTCTTTCCAGTTGGTGACTTCACCGCTGAGTATGCGCTTGAAGTCGCGCACGGTAATGCAGGTGTCTGGGTTGGCGTTGTTGACGATGATGGCCAGTCCGTCGTAGCCGATGGGGATGACACGCGGTATGAAGTTCTTCGATTTCAGTCCGTCCATCTCCTTCTGCGACAGCTGACGGGTAGCGAAGGCCAGCCACACCTCGTTTTTCATCAGACGTCGGATGGCGTTCTCCTGGTCGGTGTAGATGGGTTTCAGCTCTCCCTCTGCGTGGAGGGCGTTGAACACCTCGAGTTCTTCGTCGAGGATGGGGTAGAAACTCTCGTCGGCAGTGAAGGCGCGTGCGGCAGCTTCGTAGTCGTAGTCCGTTTTCGGTTTGTTGTTACAGGCACAGAAAAGGCACAGCGAGAGTGCCAGAATAATCGGTAGGTGTTTCATGATGGATAATCAGTATCATTAATTATTAAAAAATTAGGGAAGTCTCGAAGTCGCTTAACTTCTTAACTTCCCTAACTTCTTTATTCGTTACAGTATTACTGCAGTCTGAAGGTCACAGGTACGGTGTACTTCACACGTACAGCCGAACCGTTCTGCTTACCGGGAATCCACTTCGGCATGGACTTCAGCACGCGGATGGCCTCCTTGTCGAGAGACGGGTCTACCGACTTGATAACCTTCACGTCGCTGATAGAGCCGTCGCGCTCAACCACGAAGGTGGCGATAACACGACCCTGGATGCCGTTCTCCTCAGCTACTACAGGATACTTGATGTGAGTGCTAAGGAACTTCATCAGTTCGGCGTCACCACCGGGGAACGAAGGCATCTGCTCAACAACGTCGAACACCTTGGTCTCTTCCTCCTTTGGTTTCTCGTCGACCACAACTTCCTTAGCCTTCAGCACTTCACCTTCAGCTTCATCATTACCTTTCACGTCGAAGGTACCGATGGCGGTGTTGGTCTTCGACAGGTCGTCCTGAGACTTAATCTCGTCCTCGGGCTTCACTTCATCGTCCTTCTTAATTTCAGGAGCGGTGAACTTCACCGATGACTTAACCTTCTCAACGACCTTCTGTTCCGTTTCCACCTTCACGGGCTCCTTACGTTCAACCTTTGCCTCCTTCTTCTGTGCCAGCTTTGACAGCTCGACGTCGGTTTCAATCGACGCGTTCTGCTTCATGGCGTTCTGGATGGCGAGGTTGGCGTATGCAACGGCAAAGATGATAGCAATGCCGATGAGCACCCATATCAGGGCCTTCACATTACGCTTACCGGTCTCCTTACGGAGCACGTAGGCGCCATATTCTTGGTTCTTTCCTTCAAAGACAAGGTCAACCCAGCTATTGTCAATAAGATCTACTTTTGCCATAGTCTATTTCCTTTCTTTATTTAGCGTACTTGATTCCCTTCAGCTCGAGGAGCTTCTGGTCGTCTTCGTTAACCTTATCAATAACATACTTACCGATGCTACAGACGAGCATCTCGTCAAGAGCCTGAACCATGTTGTCGTAAGTAGACACATCCATGGGCTTGATGATGACGGTCAGCGTCTGGATTTCCTCGCCGTCAACATTCTTACCGTTACGGATGTCAGAGAGCAGCTTATCATACTCCTCCTTCGACATCTTGTCGCCCATCTGCGCCTTCTTCTCGTCGAGCTTCTTCTTAGCCATCATGACCTTAGCCACGGGGCTGAAGCCGTCCTCGGTGACGTGCTTAATCAAAAGGTTACGGACACCGTCCTTGCCCCATGTTGTCTCTTTCAGACACTCGGGGTTATCGTACTCAGGCAGGCCTTCGACATAGTAGAGCTTGTCGTTAGCGCCAAGGTACAGCGTGATGGTGTACGAAGCTTTCGTCACCGACTTATCTTCCTTACTCATGTTCTCATCGTTACTCGGCATCGTCAGCTGCATAGCCTGAGGCTTGCTCAGCGTGGTACAGAGCATGAAGAACGTGATCAGAAGCATCATCATGTCTACCATCGGCGTGAAGTTCACGCGGGTATCCATTTTTTTCTGCTTACTTGCTTTCTTCTTTGCCATATCTTAGATCTCCGCCTGTTTTTTAGTATCAAGATTAGTAATGAGCTGGTAACGGTTCTCGTTCATGTCCTGAAGCTCCGACATCATCTTCTTAATTACGGCATAAGAAGTCTTGGCGTCAGCCTTGATGGCCAGACGTATGTCGGGGTTAGACTCACGAGCTGCTGTTACCCACTCCTGGAACTCACTCTTTCCGCCGTCGATACTATCGAGGGGGATAGACAGCTTCTGGATCTCCTCGCCCATCTTCTCTGTGTCAAGAGCGTAGTAGGCTTCGAACATGGCCATCGGTGCACCAATCATAGCATCCTCGCGGAAGTGCTTCAGCTTCTCACCGGTCAGGGAGACGCCGAACTTGTCGGTCACCGTCTGCATCATGTCCAACATGGTGTTCTTGTTCTCAGAGCCCACGTAGATGTTGCCCTCTGGCGATACCAGGATGTTGAGCACATCGTTTTCGGGCACCTTGACCTCGGACACAGATCCCGGGGTGTTGACCTTCACTGGCTCTGGCGTCAAGAATGTTGATGTCAACATAAAGAAGCAGAGCAGCAGGGTCATCACGTCCGACATAGGAGTCATGTCGATCCAGATGTCTTTTTTCTCAATTTTAATTTTACCCATAATCTGCTAAGGAATTAAAAGGTAAAACCAATTATGCTTCGTGGTGGTTAGAGTCGTATGTAGCGGCGATAGTGTAACCAACCTCGTCAAGGGCAAACGTCAGCTTGTCAATCTTGTTTGAGAAGAAGTTATAAACAACGGTAGCAACCCATGATGTCAAGATACCCGAAGCCGTGTTGACCAGAGCCTCAGAAATACCTGCAGACAGAGCCATAGAGTCAGCACCACCACCTGCAGACAGAGCCTGGAACGAACCGATCATACCGAGCACAGTACCGAACAGAGCGGTCAGGGTACCCAGAGAAACGATGGTAGCAATCATCGGGAGGTTCATGGTCAGGGTAGGCATCTCCAGCTGAGTAGCCTCCTCGTGAGCCTGCTGAATCTTAGAGATCTTCTGTGACTTCTTCAGGGTGTCGTCCTTCTCAACGGTCTCGTACATGTTGATAGAAGCGAGCACGACGTTAGCTACAGAACCCTGCATCTTGTTGCACAGATCCTTAGCCTTGGCGAAATCCTGAGCCTTGATAGCGTCCTTCACCTGAGCGGTGAACTTAGCCAGGTTGATCTTGCCAGAGGCCGACTTGATGGCGAAGAAACGCTCTACACCGAGTACTACAACGGTGAGCAGCAGGGTGATAATCAGACCTACGACGAAACCGCCCTTGTAGACAGTACCCATCAGGTCAGCGGGGTGGCCGCTGCGGTCGCCGCCTACGAAGTGGCTGGGATCACCGAGGACGAAGAAATAGAAGCAGTAAGCCAGAATACAGCAGATAACCAAGATAATCCATGCATCCTTTACGCCTTTGAAGCCCGAAGATTTTTTGGCTGGGGCTGCAGCCTTTGTTGTTGTTGCCATAATTTGATTTTAATTTTTAGTTATTAAATAATTTAAGATTAAAAAATGCGTTTTTAAGTGATTCACGCGCAAAGATACTAATTTATGGCGTACTTCACACCGAATTAATATCTTTTAACGCGCAAAAAATGAAAATTAGCTTAGTTTTGCCAGTACTTCCTTGATACGGCGCATGGCTTCGATGATGTTTTCGTCGCTTGTGGCATAGCTCATGCGGAAGCAGTCGGGGTCGCCGAAAGCGTCGCCTCCGACGGTGGCCACGTGTCCCTCTTCAAGCAGGTACATGGCCAGGTCGGTGCTGTTTCCAATCGTTGAACCATTGGGCGCCGTCTTGCCGTAGAAACTCGAGCATTTGGGGAACAGGTAGAAGGCCCCCTCGGGGACGTTGACCTCCAGGCCGGGGATGTCCTTGGCCAGACGGACGATGAGGTCGCGACGGCGCTCAAAGGCCTGGCGCATTTCCTCGACGCACTGCTGGCTCTCGGTGTAGGCAGCCAAGGCCGCCATCTGGCTGACGGAGCACGGACCGCTGGTGTATTGTCCCTGCAGTTTGTTGCAACCCTTGACAATCCACTCCGGGGCAGCAATGAAGCCGATGCGCCAGCCGGTCATGGCGTAAGCCTTGCTGACGCCGTTGACAATGATGGCACGCTCCTTCATGCCGGGGAACTGTGCTATCGACTCGTGGTGACCCACGTAGTTGATGTGCTCGTAAATCTCGTCGGCGAGTACGAAGAGGTCTTCGTGTTTGAGGATGACGTCGGCCAGGACACGCAGTTCCTCCTTGCTGTAGACAGAGCCTGTGGGGTTGCTGGGCGAGCAGAGGATGACCATGCGGGTTTTGGGGGTGATGGCCGCTTCCAGCTGTTCGGCAGTCATCTTGAAGTTCTGCTCGAAGGTGGCCTCTACGATGACCGGATTACCACCGGCGAGCTTCACCATTTGCGGGTAGCTCACCCAGTATGGTGCAGGTATGATCACCTCCTCGCCGTCGTTCACCAGTGCCATGATGGTGTTGGTAACGCTCTGCTTGGCACCGTTTGATACGAGAATCTCGCTTGGCTGGTAGTGCAGTTGGTTCTCGCGCTCCAGTTTGCGTGCAATAGCCTGGCGCAGGTTGGGGTAGCCGGGAACTGGCGAGTAGCGCGAGTAGTTCTCGTCAATGGCCAGCTTGGCTGCCTGTTTAATGTGGTCGGGGGTGTTGAAGTCGGGTTCGCCGACACTCATGTTGATAACGTCAATGCCCTGAGCCTTCATTTCAGAACTCTTCTGCGACATGGCCAGCGTGGCCGATGGTGCAAGCCTTTGCAGGCGGTTGGATAGTTGTGCCATTTGGTGTTTGTCTAAATTTCCGTGCAAAATTAAGCATTTTATTCCTTTTGAACAAAGAAAGATGCCATTTTTTCGCTCTGCGGAGTAAAAAAATGGCAAAAAAGCTAAAATGCATATGATATGGAATGCAATGTAAACAGGGTGCTATAGATGTAGTGTGTGTCCCATCCGCTCCTGTTTTGTCTTCAGATAGCGGTAGTCATACTGGTTGGGACTGACCTCGATGGGTACGTTCTCGACAATCTCCAGGCCGTAGGCTTCCAGGCCGACGCGCTTGGTGGGGTTGTTGGTCATGAGGCGCATCTTGTGGATACCGAGGTGACGCAGCATCTGGGCACCGCAGCCGTAGTCGCGCTCGTCGGGCTTGAAGCCTAAGTGGACGTTGGCCTCGACGGTGTCCAAGCCCTCCTCCTGCAGTTTGTAGGCGGCAATCTTGTTCATCAGACCGATGCCTCGCCCCTCCTGCTGCATATAGATGACCACGCCCTTGCCTTCGCGCTCAATCATCTCTAACGACTTGTGCAGCTGTTCGCCGCAGTCGCAGCGCATACTGCCGAGGATGTCGCCCGTGGCACAGCTGGAGTGGACGCGCACCAATACCGGTTCGTTCTCCTGCCACTCCCCCTTGATGAGAGCCATGTGCTCCAGGCCGTTCGACTTCTGGCGGAAGGGTATCAGCTGGAAGTGGCCGTAGCAGGTAGGCAGGTCTACGCGGCTGCCCACGTCTATGAGCGACTCCTTCTTCAGACGGTAGGCTATCAGGTCCTTGATGGTGATAATCTTCATCTGGTGCTCACTGGCAAACAGCTGCAGTTCGGGCATGCGGGCCATCGTGCCGTCGTCGTTCATGATTTCCATCAGCGCACCGGCGGGGTAGAGGCCGGCTAACTTACACAGGTCGACGGCGGCCTCGGTGTGTCCACTACGGCGCAGCACACCGTTGTCCTGGGCGTAGAGCGGGTTGATATGACCTGGGCGGCCGAAGGTCTGCGGGGTGGAGGCGGGGTCGGCCAGCGCCTGGATGGTGGCTGCCCGGTCGGCCGCCGACACACCGGTGGTGCAGCCTTCCAGCTTGTCGACGGTGACGGTGAACGGCGTGCCTAATACCGACGTGTTGTCCTGCACCTGGTGTGGCAGGTCCAGTTCCTGGCTCCGGCTGATGGTGATGGGCGCGCAGAGCACGCCCCGTGCGTACTTCAGCATGAAGTTCACCATCTCCGGGGTAATCTTTTCGGCGGCACAGATGAGGTCGCCTTCGTTCTCGCGGTCCTCGTCGTCGACCACGATGACAAACTTGCCCTCGCGGAAGTCCTCAACCGCTTCTTCTATAGTGTTCAGTTTGAAATGCTCCATAATGGGTTACACCTTATTATATATATAGTTGGTCGTTGTGTCGTCCTCCAGTCGGGCGTACTCGATAATCCGTGGAATCACCTTGTCGTTGGTCTGCCTGATGTCGTGCAGGTCTTTGTACAGACGGAGGCGGAACCGCCACATTCGCAGATAGAAGAACACGCCTAACGGCAGTATCAGGCCCGTGACGATGTTCATCCATTTCTTGGCGAACGGTCGTGTGTGGGCGTGCGTCATCAGTATCGGGTAGTGGTTCAGTTCGGCCAGGATGATGCGGTCCTTCGTGTAGCCCAGGTCTTCGATAGCCGTCTCCAGCTCCTCGCTGATGTGCTCTATCTCGTGGTCGTTGCTGCTGTAGAAGAACACCTTGACGGGGTTGGGCAGGTGCAGCAGCTTGTGCTCTTCCGAGTAGCTGTCTATGCGCTGGCTGATGCCTGCCAGCATCTGTACGTCGTCAGCATATTTCGGGTCTTCGATGATCACCTCCTTGCGGGTGATGTTACGCTTGACACGCAGTCCCAGCATACGCCGCAGCAGGTCTTTGTACAGGTCGATGTTGAAGACGACGGAGTCGTTGTTGGCCTTGTACGAGAAGAATATGGCCAGCGGTGCCAGTGCCATTGTCGATATGAGTTTACCGAACCACACCGTCCACTCGTCGGCTCGCGCCATGCGCATGCCGGAATTCTCGAAGATGTAATAGATGATGAACACCAGCACTGAGATGATGACCGGTACGCCCATGCCGCCCTTGCGGATGATGGCGCCTAACGGAGCGCCGATAAAGAAGAAGAGTATGCACGACAGGGCCAGTGTAAAGCGGTTGATGGCCTCCATGCGGTGCAGTCGCTCGTGGCGGTTGATGTTGAATGAGTAGTCGCTCTTCATGTTCAGGTCGTACGATTCCGTCTGGGCACGTTCCATGGCTTGCTGCACCACCGCCCGTTGCTGGTCGTCTGAGAGCTTGGCAAAGACGCTGTCGAAGTTGACCTTTCCCGTGGCCGCCTGAGTGTATGCTTTCAGCGAGTCCTTCTTGCCAATCTCCGGTATGTAGAACGTTCTGTAGCGGGCGTCACGTTCGAACTGCCGGCCTACGGAGTCGTTGAAGATGATGATGGAGTCGAGGTCGGTCAGGATGTGTTCGAGACTTTTCGAGCGGGCGTCGGCAGCAATACCCGTCTCGTCGGCCAGGCTGAAGTCGCTGTCGAAGTCGAGCACGATGCGCTTCAGCGAGAACGTCTCGCGGCGGTAGGGCACGGCGGCAGAGCCTGCCATGTCCTGCGACTGCATATTCTCGAACCATTCGCCGTTATGCAGCGTCAGCAGCAGGTGCTTCTTCTCGGCTGTCGTCTGCATTGTTCCCGAGTCGGCCAGGATGATGGCCTGGTCCTCGTAGCTGTTGGTGCGGCGGTATATCATGATGCCGTAGAGCATGCCTGTCTTCATGTTCTTCTTCTGCACGTAGATGTTGGCGTTGGGGATGCCGTCGTAGAAGATGCCTTCAGGAATCTCCACCTCGGGGCTTTTCTGCTTCACCGACAGCAGCAGCTGGTAGAACGACTTGTCGGCAAAGGGTCCGACGACGTCCTGGAAGTAGAAGGAGAGGCCGGCAATGATGATGACGATGGTGATGAGCGAGCGCGAGGCCTGCATCAGCGAGATGCCAGCCGCCTTGATGGCCGTCAGCTCCGAACTCTCGCCTAAGTTGCCGAAGGCTATCAGCGACGACAGCAGGATGGCCAGCGGGAAGGCCTGCGGCATCAGCATCAGTCCCATATACCAGAAGAACTGCGCCATGATTTCCAGCGACAGGCCCTTGCCTATCAGCTCGTTGACGTATCGCCACAGGAACTGCATCATCAGCACGAATTGGCAGATGAAAAAGGCTCCGGCAAACAGCTGCAGGAATTGCTTGGCTATAAATATATCAAGTTTTTTAATGCGAAACATTGCGCCTTATATCCATTCGAGCTGCAAAAGTACTATAAAAAACTCAGAGTGCATTATAATTTTTGGTTTTTTAATGTTTCTACAGCCCGCTGACTTGGTGCAGTCGTTCCATATTGCCGTCCCACAGGTCGTGCAGGTCGTCAATGTCCTCGGGAAGCGCGTAGTCGTCGACGTACAGGCACAGCTCGTCGGTCAGTTCACTGCGCCCGATGCGCATTTCCCAGTAAGCCTCAGGGTCGTCCTCGTTCACCCATTGCAGGCGGATGTAGCTGTTCTTCTTCTGGTCGACGATTTTAGCCTCCAGCGTGTGGTGGTCTGTCCACAACTCTCCCCATGTGAGTGCGATGACGTCGTCATCGACTTTCTCTACGTGGTCAGCCAACCATCGCTCCAGTCCGTGGACAGTACTGATTTGCTCCCAGACAAGGCTTTGAGATTTAGTTGCTAGAGGGTATTCTATTTTAAGTCTCTGCTTATTTTTGTTCATCGTCAGGTTAGTAAGAGTATTTTATTTGTGCAAAAATACAACTTTTCCGGCAAAAACAAAAATATTTTCGTTAGAAATTTTGTTAATTCAAAAAATAGTGTTACCTTTGCACCCGCAAAACGCAAAATGATGGCGGGATAGCTCAGCTGGTTAGAGCGCATGATTCATAATCATGAGGTCGCCGGTTCAATCCCGGCTCCCGCTACACTGAAAATCAACGAGTTACAGAGATGTGGCTCGTTTTTATTTTGTGCATGGTGAAATTCAGGTGAAATTCGCGACGAAAAAGTAAGCTTGTGAAATTCAGTGCAATATATCCGAATTTTGTGGCATTTCATGCGATATCATCTGGCCTATTTAATCGAGGACTTAGGATATATGCAAGCCTTGCAAATAATATTTTTATGAATTATCAAGGTGAATATAGAGAAAAATGTGTATCTTTGCAGCATGGAGGAGAAAAAGTTGCTATATACAATCAACAATCTTGGTCCTGAATTCATCACTTGGGAACAACCCTTCGATCTTTCTGAAGTGAAGAGGGCTGCTTTGTTGAACGCAGAAAAGCCTATGCTTATTATGGCTCTCTGCAGTCAATATGGCGTTATGACTGAGGTTTCCTTAGATATGGCAGTTTACTTCTATCGAAGCCTTATCGAGAGATACAAAAATTTCTATGCTTACATCAATCTGGGCGTACTCTATGCCGAATCCAACTATTTGCATACTGCATTGCGTCTGTTTGAGGAGGCTGGCAAAAAGCGTGATAATATCCGACCACATCTGGACGGTTTAGAGTCGTTATCTCTGCTTAAAAACATAGAATCCTGTCGTCAACTGTTATCATTACCTTTTGAGGAACGCCCAAAACGCATTTTCTTGAAGCATCCATCTCCTGAGACAAATAAGCCTTGGAAACCAGATGATCCACTCAAAGTAGATCCTGCCGACTATGAGGAACAAAGACAGGCAGCAAAACGTCTTAAAAAGGAAAAAAACAGAGCAGAATATCAGCACGACGATTTTGTGTTCTCCCCCATACGGGTTAAGATTCGCGATGAGAAGGCTTACAGAGACCTGCATGATCTCGTGTTTTTAGAGAGATACAGACATGAGGAATTAAACAATTATATCCAACAGCACATGCCCCAACTGCGCAGCGCGTTCCAAAAATGTGGCTATCACTTACGCTACCTGCCATCCCATGCTCAAAATCTGAATGACATCTCTGATAAGGCATATTATTGTAACGTGTATGGCGATGACGTCTTTGAAACCTTCCATCGGGCCTATTTTGTGACGCAGTCAGACTATTGGAATACCTTTTTTGATATGGATATAGATTTGTCATACGATTGTGCAGGATTCCTCCGCTGTGTACCTGAGGCTGAAACTGATAACTTACATTATGAGTTTATACGTTTCCCTCATCATCCCGGAACTAATTGGGAAAGGGCTTTTACGGCTTTTCTTGACTATATGGCGAGCATCCCCATTGTACAGATTAAGAAGAAGCGGACGTTATCACCTAGCACCACCTTATTTATTAATAATGCGTACAACATCTTTCTGAGGGACGGTGATGGTGTGGATATTGCGGAGATTAAACTGAAGGCGCTCCCTAAAGCCCTCTATTTTGTTTTCCTAAATCATCCAGAGGGATTCCCTCTAAAACATCTCATTGACTATCGCGAAGAATTGCTATCTTGGTATCGTAAACTCTCTAATCGCAAGAAACTCGATAAGAGCATCGATGATTTGACAGACCCCACCAATAACTCTGCCAATGAGAAGATATCACGTATAGGTAAGGTGTTCAGGGATGCTGTCAAGAATTGCGACGATTCCATTGAAGCCTTTATCCCCACAGGAAGTAAAGGAGAAGTACATACTGTCCATGTTGATAGAGGGCACATTCTTTGGAACTCAGAATGATGTTTTGATAAGATAAATAAGAAAGCGATAAGCATTTTTTATATTATATATTACACAAAGTATGAATAACATGAGTGATACGAATGATTCTATTAATACTTGGAAGGATGAATATGGTGTCGTTTATTCTTTAAACAGGAAGCGGCTTATAAGGGCAAATCCTTCCCTTGGTTTAGTTTCGTATAATATATTAGATGGAACTGAAATAATTGAAGAACATGCTTTCGATTTTTGTCATTCTTTGAACGAAATAGATTTGCCTGAATCGTTATCCGTAATTGGATCATTTGCATTTATAGGTTGTCATTCCCTAAAAACTATAAGGATTCCCCAGTCATTAAAAGTTATCAGACAAGGTGCATTTGAAGAATGTACATCTCTTAATAATCTCTTCATACCAAACAATACTATTTTTGAAATCGCTCAAGATACATTTAGAAGATGTATATCACTTCAAGCAACTGTAATACCAGAATCTGTAGATACAATAGCTGAATACGCTTTTTGCTTATGTAGCAACTTAGAATCCATCGTTTTACCAACCTCTCTTCGATATATTAGAAAAAATGCATTTATGGGTTGTAAAATCAAATCGTTAATAATTCCGTCAGGTATTGTTGATATAGAAGCAAACGCTTTTTGTAGCTGTGAACATCTTACTGATGTGTATATTCCTCAAACTATTAGTTATATCAAAAAAGGAGTTTTTGCAAACTGTTATTCACTTCAACAGATTGTTTTTTCAGGAAGGCTAATTCAAATAGAGAATGATGCTTTTGATCGCTGTAATTCTCTTCAAAGAATAGTTGTTCCTTCGAGCCTTATAGATTATTATGTAAAATCATTTCCTGCCTATAAAGAATTATATAGTGTTCTCTAATCTATTATGTTTGACTCAACGACTATAATCCGAATGTAAATATGTAGTTAGAACAACTGCTCTTATGTGAATGTGATATTAGATAAATGGTAATAATGTCGTAGAATTATGGAACTATTTGGCCTTCTATTTGCGTTTCTCTTAGTTGTATTATATAAGATTCTCAACATTATCGTTCCTGATAAGAATAACGATAAGAGGGATGATATAGAAAGATGGAATGATCATCTTAATTATAGAGGATAATTCTCACGTCCTTCTTTTGGGGTATTTGCAAGCCTTGCAAATAAAAATTGCTTGGTGACTTCTTTTATTTGTCGTATCTTTGCATCAAAATCACATAAAACAAGAAAGATATGGCAAAGAAAGGTAATTTAAAAAGGAGTGAGAAAAAGCACTCAAATCGTATTAGCGTTAATGATAATGATGATCAGTCTGTATTGTCAGGTGTTACCCCCAGAAATATGGGCGTTCTGGATATGGTCATTGCTTTTGACACTACGGGTTCTATGGCAAGTTACATTGGGGCCGTTCGTAAGGAAGTGTCTGATCTAGTTCCTCGTTTATTCAAGTATAACAAAGATTTGAAGCTGGGGATTGTAGCTTTTGGTGACTATTGCGACATGAATAATGCTACGGATTTTGGAAATGCTTATCAATGTTTGATGCCTACTGGTAATGCTAACGATATTATCAGGTTCATTAACCAAAGTAAAGACACAAATGGTGGCGATAGCGACGAATTCTATGAGCTTGTCATTCGGAAGATTGTAGAAGAAACTCCTTGGCGTGATAATTCTACTAAGGTTATCCTTCTTATTTCAGATGCAGCCCCTCATCCTCTTGGCTATACCTATCAAGATTGTGTTGTTCGTAATCAGATTGATTGGAGAATAGAAGCGAGGAATGCCTCTCAAAAGGGCATAAAAATAGACACTGTAACTATAACAAATGAACCTTGGTATAAAGAACTATCAAGAATGACAAATGGTGTCAGCGTTCCATTTGAGATGAGCGGAAAGACGGCCCAATTAGTTGAAGTCGCAGCTATGGCACGTGGGTCAAAGGAAGCAAGAGCCCATTTCGATGAAATGGCAGAAGCTTGTGATGACATAGAATTTGCAGGTGTTTTCGATAGTTATTCAGATGCTAGACATCATGATTTATAATTTGAGAATATGGAACTGACAGGAAGAATTATTGCCGTGTTGGAGGCAAAGAGTGGGACATCATCGAAGACGGGCAATCCGTGGATAATGCAGGGGTATGTGATAGAGGTGCCTGGGCAATACCCAAGGCATTGTGCTTTCACAGTGTTTGGCGAGGACAGGATTAAACAATTGAATATTCAGAATGGTGAAGACCTTACCGTTCAGTTTGACATTGATGCAAGGGAGTATAACGGACGTTGGTATAATGATTTCAGAGCTTATAACGTGATTCGTGGCCAACAGATTCCTCAGCCAATACAGCCCATTCAAATGTCACCTGTCAGCGATCTGCCGTTTGATGCGCTGACATCGGATATGGAAGACCCATTCAAGATGGATGTTGGAAGTGAATTGCCATTCTAAAAATGTGAAAGCTATGGAAGATGTTTACAACAAAGATCATTTCTTTTGTAACCTTATTTGGGATCGATTATTGTCGTATATATATGAGAGACCACTGAATACCTCTCATCTGAAGCCCATTGAGGATTTCCTGCTCGAGGGAAAAGAACTGACACCCTTCAGCCATGAGTTGTTTACTTATCAGGAGGCCAGAAAATGTGTGCTTGACTTCGACATCAATACGATGCAGGAGAACTATAAGAAGTTTCCAAACGTGGTGGATTTTCTGATGGACTGCTATAGATATGCTGCACAAGATGGCGTGATGGAGGCCTATAATAATATTGGAGTGTTTTTTGGTATGACTGACAGAATCGAGGAAGCTATTCCTTGGTTTGAAGGTGCTGCTGATGCAGGACTGGTAACGGGTATGACGAATCTGATGGCCTATTATGGCTCTAAAGGTGACTGTGACAGACAATTCTTTTATGCCGAAAAGCTTGCTGAGATTGGTAATCCCGCTGGGATGTGGAATTGTGCAGTTTCGTATCACTTTGGCTATATGGGGCGTGAGAAAAACATCGATAAGGCAAAGTATGCGTATCAGCGAATGATGTCGCTGGTCTTAGATGACGATATGAAACAATTAGACAATGATGATCAACTATTACTTAGTCTGAAGACTCAAGCCAATTACAATCTGGCAAAATTGCGTATGAAGACTGAAGAGCATACAGAAGAGAACTTGAAGGATATATTAAACCTGATGGAAGATACACCGTATGTTTGCCTGGATCGACCAAAGAACACGGAATTGAGAGAAGAAATTCGGAATTTGTTATGAGAAAGTGCTTCCTATTTCTGGTCGTTTCTACTTTGTTGGCTCCTTTTGGGGGGCAGAACGAAGATCAAGATTCTTTTGGCATTGACGTGTCGCATCATAATGGGAAAATCAATTGGGATCAAGTACCTGATGTGGACTTCGTCTATATCAAGGCCACTGAGGGAGCAACTTATGTTGATCCTGTGTATCAGCAAAATATAAATGGAGCCAGAGCCAGAAAGTTTCGAGTGGGGGCATATCACTACTTCAGGACAACGAGTTCTGTCCAGAAGCAGTTCGAGAATTATAAGAAGCATGTCATGAAGAGCGACATAGACCTTATACCAATGGTGGACGTAGAGGAATGTAAGAAATGGTCAGCGACGCAATTCCAAGACAGTCTTATGCGATTCATTCAACTTGTCAAGTCGCATTATGGCAAGGCTCCAATGATATATTCCGTCAATACATTCTACAATAAATACTGCGCCCCAAGGTTTAACAATTTTCATCTGATAATTGGCAGATATGGCAATGAAAAGCCATTCATCAAAGGTAAAGGCACATACACAATATGGCAAAAATCCCAAACCGGAAAACTCTCTGGGATTCCGAAGGAAGTAGATATTGATGTGTTCCGTAAGGAAGTACTAATCGCCAATATTCTTCTAAATAGTTGAGAAGAATAGTTACATCAAAAAGAAGGGTGATACCCTTCCCCTCGAGAATTAAGGATTGGTAAAGATGCCTCTACGCATCAGTTCCATTTCTATCCTACCATTATTCCGTTAACAATATATGGACTGGTGTATGTGGGTAGCTACCACTTTTTACACTTTTCACCAAATCTTCTTTTGCTATGCCAAAAGAATCTGATATATAGTGAAGATGTGGTTGGGAACCAAATTTACCTCCCTCTTTTCCTTGAAGGCTTTTGGCATTCTGAAAAAAGCAATGCCAATGTTTCCCATTGTCAAGGATGCGTGAAACGAGGAAGTCTGATGACAGAACAAGATCTTTCATTTGCCCTTTTGTCAAATTGGTTTCTCCTCCAAATTCAACATCACCATTATCGCGCAAATAGATAAATGATGGCAATTCTTTTTCGTCAAATTGCTTGGGCTTTCCTTCGAAACGATAGCTGCTAAATTTGTAGCCTCGTTTACCCGCTTGCAAAAACAAGGTTCCTATTTGTTCCTTATTAAGACTAACTCCTTTCAATAAAGAAACCTGTTCTTTCTTTTTCAAGTCTTGTTCTAATAATTGTATAATTTGAGGTGGTAGTGGCTTATTCTCTATTTCCGTTAACAATGCCTCTGTCATTTCGTTCGCTTGCCTGTTTATACCTGCAAACAAATTAAATGGCAACCAACCAAGCTTTGCTTCAAAGAATCGTACCATTGCTGGAGTAATAGAACGAACATGGAACGTCTTTAAAACAGTTCGTGCATCTGCATTTTCAACATCATCCATTTGATTTCCAACTATGGTGGATCTACCCTTTTTAAATTCAAAATTTGCCATATCTTTCTATAATCTAATATTTTAATGCTGCAAAGGTACATATTATCTTTGGTAAATGCAATAAGCTAAATTAAATCCTTATCAATTATAAATATTTTATTAATGCTGAGAGTATCATATTCCTTTACCACATATCTTTGTTCCATCCCAATTGATGAGTTCTTCGGCATTTCCATTATTGCCAGACGAATTGACCGTCCATAGAGCATCCCATCTCAGAAATGAACAGGAATACGACAGATCACCAAAGAGTAATCATTACTGGCTAACTTGTTACTACAGAGTATCACATGTGAACCCCACGACTCCTGGTTTGCTGACGCTCTTCCTTCATGTCCTGAACAATATAGGAGAGTTGTCCTTTAACACGCTCACATTCATTGGCTTTCAAAAAGGGGCGTGAGGCATTAAGCACCGTGTTTGCGGCTTCATCTTTATCTGTCTGACCGTTCATATAGCGCCTAACATCGCAATCCTGACGATAACTGAAACTGCGATAGCCAGCCTGAACATAATCGATAACTGCTTTTACGGCACCTCGAAGGAGTTCAGAGAGGGTTGACAGATAATGGCCAAGCCGTTCACGGTAATCATTGATGATGCTATCTTTCTGTCTGATTATTCTGTCTTTCTCCTGAATGTCCTGCTGATGGCGGAATACCTCGCCTTTATACTTGGCCTGAAGTTCTTCGATTTTTTTGTCCTTCTCTGCGAGTTGTTGGCTCTGTCTGTCTCGTTCAGCATCCAGGACTTGTTGATATTTCCGTTGTATAGCTAACTTTTGCTTTGGTAGTTCTTCTTTTAGTCGTTTGTTCTCCTTCTCCATGTCAGCATACTTGCCCTTTCCAAAGAGATTGGCCATTCCTGACTTGATAGCATTGCCGTTCTCAGTATTGAGTCTGTCGCGTTTTTCGGCAATTTCGATGTCCAGTTCGGCACTCTGCTTTTTCTGCTGGAATAGGATAAAGTCATTATGCTCCAGGTGTTCGCGACCTGTTTCGGACTTTCGCTGGCCCCGTTCCATTTCCAATGTATCAGCTGCCATGTCTTGTAACTCTTCCATATCCTTCTTACCGAGTTTATAGGATTTGCCCGTGTCATGGTTCATCCAGTCCCAGATGATGTGTGCGTGAAGGTTCGGCTTCCATGTGGATGGATCGTCAGGGTTTTCGTAGTGGCCTTCGTCCCGATGGATGTGGATTTGGATAGCTCTTATGCCCCACCTCTCTTGTACTTTCTTTGTGTACTTCAAGAGATCATTCATTGTCGTGTCTGGCTTGATGTTGACAACACTCTCACGGATGGGGCTGCTGCCATTGCGTTCCTTCTGCTTGCCGTTCTTGCCAGTCACCATGATCTTCTTCTCTTGCATGGCTCGGCCTGTCTTCTGCTTCACCATCGCCTTGATAGCATCATAGTGCTGCTGGAGTGTGATCCCCTGCATGTCGGGTGCGACATACGATTCATTGTCCGGACTTAGATCGGTACGGACATACAATATTCGGGGATTGAGCGAGGCGATATATTCAGCATCCCGTCTGTTGTGACGTTCGCTCTGCTCAATGTTGCACGGCTTTACGTGGTCAGATGCTTTTGCTATTGTTCCCATATCAATTTACGATTTTATATTATTATGATTTTATGAAATTATATATTTCTACATTTTCCCATTGGGGTATCGGGGCGTAGCCCTGATTGGTGGGTGCAGGGAGAAGGTCACTTCCTGCTCAGGGTTCTTAGGGGCAGATGCCACTGAGCGGGGCGGTCAAGGGGGAGGGTCACCCCCTTGCGAGGTTCCATAGGGCAAGTAGCCCTTGGTAGGTTCTTAGGACAAAGTCCTGAGTCCCTCGGAAGAGCCCACTAACTACGAAAGCGTAGCTTGTAGTTATAGTGGGCTATATCAAGGGCAAGCCCTTTATCTCTCTCCGCACCCTCGTTACGGCTTACGGCACTTGCTGACTATGGATGAAGTCTATCAAATACTGGTTGATGTCGCAATGGGTAAAGCTGTCATCCACCTTAAACTTTTTGCCGAAGTGTTCTGACCAAAACTCATAACTGAAGTCATCAGGGAACAGGATTACTTGTCGGCCCATGAGTTTTTTCATCATCCCGTCCGTCAGATTATTGCCGACACCTACTGCCAACCATTCGATTTCAGGATAGGCCAACTTGCCAAGCAGGGCAGTCTTCTCTTCTTGAACAATGACAGCCTGTCTGCCATACAACAGGTGTTCACCAAAGAACACGTCAGGGTCAACATAATAGTCGAAGGCATACCAAGAATAGAGATGATTGACAAGTGCATCATGATTGAGGATTGATCCGTCATCTACATTGAAGTGTAAGACATTACCTCCAACAATCATACCCTTGCGGTTAATCCGAGGCAGCACAGTGCCATAATGCTCCCCCTTCACTTCATCAGTCGCTCCCAACCGATAACGCATGACAAGATGATCAATCCTGTTTTGCATCTTCGGGCTGTCTCCTAGCACGCTGTCCAGATAGTCGGTCAAGGAGGAATGCCAGGTAACAAAGCTGTCTTTTGGAATCTCTATGAGAGACCTTTGATAGGCTGGAGCCTTGGTTGCGAGTATCTGTTTCAATTCTTGTTTATCCATTTCTTTATTCAATTTATGCAGATTATGCAATTATGCAGCATGAATAATGTGAATAATGAATAATCTTGGATTACTCTTTTAGAAGTCTTGAAACCTTACTCTGCGAGATCCTGAGCTGTTCGGCAATGGCTGTCTGCGTCATCCCCTTGCCAGAGAGTTCCCTTACACGAATCTTCATCTCATCCCTATCGTTTCCACTCTCAATACTAAGGTGCTCCTGCTCTGTTCCAAAGCCACGACTGACAAAGCCAAGATTGCCATATTTATCCTTGCAACGCTCATAGATAGCCACATGGTCAGCGCCCATCGTCAACTCACCATTTCGCCACTTGCACTGTTTGACATAAACGAGGTTTGGGTCAATACTGGATTGTGCTATTCCTATAGCGTCATCAATGAGTTGGTTTATCTTGGCAGATCCCTGCATGGCCGAAAGGGAAAGAGGGACATTGCCTGAGAACATCTTGGGGACATGGTTGAGAACCACTAACGTCCAGTTGTATTTCTTCTTCAAGGTATTTAGCGATGCCATTAGTGTACCAGCATCAGCACTTCTGTCAAGCGACTGTCCCAGGGCGGTGATGTTGTCGATGAATACAACATCCACATTATTTTTTGCTCCCGCTTTCTCTATCCCTTTAAGTACATCCTCGTCAGGATGCTCCCTATCCATCTCAGCACGTAAGAAAGTGGGAGGGAAGTTGGCTGTTTCATAGCGATTACCAAGTTGGCGAGGCGTCATCTCGCAATCAACGTATAACAGTCGCTTACCATTTTCTGCGATATAGCGGGCTATCTGCATAGCGTAGATCGTCTTGCCGATACCGGACTGCCCGAAGATGATACAAAGATCACCTTCGAGCACGACTTCTGGATAAAGTGATATGAGCGGTGGCAGTTTGTGGGCCTCGTCAATGCACTTGTTCATCGGCTCAATTATGAACCCGCCTTCATTCACAGGCTCAGCCTCTTGGAGTTCCTTGAATGATTGTTTAATAATGTCCTTTTCCATCGCAATTAACCTTTCTTGATAAGTTCATCAATATCCTGCTTGGAGTATAGATTACGCCGTCCTACTTTATGGACCTTGATTTTGCCTGCTTTCTCCATTCTCCATAAAGTAGTAGGCGTAATGTGCAGGCGTGCACATGCCTCATCTCTGTCGTAATAAACATTGTCTTCAGTAACGCGTTGTTCTTTGAACACACCGTTACTAATCACCTCCTGAACCATTTCTGCAACGACCTCCTTGAGATCTTCCTTTTGCAACATAATAAAATTTCCTGTCATAAACGTATTTTTATTGGTTTAACGGCTGCAAAGGTCATGCGTGGAAAAGTGCTTGCAAGTGGCACGCAAAATAATAGCAAAGTTATCAAAAGCACGGAATCTGTTGTGTTTCAAGACTTTCCGTAAAAGCACTATCCCAAAGCATCGTTAAATCTTAGGTCATTTGCGTGGAAATGCGTGGAAACGTGTTTGCATGGTATTGCATGAAATGAAAAATGGCGCATATTCGATGTGAATATACGCCGTTTTGCGTTGAAGAAGGCTGATACTATTTCTTGGTATCGTAGTCATCGAATAATGAGCTTAACTCATCCAACAACTCTTTATTATCTTTTTTCATGTTTGTTTCGTCTTTGTATTTCTTGCTGATGGTTTCGACTTTATAGTCGCATTCGGCAGCAATGTCTTCTATCCAGACCTCTTTCTGGTCATCTGGTAGCAAGTTGCGCAATCTCCACAAGATATGGTAAACCAATACCTTTTTGCCAGTACACTCTGCCAGTTTCTCCTTGTGGGGTTTCCTCATAATGATGCTTAATAGTTCATATTCAGAAGAGATATGCTTGAAGACCTTATTGTCATATTTATATAGTTCTGCAAAAAGATCCATGGGGAAAGCATATTCAGCTTCTTTGCCAGCATTATTGTCTGGCAAATCATCTGGTTGCACAGAGTTTTCCTCTTCTATATATGTGTCCTGAACTGCTGCATCATTCTCTTGTATCTCATCAAGGATACCAAGAAGTACATCCTTATTGGCCTCATGTTGTCTTCGAACGAATGTCCGCCAATCATCAATTGTCCGATAATGGAGTTGGATACTGGTTGTAACAATACTGTCCTTCACATCGCCAATCAGCTGCGTATAAAGACCTAACCTCTTCTGTTTTGCAATGCCATCCAATGTTAGAACAGCATCTTCAAAAGGGGCACCAGGTTTGAATGCCTTGTTGAATGCAGACAGCATAGCATCCTTACCGTTTTTGTCGGCAACATTGTAATAGTCTGCCATCTTCTGTGGGCCACCGTGGGTATTGATATACTGGAGGGTCTTGCTTATAGCGTGAATATCATAACGCTCAACAAGTTTTTGTATTTCATTCCTGATTCCTGGGTAGATATTCTCCAGAATGTCGTTAATTTCCTCAAGTTTTTTTGGATCTATTAGTCTGATGAGTTTCCATGACCTATAGAAAGCCCTCAGCTTTTGAATAAATTTCATAACGCCTGTTTCTACTTTAGCTCGTTCTCAATATCTTCGATTGAAGGGAGTGAACCTTTGAAGTCTTTAGGGAACACTTTTGATAGTTCATATTCAGAGATACCAAGTGGTTGGTTGAACCCCTCCAACGAATAACGAGCCATTACTTCATTCTTGCTCTTGCAAATGAGTAATCCTATCGTGTCATTATCGCCCTCTCTCTTCAATATGTGATTGGCACAGGAAACATAACCGCTCAATTGGCCAAGGAAAGAAGGCTCGAATTTCTGGGTCTTGACCTCCGTAATGATATAACTATGGATGTGGGTATTATAGAAAAGCATATCGCAATATAGTTCATCGCCTCCCACAACCATACGATACTCTTTTCCCATAAAGGCGAAGCCGTTCCCTAGTTCAAGTAGCAACTTCTGAATATTAGCCATCAATGCCTCCTTCAGCTCTGCCTCATCGTATTTCTCTCTCACTTGTGCATAATCAAATACATAGGGATCACGTGTCAGTTCCTGTGCAAGATCGCTTAATGGCGATGGCAACGTCTTGGTGAAATTTGTAATGGCCTTACCCTGCCGTTCATAGAGGTCTGTATCAAGGAAATTCAACAGGACATTCCGGCTCCATCCATTCTCAATGGTCTTTTGGGTAAAGAAGAGTGCTTTCTCTGGCTGGTTCATACACCTATTTATTATAAGGGTGTGGTGTCCCCAGGGAATACTAAAGATTGATTCTGCTAATTTTGCAACAACCTGTTGCAAAATCTGTGAGTCGCTAGAATTGTCAGCGACTTGTGGCAATTTATCACGACCTGAATCAAGCGTTTTGAATTTTGCAACAACTTGTTGCAAAAACTCATTTCCACCTGCTTCTTGTGGCTGCTGGCTTATAAGAGGGCTGTAAAGAACATAAAAACTCTTCATGTAGGCCAGATTTCTTGGCGAGAAGCCCTTAACCCCAGGAAGCGAGTCCTTCAAATCGTTACTTAGATTGTTGAAGAATCCCGATCCATATTTGTTATCCATGCTGTTCTCTACAATGTCTCTGCCCAGTGACCAGTAGAATCTTAACATCTCACTGTTTACCTTTACCGATGCTTTTATCTGGCTCTGGCGGAAACGCTGGCTGAGAGACTTAACCCACTCAGCATATTCATTATTCATATGTATAAGTTTGCTCATCTTTCTAAAATTTTGTGCAAAGTTAATCAATTTCTTGGAGAATATTGTTTATGCAGTGGCATTCCGTATCAGTTTTATGACTTATTTAATTTAGAGGCCGCTTTTATAATTCTTTTTCTCTCTTCAGCACTCAGCCCTTTCAGTATCTCCAGTATAACATCGTCTTCGCTCTTTAGACCATGTTCGTAGAGCAAGTAGGCATTGTATTCTGTCATCTTCTCATACGGGTAGGTGCCAATGTAGATTGACGTAATATCGCCTCCACCACTATGGCCCATGCTGTCGCTAATGTACTTATGTGGCACCTTTCCTGAGTTGTTCAGATTAGTGGCAAAACTATGTCTGGCCCATGTTGAGGTTGGCTCCTGATCCATTTTAAGAATTTCGGCCACTTTTGCCATATGCTTACCTATATATTTATTGTATCGCTGTATCGTCCACAACTCCGTTTCTGCTGGTATGCCTTCTTTCATGATCGGAAATACACGACTGCCCAATAGGGGAGGATTTGCGTATTTGTCCAGTATCTTTTTTATCTCTGGCGTGATGGGGAATATCACCTCACTGTCATCTTCACTGCGACCTTCCGTCTTGTGCCTTAAAAAACGGAATTGTTGACCATGCGTGGCGAAATACCACTCATCGTATTCCAGTCGTAGTGTATCTGCCAGATTCTGGCCGTCGCCAAGATACATGAACAAGAATAAGCCAAGATCACGAAACATAGCCTCCTTCTCTTGTGGATAGAATAGCTCTTTGCCATCATCATCCTTTGCTTCTCCTTTTTCCCAGAAGTCATATAGGCGCTTCATCGTAGGCACATCGAGAAATTCGTGTTTCCTGCTGTTCGACTTGTTGTAGCCACTGTCTTTGAACATTTCCTTCGTGTCGCCTTTGATCAGTCCCTCGTCTATACATACGTTGACTATTGCCCTGAAAGTCCTCAGACGGATGCCAATGGTAGAATCCCTCAGTTCCCGATTCTTCATCTTCTTCACCCATTTCATGATAAATGAGCGATTGATGTCGGCGAAAGACACGTTACTTCCCATGTCTTTGATAAAACTGTTCATCACATCTTTGTTGGTCTTTGCAGTGCCAAGGCTCGTCTCAGCCCTTTCCTCGATGTATTTCTCCCAGACAGAATAAATGGTCTTTCCTTCAGGAGCAAACCCTGTAAATCGCTCTTGTAGTTTGTTTAAACTGAATGATTCGTTATCAATCATCTCATTGATCATCTTCTCAACCCGTTGCATCAGAGTCTTTAGATCCTTTCGTTCACCAGCTTTTTTGTTTCTTGCCTGTCTTTCGCATTCGCAAAGATCCATCCACTCATCCTTGGTATACTTCTTTCCAATACGCAGATAGATGGACTTGCCGTTATAGGCAACTCTGACAGCTACAGGCAGTGCTTGTGTGTCGTCATCGGTAGCTCGTCTGGTATCGAGTGCCAGTGTTCCGTATGCACTGCCATTAGAGGATGTAAACTTGGCAAGGCTCGATGAACCACGGCTGGAGTACTTCCTTGCCTCGGTTTTTGCCTCATCGGTGAAATTCGCGTTCTTTCTTTTCATATAAAAACCTCCTATTTAAAGGTGTTTTGACATCAATTCGGTGAAATTCAGGTGAAATTCGCGACCGAAAACTGGTGCAAAATTACGCAATTTCCTGCAAATGGCCAAATTTTTAAAGCGTTAATTTTCAGATATTTACGATTTCATGCAATTTCATGAAATGTATATGGATAAGATTCATAATCATGAGGTCGCCGGTTCAATCCCGGCTCCCGCTACCAAAAGGTTCTACGAGTTACAGAGATGTAGCTCGTTTTTCTTTTTATTTCAGTAACCTTCTATTAGGGGCATGGCAATGCTTTTTTCCTAATAAATATTAGCACACGGGGACAACCCCGTGTGAGGTTTGTCGATTGCGTACGCGCGTAGGATAGTGAAAGCAGAAAACATCCCACCCAATGTCACAGCGGGACAGGCCCTCTGTGTCATGGAATTTATCTGAGTTAGAATGCTGCTACTTGCCCGATAGTCTTGCGCAGCGAGAAGGCTGGCCAGCCCATGCGGGCGATGAGGGTTGAGAAGGTGATGCGGTCGCGAGCAGGCACTTCTAACTGATAGGTGTCGGTAGCAGGCTCCGCCTTGTCGGTCAGGTCGGCAGCATCGTAATAGTAGCCCGCCTCGGGCAACATGGCCTCGGTTATGTCGGAGGGTTGCAGAAGGGTAGCGGCTGTCAGCGTTTCGCCATTAGCCTCTACCAGATAGAGGGCATTGTCCACCTCGGGGTGCTGGTAGGCGTCGCGCAGGTCGAGCTGGCCGCCGATGAAAGCCATCAGGCGAGGCTCGGAAATCTGTACGCCCAAATAGTGATAGCCGTCGGCAGTCTGCTCGTAGAGCGTGCAGAGGTAGCGTGTACCAGTGGCATCTGCTGCCGTAATAATCTGCGGCACGTCGTAATATTCGAGAGTATCGGTCAGTGTGAGGGGTCTCATATCTGTAGCATTTTGAGGTTTGACATTTTGGTTTCAATTATCCAAATGCCAAGGGCTGCGACACTTCAAAGCGAAGGCCAAGGGCGCTGAGGATGCGGAGGAACATACCTGCACCAGGCTCCACGCTGCCATTCTCTATGCGAGAGATATACGACTTATTGGTTCCCACACGCTGAGCCAATTCCTGTTGGGTGACCTTCTCGCGCTTACGAGCATCACTGATAATCTGCCCCACGCAATAGGCATAAGCCTCCTTACGAAATGCCTCGCGCTCTGGTGTTCCCACCTTTCCGTAGCGTTCGTCCATCATAGCGTCAACGCTCATTATGTCATTTCTTTCCTGCATAGTATTCCTTTTTTATTTGTATTGCCTTGTTAA
>Ga0256405_10004647_pt1 | contig 25271 bp, 16 predicted proteins | sample RumenRJG_02DNA_FD_189096 | JGI IMG/M metagenome (GOLD analysis project Ga0256405, IMG submission 189096) | Bovine rumen microbial communities from Lethbridge, Alberta, Canada - RJG_02 | ecosystem: Host-associated > Mammals > Digestive system > Stomach > Rumen | place: Canada: Alberta... | reverse complement strand
AAAGTAATAAAAATGTTGTGATTATGGAAGACCCAAATAAATATGTAGGCTCTGTCTTTGTATGGGAAGAGCAGAAAGTAAAAGAAATAATGCAAGATATTGTTAATTTTACAAAGCAAAGTGATAACAATATAAACTGGAATAAATATGACAATAGAAGAAAAAGCAAAAAGATATGATGAACTTTTGTTAAAGTTACAAAAGGGAAAAGTAGATGACAATGTCTGTGATGAAATGTATTATCGTGTAATTGATGATATTGTCCCCGAACTCAAAGAGAGTGAGGACGAGAGAATGTGGAAACTTATAAAGAAATATGCTCACTACAATATTTCTGACATGGCACTTGAAGCTGACCATATAACAAGGGAGCAACTTGAAACTTGGCTTGAAAAGCAAAGTGAGCCAAATCCTTACAGTGGAGTATCTTTTAAATATAACGGTCATACTTGGGGTATGTGTGCAAGAGATAATGGTGTTGATATCCTGCTGGATAAACAATTCTTTAAACATCTTGAAAAGCAAGGTGAACAGAAACAAGACCCTTGTGATAATTGTAAGGATGTCATGCTTAATTGCCATAACTTTCCTTGCATTAAAAAGAGAGCATTTAAACAAGGAAAATCAGTCCTTGAAGCCATCATCGATGAAAAGGTTGATAATGCTAATAAGGTTGAACCAAAGGATTATAGCAGTATTGACCCACATTTTGGGAAGCCTGTTGATAAAGTTAAGCCAAAATTCAAGCAAGGGCAATGGATCGTTTGGAAAGATAAATGCTATAAGGTCAACTACAATGGCTGTGGATATGAATTGATAGACCAAAATGGTTTAAGTACGTCGTTAGAATATGGAACCGTTGATACTTCTGCTCGTTTGTGGGATGTTACCAAAGATGCCAAGGCTGGTGATGTACTTGTGATACAAGAAACAGATTTTACTTACGAAAGTATCTTTATTTTTAATAAAATCGAAAACAATCATATTATTCAATATTTACATTATTTTATTACTGATACAGATGAAGAAGTTTGTAAAGTAAAGTCTGTTGGAGGCTTTTTAGGAGATGTTGGAGATAATGTTCACCCTGCTACCAAAGAACAGCGTAAACAACTTGAAAAAGCAATGGTTTATGCTGGATATATCTTTGATTTTAAGAAGAAAGAATTGAAAAAGATTGAGGATAAAATAGAAATTCCCTTTGGTGCTAAGGACAGTGAATTGCAAGAAGCTACTTACTATATTCCTAAAGGTTTCCATGCAGAAATAGATGATAACAAGGTAGTTATTAAGAAAGGTGAAAAGCCTACTGCTTGGAGTGAATATGATGAAATTAATCTTGAAAAGGCTATATGGTATGTAGAAAATCCTTCACCGATGGCTGTTAAGAATTCTATGTTAGTTGAATGGCTTAAATCCCTCAAAGGCAGAGTTTGTTGTGAAGTGAAAAAGAAATAAAGTTATGAAAAAGATTATCCTATTAGCCCTCACCATCTTAATGGTGGCGGGGTGTTATCAAGTAAAGGCTGGTCACGGTGAACAAATAAATCTTGTTGGTGATTATCAAGTAAAGACTATAGTTTATCAAGGTTGTGAGTACGTTGTAATGGAAAGTTATTTCTATAAACGTTTAGTTATAACCCACAAAGGCAACTGTCGCTTCTGTGCTGAACGCAGGAAGAAAGAATTGAAAGAATTGGTTGAACAATTAAAAGAAAAGTAAGACATGAACTATATATTATTATTTTTATGTGTAACATGTATTATAGCGTCTTATTACACAAAACATTTTTACAAAAAAGAATGTGTTCCACACTCAAATGATTTTGGTTTTAATTTTGGTTTTGCGCTTGGAAGCATTTTTGATGCATTAACAGATGGAATTGCATGGTATTGGTTATTTAAATTGATAAAGTTATGAAAGCAAAACATATCAAAAAGTTAAGAAAACGTATATCTTCCTTTGACAAGTACCTAATTAGACGGTCTGCTGGATTGTTTGGCGACTTCTTTGGTAATAATCGTTTAGGTCTTGTAATGGATAATTATTATGTAACAGCAGATAGTCACGAATTAGCACTTCAAAGATTCTTCCATAAGTATGAAAGGATGTTTAAGCGCAGACATGATAATTACACCACACAGCCTGTTGAAACTACCGAAAGATGGGGAAGCATGATGGTGAAAAACCAAAGAACAAAGTTTATAAAATTCTACAAATAATGAAACAGTTAATAGACAAAGACGCTTTAGTAGCAGAGATAAAGAGAAGAATAAAAGAACATCATAGTGGCTATTTAGTATGCTTGAAAGATATTCTTTCTTTCCTCGATACCCTTGAAGTAAAAGAAATAGACTTAGAGAAGGAAATAGACTTAGAGAAGGAAATCAACAAGTATATTAGCAATAATTTCTTTGGTTCACAAACATTAGGATTTTTTGCAAATAGAACAAAGGAAGAGCCTAATGAACAAGATATAGCATTATGCGCTAAACATTTCTTTGAACTTGGAGTAAATGCAAGTAACCAACTTACCTGGGAAGATATAAAGACTATACAAGATAAATCGGGCGAAGTTTATGATGAAGTAGCAAAAGGCAATTTCTACTCAATCTATCCTACAGAACAATCATATTTAGAAGAAGTATTGAAACGTTTTAAAGACCTTAAAAAATGAACGACCTGTTTAACAATGAAGGGTATACAGAACCGATTAAGCCAACCAAATTTTGTCGTACCTGTGCGCACAGACAGCCTTGGCAGTGTGGCTCAAGAACTATCCAATATTGCGGTATAAGAAAAAGCAATAGGACATTCAACGGTCTATTAAAGATTAAGGTAACTAACCCTGCATGTATGGCATACACAGAATCGACGATAAGGTATACAAAAACGAAAAGAAATTTATAAATGATTTAAAAAAATAAAATATGGATATTAAAATAGAAATTGATGGTAAGATATTCAAGTCGATAAATGACAATTCTTGTGAAGGATTAAATATACCTTGCTACCATTGTGCAATTAAAGAACAATGTGCAAGATTATTTTTGCATGCTAAGCGTGGTTGCTTAGCTAAGAATGTAGGAGGTACATATTTCGTCGAACTTAATATTGAAAAATAATATGCATAACAGAATAGGATTCTTAGCTATATTGAACAGAAAAGATAAGAGAGCAAAAGATAATATTATTAACTCCAATGAAGCTCGGAAGGAATCAGTTAGAAAACATAAGGAACTGCTGAAAGAGATTCACGACACGTACGTGAAGAAGAACGAAGATTATGGTGATAGCTTCAGCTTAACGATTAAGAGGTGGGGATATGCGCCGGCTATTGCGAGGATAGAAGACAAGGTAAGACGTGCTGGTAATATTGTTATAGGCAAGCAGATGAACTATAAGGAGGAGAGCCTACGTGATAACCTACTTGATATAGCGAACTATTGCATAATGACGATTATGACGTTAGACGAAGATAGTAGCGATAATATCGTTAACGATATTGTAAGAAAAATAGGGGTAGATTAATGCTACCCCTATTGCTTACTAAAAAACTATATCTTGATGATATCTCGCTAGCCAGTCACCCATCTCTCGCATGAATGTGGCATATGATAGCGCCTCTTCTTGTGTCTTGAAGGTGTCCCCGTCTAGGAGCGTGAACTTTTGTGTGTCGTTGAATTCATGTTCCTTGAATACACATACTATGTTGTGATCTGTGTCTGTACACACTAAGTGCTGAGGCTTTTCTTCAGACTTCTGCAAAATAAATCTACTCATTATTTCTCTTTTTTTTAGATCTATCATGTGATAATATAAGGAAGATCTCCACGCTGATTGTCCTCTTACGGCAGCTGACGCGCCTATAATTATTGTTGTGGCTCTTTATGTTTGTGTAGCTTGCAGCTAACGTGCCTGTTACGGACGACAATATAGAAGACTGCCTCACCCGGTTGAGGCTCATACGTTGCCCCAACAAACATACATGTCGTACCATCTGTTACGACATACTTCTCCCAGCCTTGTGCCAGGCTGGGAGCCTTCAGATTTTCGTAGTAGCGCTGCGCTACTTCCGATAATTTTAACAAATTCATTTTCTATTACCTGTGCCCTCAGGATTTTTATCGGCATCTGGCACGCCGTATAATAATATTATATTATTGATATACTCAGATTTATTTTTAATCTGAGTAAGAATATCATATGCTTCTTTGTTTATCTTGAAACATACAGGGATATCTCTCCCTGTTTTGTGGCGCCCTGCTCCTGGACGAGCACCACCTCTTCTAGTAGTCTGCTTCATATTATATTATATTTGGTTTATTTTTTGATATCCAATTTTTCATCTCTTCCACGAGAGATTTCGGAGGAAAATAATCTTTTCCGTCCTTTACGTATAAGGCGGAAGCAAATTTTCCTTTTTTAAATGTTGCTTTGACATTTTGTTTGCAGTCATAGCAATAATAATAGTCATAGCAATAATTGCTCTCTACTAAGATGTATCTTGGTTCAGGTATTCCGATTTCTTTCATTTCCTCCTCTGTTAAAGCGCCGTGAAACCACAGGTTCTCATAATGATGCTCCTTGTAGTACTTAGGCGGCTCACATTCGTAGCCGAATGGTGTAACTCCATGACGAACAAATATTATCGATTTGCGGTCGTCAGAAAGCTCGTAATGATGCGGCCCGAAACTGTCGTAGTCATCCGGATTTTTCATTGCTTTCTCGCAGAAATCAGGGTGCTCTGCGACATTTACTTTATATTTGAAATTAAACCCAAACTCTGGGTCATAACTAGTGAAAAATAACTCTGCCCCGTTACGAAGAATTTCATTTTTTTCTTTTGAAGTAAAATGTTTCATATCTATTTTTTTATGTTCCCCGGTGGTTAGCCGGGGAGTCGCCTTTCATTATAAGATTAGAGTATATTCCTATAATCCTGTATATGCGTTGAATGCCTCTTCCCAGCTCATGCATGGATTGGAATTCATATTAAGCTGTGTTCCAACGCATATAATCATTATATATGCGTCTTTCTTTCTAATTTCTAGATATTGCATTAACACTTCTGCAATATCATGCGCTTTGACTCCTTGTTTAATTCCATCTTCGATGATCTTAAACAGATCTTTTTTAAATTGGTCAAATTTTACCATATTTGTTTACCCATGCCCTTGGGATTTATATTGGCATCTAGCACGCCTGTTTTAATTACAATGCAAAGATAAACATTTTATTTGAAATCCGCAATACTTTTCCAATAAATCTTTCAGAATTTAAGTCTTTTTAATATTTGAATATGTATTGCAAAAATCAATTAAGACAATTTTGCTTTTCCTCTAGAATTCTCTTTGAATTTGTGTGGGGATTTTTTTAGGAAAAGGGTAATTGAGGGAATTTTGTAAAAAATAAAAAATCATAATCAATTGTGATGGAAAGATTTATATCAACTTTTGCCCATTTTTTTAGCATAATTTTGGGAAAAAATAGAAAGAAATCATCGATGAAAGGAAAAACTATCATTAGGAACGCAATTTTATTTGCTATTATTGCGATTTTTATGCAATTTACAGAGTCTTTTTTTGCCAGGCCTGGCTATGACGAGGCGTGGATATTGCCAGCTGCCTTAGCTGCTGCCAGTGCGGCATCTTCGCTTATCGGAGGTTCTAAGGCTCGTAAGGCTGCTGCGCAACAGCAATCTATCCTGAACTCCCAGAAGGCGAAGAGTGACGCCATGTTCGACAAGCAGATTAACCAGGATTATGGAGATAGCGCAGCTGGCTTCAATCTCCGCAGATCTGTCCTAGATGCTGCTAACAGGAATCTAGAGTTAGCGAGAGGCGAGGCAGCCGTGTCCGGTAATGGTGCTGTAGAGGCGGCAGCGAAAGAGAAAAATAATCAAATGATTGCTCAGTCTGCAGGCAACGTTGCTGCTGTAGATTCACAGCGCAAAGACGCTTTATCTGCGCAGAAGGCTGCGACTGATCAAGGCTACGCTCAACAGGCTTCTGCGCTAGCTGCGCAAAAGGCTGCTGCATCGCAACAGGCTGCACAGGGCGTCTCGAATAGTCTGATGAGCGCAGCCGTCAACGCTCTTGGGACATCCGGAGGTGCTGGTACTTCTAAGGCTGCAGGAGCTAAGGCTTCTAAGGCTGCTCCTTCTACAGGCGGAGCACATGATATATGGAAGCAGAAAGCCCCTTCATTTTTTTCTGGCGGAAATTACTCTCCGCTTCAGTCGACAGTTGACAAGTCACCTCTAACGTATTGGGAATAGAAATAAAAGAATTATGGCTATAGATATTAGAAAGATAAATCCCTCTGACATGACTGTAACGTCAGACGATGATGAACAGCAGCTGTACGGCCCTGATGGCAGCTATCAAGGTGATTATACCGGGCAGATGAATATGCCCGACAACAATAGTAGCTCCGAATCTTCAATTAATCCGGTAAACGCCTATCAGGCGCTTGCCGGCTCTTTGTCTAATCCTGATGACGAAGAAAAGCAGAAGCGCTCTAGGCAAGCTGGTGAGATGATCGTCAACGGCATGAATTTCCTTCGGGGATTGGGCAATATTTACAATTCGTACAAATCGGGGCATGCTCAAGAATTGAATGACCCAGCAGCGGAGATATACAAGCGCAAGTTGTATGATCAGCGTATGCAGCAGAAGAGACAATTGCAGCAGCAGCAGCTATTGCAACATGCCTGGGAGAAGAGCGAAGCAGCAAAGCGAGACGCTGATAGGTTGAAGATGCAGGCAGCTGCTAACGAGGAGCGAAAGCGTAATAATATGGCGAATGAGGAGATTCGATCAGAAGTTGCTAAGAATCAGGCAGAGAACAACAGAATTCGTGCGAATGAGGCTGTACAGCGAGACAAAGATAACAAGGAATACCGTTCTGAGTTGCTAAAGTTGCGTAAGGAGGCTAATTCAATTGCCCGTGAGCGTGCGGATGTCGCTGCTGCTAAGGCTGCGAAGGGTGGTAGGTCAGGTAAATCGGGAAGCTCATCTGGCACACCGTCAGCGAAGAAGCTGTATGACATGATAGCCTATGCACAGAAGTATGCTCCTGTACGCTACAAGGCAGCACTCAGAAAGGCCGGTATGCTTACGACAGACGGCTTAGGTACGGAGAATCAGAAGACATTCAGCAAGGAAAGCGCGATAGCATTGTGGCATTTCCTCGATGCTGATCATGTATTCGACTATTACGTGAGTTCGGATAGACCACCTCTTAAGAAGACTACATCAACAGGGCATGTATACGGCGAACCAACAAAGAAGGTGCAGAGTCATGCGAAGGCAGCACAGGCTAATCATGGATCTAAGAGCACATCCGGATTTGCATCTTTAGGTATTGCCGGATATGCACAGAAACATAAAAAGTAATCACAAAATCATAAATGATGGAAAATAACGACAATATAAGTAAGTTGTACGGAGCGTTGAATAAAAAGTACTTCGGACCTCAAAAATTAAATATCTCAGAGGATGACTTTCGCTCATACCTCAACAAGGAGCAAGGTGCAGCAGATTCAATCTATAAGTATCTTGATGATGAAGATAAGGCTGCAATGGGCAATGACGTGAACAACCTGAGAGCATATATCTCTGACGGAATGAAGAAGCCTGCATCTCCTGTTGTTAAGTCTGCTCCGGTGCAGGCTCAGGGTAATAAGGCAGAAACTCCTAAGCCTTCTTTGTCATTTTTCGACAGCGCTAAGGCAGCGTGGGATAATGCTATAGGCGGTGATAAGCAGACTATCCGTGATGGAGAGACGCCAGATATGGCAGCACACAGAATAGCTAACGAGCAAGGTACAGCGCACGAGAATGCTGCTTACGAATTAGCTAAGCGAGGATATCAGCAAGCTGGCAAAGGGCGTCCTACAGCATATTCGTATGCGTCGACTGCTCTAGCTAAGAGAGGTGTTGTATCTTCAGATCCTGAAAGCGAAGGACATCGAGATCTGGTTGTCGGTACTAACAGATTCGCTGCTGATGTCGCACAGAAGACGGTAGATGACATCATGAGTCGTATTACTCCGCAGTCTGCTGATCCTATCACGGAATTACAGGATAATTACTATAGTAGGGATGTACTCAACCGGGTATGGAGCGATGCGGACAGACTAGGATTCGAATATAACGACTATCTCAACTTCTTCGTGCGTCCTCAGCTTGAAAAGAGCATGATAGCGAAATACGGCAAGGATCTCGGTCAGCGTGCTAGAGGTATCTTTGACAATTACGAAGGCACCTATAACGAGATTGAAAACAGGGAAGTTGCTGCCGACATGCGCAGATCATTAGCGCCATCTATCAAGGAGGCTATTGATTCTGCGTGGAATAGAACTCACAAGGATGTAGGAGGCTTCGGTTTTGATCGAGATCGAAACGGAAAATTGCTTGGTAGATCTGTTGCTACAGGGCATATCGACTATGACAAGCTAGAGCAGTCATTAGCATCAAATGTAGATGGCATGTTGTCGCATATCCTACACGACAAGCAGAGCATGTCAAGGTGGGCAAAACGTGCTGCGGAGCGTAACATGTCTCTACAGGATTATATGAGCGAATTCGTTGTGCCTCAGGTGCAGAATGAGGTAATGCATGAGTTCGAGCGCTATGCGACAGAGAAGAATACACCTCAGAATGCTATAGACTACCTGAAGGCGAAGTTGAATAACTCGCTTACAATGTCGCTTGTCAACACATTCAGAAATACTGAAAGCGAGAACAGATATCAGTCACAAGGTCTTGCAGAAGTTGAGGCAGGACGAGGTGCATACAAGCCGTCTACGGTCACCCGTGCAGCCGGATTAGGCGCAGAAATGGTGCCTGATTTTTGGATGTGGGCAGGCTGGGGTAGAGTAGGTGCAGCAGAAGGTCAAGCAATGTTGGAGAGCCGTATCACCAGTCTAGCAGCCGAGAAGGGTCTATCGCTTAATGCAGCTAGATTACAGGTCGAGAACGAAGCGAAGCACTATCTTGGCGAGAGAGCGAAACAATACCTCTTGCATTCTATTCCATCATCAGCGATCACGATGGCTGGTGCTTCTGCGACTGGTCAGTTAGGCGTAGATATCCGAGATAGGAAGTCAGTATCTAAGGCTATTGACGACTATTTCAGCACATTTGGGCACTCACTTGGCACGGGTGCTGCTTTCGGCGCTGTAGGTGCTACATCACGTGCATTGACCGCCCCACTTGCGGGATTGAAAAAAGTACTAGGCAAGGCAGTATCTTTTGGCGCTACAGTTGCTACTTTAGATGCAACAGAGAATGGCATGAGTGCTATTACAGGTGACAACAAAGAATCTGCTATAGACAAGTTGATAAGAGCAGGCTGGAATCAGATTGCTATGGACCTGTCGAGCAAGAGCCCGATGGAGACAATCAGAAAGGTACAGCATCTGTTTAATACTCCTATCTCCGATACATTGAGAAATTCTATGAAATCTATCGAGATGCCAGGTACATTGTCTGCGAGTCAATTACAGGAGGTCAACAATAGCGCAGAAGGGCAGAATCTTAAGGCGTCTTTGGATATATTGTTAGATGCTAAACATGCGAAGAAAAGTGACGTTATTGATCTATCTAACTCTTTCGACAGTTTTATGCAGTCTAGCGATATTCGATGCACCACCAAGAAGGCTGTTGCCGACATGCTAGATGCACCGTATCAGTTGCCTCTAGAGACGGATGCAGAAATAATACCTAATGATGACGGTACAGGTACCGTTACCGTACGATTCACTGGTAGTAAGGGAGAGCATGTCGATGACATGTTGTTCCCTACTCAGGGTGACGCAGAATCATTCCTCGCTAATTCTGAGGATAAATTTGAGCATAACAAAGCACTGGAAAATTGGGATGCATCGAACGAGCAACAGCGCATGTCGGCAATTGCAGGTACACTGAAGGCAGATGGTAAGCCATTCACCCAAGATAATGTCAAATCTGTATTAGATGCTTTTAAGAATGGGACAGAATCTAAAAAATTTAGGGATAGTTTGGAAAAGGCGCTCAACCCGGCTAACCGATATGGCTATGACGAGCAGAGCAGGAATAAGGGCTACAATACTGAGACTGAGGAGGCCTATGCCGTTGTTGACGCATTTAATTCTGTAACCTCTGAGCTAAGAGGCATCAAAGGCCTGTGGAATATCATGATGCAGAAGGAAGCAACAGAGGCGCTACCTATCATCGAGAAGGAATACGGAATGGAGGTAGCTCAGAAGGCAGCACAATGGTATAACGGCAGAGAAGCATATGATGGTATTGTATCAGCTGCGAAAGACAGGGCGACGGCTTCGGCTCAGCAATTATATGATGCTGCCGTCCCGATGACATATAAGCAGAACGGAGATGACATTGTAACCGCAGATGTTAACGGGGAACAAGTATTCATCATTAATTCAACAAAGGATCTGTTTGCTATGTTGGATACGGGAGAAGATGGCATTGTGGATGTTTCCGTTAATGGCGATGTGCGCTCTATACGTCTGTCACAATTAGATAATGTAACAAGGAGCAGCAACAAGCAGAAGTATGAGGAGAATCTTGCTACCTTCGAAGAACAAGAGATGAACAAGGTTAGCTATGCACCAGGTACACCTGATGTACCGCAAGTAGGTGATGTATTCCGTGCTGATGGCAAGGAATACACCGTAATTGCTCAACCTGATGAGAATGGTCAGGTACAGTACTTCAAGGTACCGACTGCTGATGGTAAGGCTGTTGGTAACCCTGAGCCTATTGATATTAATGAATATAAACAGGCTAAGAGCGATGAGATTACAGGCAAGCAACAAGAGCAGCCGGTACAGCAGGCTGATAGCCAGAAAAAATCCGATGTTCAGTCAGGTGATCAAATTGTTAAAGAAGAGGAGCAGAAAAATTCAGCTGAAAGTCAGAAACAGCAAAGCCATAAAGATAATGAGCAACCTGTTAATAATACCAAGCGTGCTATCGCTGAAGCTAAACAGAAAGAAGATAGGAAACAGACTGACGAAGAATTCCGTACCAACATTGCCGATGCTGATGGTAATGTTACACCGATTACTCTTTCTAATGGTATGCGTGCTTTTGTGAAGGACGGCGATCCTGAAAATCAGTTAGGTATAGTTACGATTGCATATTACGAAGGACGAAATCTCAAGTTCGGACAGGTATACGGCAAGGATGTGCAGTCGGTAGGTGAGACTATCCCTCTTGAGCAGTATAACAAGGAACATGGAGAAGTGCCGGAATTACCTGAAGGAATTAAGAAGGGAGATGAAATTGGGCTAAGCTATGAAGGTAACAACTTTAAGGCTGAGGTTGTCGGTATGTCTGATAACGGCAAGATGGTGTTGCGAGATTCTGAGACAGGCGACACAGGAGAATATGAGCCTGGTGTCGTGATCGATATGAAGAAAAAATATGAGCAAGCAATTAAAGAAGCGGAAAAGACGAAAGATCAGATGCCGATGCGCGAGGACGGCGAAGAAGACTGGCAAGCAACCACCCCCGAACGCGCCCATGCCTACATCTTCAACGAGGCAGGACTATCACGACGCGAGGGCAACGAGTTTATCTCAGCACAGACAAAGGCAGCGCAGAGCGCACTTGCCAAGGCGAAGTCGTCTAAGATACCAAAAGTCGGCACCAGCATCAAGAAGTACCACGAAGCAATAGCAAAGCGTCAAGAGAAAATAGACGAGGCGCAGCGCGTGTTAGACTACTGGCAGCAGGTACGCGATATTCAGAACGGCATCCAGCGTGAGGAGAACGAGCGAAGACGTTCAGAGCAAGCCGCACTTCACGATGAAGCAGTGGTAGAGGAACAGCACAGACAGGAAAAAGAAATCGCCAAGCGTGAGGAACAGGCACAGCGTGGCGCACATGCCGTACACCATGTAATCCGCGACAAGTGGGAGGCAGCTCCGAAAATCGAGGGAGCAGAGAACGAAATCACCCTTGCCAATGGTGAGAGGGTGAAAGGTCGTTACATACTTGTTGAGAGTGGTGCAGCCACACCGAGCCACAATCCTACTAATGATTTTACTCGCAACGATGGTTTCCCTGTAGACGAGAATGGACAGACAGTGAATGACCGTGACTATGAGCGTGACAAGGACGCACAGGATATTACTCGACTGATGGCAGCGAACTACGACAGCAGAGCTATACAGAGTGTGCCAGTTGTCAGCAACGACGGTGTTGTTCTGAGTGGTAACGGCAGAACGATGGCAGGAGAGCTGGCAGCACGTGACAATACAGATGGTGCATACATCGAACACTTGAAGAAGTACCCACAACAGTTCGGCTTCACACGCGAACAGGTTGAGGGTATGCAGCATCCGCGCGTCTTGTTCGTACCCGATGAGGCTATGCCATACACCACCGATACGTTTGCTAAGTTCAACCAACAGGACATGAAGAGCCAGTCACGCACAGAACAAAGTGTGAAGCTGGGTAAAACGGTTGACGATGCTACGTTTGGTCGTATCATTCAGAGCATAAACGCATTTGACAGTCTCAACGACTTCTATCAAGATGCAACGGCAACTACCAACGCAATAGGTGAGTTGCGCAACGCTGGAGCCATTAACACTATGCAGTATGCAGAAATGTTCGATGGTGAGAAAGTCAGTGGTGTAGGTAGGCAGATGCTAGAAAATATGCTTATCGGCAAGGCCTTTGAGAGTAATCCAGACGCTATCCGTCAGCTTTCCGAGTTCCCTGCAATGCGTCAGAGCGTCATTTCTGCACTCGCAGAAATCACCAACAACATTAAGTTGGGTGAGGAATACAGCGTTGAGGACGAGTTGGCAGGAGCAATCAGCCTTGTATACCAAGCACGAAAGGCTGGCACAAAGGCTGGTGCCCCTGTAAGTTGGTACGCACGTCAGCTTAACCTGTTCCCATTCGACATGGGTGATACCGTTGCAGACTATACCAATGCCACTGTACTGATGCTGGCAGACCAGTTGAATGGCAGCAAGATAAACCAGTTGAAGAACTGGATGGCTATCTACAATCATGCATCCACCGACGCAGCCAACGGACAGTTAGATATTTTCAGTGGTGGAATTAAATCAAAACAAGATATTGTCAAAGAAGCATTAAATGTATTAAACTATGGAACAGACAAAGAACAACGTGCAGCCTTCGACGCTGCAAGAGAGCAACGCAAATCAGCAGCAGAACAAAGTAGAGGAAGCGAGAGCGTTCAACAAGTTAGCGTTGGCGACGTTAGCGAGCCAGCAAATGATGCATCAGTAGTTGCAAAAGAAGACCACAACGCAGTACAGACAGCAGTTGCAGAAGCAGAAGCAGATACCAATACCGAACCTACAGAGGCACAGAAAGAGGCCGGAAACTACAAAAAGGGACATGTGAAGGTTGACGGAATGGATGTCACTATAGAGCAACCGAGAGGTTCTATCCGTCGAGGTACTGATGCAAACGGCAAACATTGGGAACAAGAAATGCATAACACCTATGGCTACATTCGTGGCACAGAGGGTGTTGACGGCGACCACATCGACGTGTTCTTATCTGACGACCCATCGCAGGGTGATGTGTTTGTTGTTGACCAAGTGAACAAGGACGGCAGCTTTGACGAACACAAGGTGATGTATGGCTTCCCAGACATCGAGAGCGCGCGCAAGGCATACCTTTCCAACTATGAAGAAGGTTGGCAGGGACTTGGTGCTATTACTCCAGTAAGCAAAGAGGAGTTCAAGAAGTGGATTGACAGCAGCCACAGAAAGACAAAGCCGTTTTCGGAATATAGTAGTGTAAAACCTTTGGACGACGCACAACATAGAGAATACACCATCGAGGAAACCTCTTATACAAATAAAAGAGGTAAAACTACGCCGATGCATCTTGTCACCTTTAGTAGGGAACTATCGAAGGAGGAAATTCGTGCTGGTAAAGAGCTGGCAAAGAAGAGTCGTGGCTGGTGGGATGCTAAGCAAGGTGGCTTTATGATGCGTAGCGAGGAATCAGCAAAAGAACTTGCCGATGCCCTCGGTAATGATGATGCTGTTCAGGATGCACAGCCGTTGTCTGTTGAGGATGTGAAAGCCGTCAACGACCAGGCAGATATGAAAGCCGTTGATGAAACCATCAAGGTAGAGCAAGAGCCACAGACCACTCCACAGTATGACTATGACCGCGAGGATGATGTCTATGACAAGACACTGACAGGACTTCGCAACGTACTCAATGACCGTAAGCGTGGAGCAATCCCCAATATCAAGAGTATTGAAAATGTTATCCGCGACCTGCGCAAGCGTGCCAAGACCATTGAGGACGGCATGGCTACCGCAGCAGGTGAGACCATTCCACAGGCATTTGACGCACTTGCCAACCTCAACGGACGCAGAAAGGCATACGAGCAGTTCCTTGTTGACATCCGCAAGAAGATGGCAGAGACAGAGCGCGACGATGCCCTTGCCGCTCATGGCGTGAAATTGGGTGACAAGATTATGTATAAAGGCAAGGAAGCAACCATCCATGATGCAGATACAAAGCAAGTAACGCTTGACACTGGTATGGCACCAGTGCTGTATGAGGTTACAGACTGGGAGAATGTAGAACTCCCGAAGCCAGTCAAAGAGTATCACGGTGGCGATCGCGTTTTCTCTGTGAAGCACAATGCCAACAAGGACATCTTTGTGGCGCACCACAAGGACGGCACGGTGGAATACACGTTTACCGACGGCACAAAAGCCAATGCCGACGAGGTGCAGGACGCTATGCCCGAGCAGCCCAAGCAGGAGGAGAAGAAATCCAAGAGCAAGTTGGGGAATGTGGAGATACCGAAACCAATCACCACGGCACAGGAAGCCAAAGACTATCTTTTGTCTATTGGATATGATAAAGATAGTCTTTGGTGGAGCAATCCAAAGATAGAAGACCAGGACTTTATTGATGAGGCAAATTACCAAAGAGAGGAAAGAAGCAAAACAGCAGAGGAAGAACCTAAACAAGAGGAACAGAAAGCGAAGAGCAAGTGGGTGAACGATGAAGATGCAGACCGCTTTGAGGAATTAAGAAAGCGTCTCCGTGAGAAACTTCGTGGTCAGGTGAATATGGGTGTTGACCCCGAAGTGTTTGCCATCGGTGTTGAAATGAGCTATCTCATGTTGAAGAAAGGCGCACGCAAGTTCAATGAATTTGCTAAGAACCTTATCGAAGCACTCGGTGATGAAGTACGTCCATACATCAAGGCATTCTACAACGGCGCACGCGACCTTCCCGAAATGGCAGACTACGAAAAGGACATGACACCTTATGACGAGGTACGCACATTCGACGTGATGAACTTCGACAAGGAAGGTGAAAAAGATATTATTAAAAAGATAAAGCATGTCGCCCGGGAAAATGATGTAATGCGACAGGCTGAGGAAGCAAAAACGAAAATAAAGAAAGAACGCAATGAGCAAAGAAAAGAAACAGAGCAAGAAGTCGCAGCAAATACAGAGGCTCTTGCAAGCAAAGCTGCAACTGTTGCAAGCAAAGCAGAAAGTAAACTCGCGTCTGCGAGAAATGAGCGAGAAGTAAATGATGTTGCAAAAGGTATCGACGATGCCATCGACAAGGTGAACGACCAACTGGCATTGCTGGGTTACTACGAGTCAGAGCCAGTGGAGGGTGATTTTAACGAAGCATACGGCTACATGCGTAACGCAGAGAAGAAAGCCGTGAAGAACGTGACATCACTCTACAAGACGCTGACAGAGGAACTTGGCATTAAAGACCCGATAGTGTATGATGCCAAGGGCAAGAAGCAAAAGAGCGTGACCGCCAACATTGCCCCGGCTGGTGGTGATGTCGCTATGCGCTTTATGCTCAACCGCGACAAAGGTGTGGAGTTGTATATGGACTTCATGCTTGAACCCGACTACGACAACAACCGCGACAACCTTGTGCTGAAAGGCATCATGTTCCGTCCAGAGAAGAACCTGCCAAACGGAGGACGTGACTACCTACGTTCTAACAATTTCTTCCCTGCTGACGTAACCCTGCCACAGATGCTGCAAGGCATCAGAAGTGTGTGCCAAGAATGGTTACCGGCAGAGGACTACGTTGCAATGGCACAACGTATTGCAGCAGGTAATCAGCAAGAAAAGCCGTCAAAGAAGCGTAAATCTAAGAAAAAATCAGTATCTTTGCAGGAGCAAACCATCCCCGATTTGTTCAGTGGTTTGTTCAGTGAAGACTTAAAACAAACGAGCAATGAGCAAGAAGTACACGTACAACCTCGCACCAGCACTACCGAGCGAGAAAGAGGACACCAACGCGAACAGAATGAGCCGTTGGGAGAGAGCAAACAAAATGAAGATGAGCGACTTGACGCAGGAGGAGTGGTTAGACGTAGTGGAATCGATACTAAGTCTGACACCGCAGGAGGCTCGCGAGTATCTGAGCCATCTGATGGCAAGCAAAATGTAAAGCCAGCCAAGCCCGAACCTGCACCCCTTGCAGAGAGCGAGCGAAAGAACACCCATAACAATCATGCCGAGCGCGGAACAGACTACGCGCCTAAAGGCACCAGCGCACGTATCGAAGCCAACATAAAGGCTATCGAGACGATGCAGCGTCTTATCGAGAGCGGCGAGCCAGCCACTCCCGAAGATATGTCTGTGCTTCGCAAGTTCAGTGGTTGGGGTGGCTTGGGTGCTGCTTTCAAAGAGAAAGTAAGTAGCGGTGACAGTGGCTACAACCCACGTTTGCGCGACTACTACCAGCCAGCCAACCCAATCAACGAACGTCTGCGTGAGTTGCTTTCGCCCGAAGCATACGAAGCCGCCAACATGAGCCGTAACAGTGCGTATTATACTCCAGCACCAGTTATTGATGCCATGTGGGACGTTGCGCGAGCAATGGGCTTCCGTGGAGGAAACGTACTGGAGGGAAGTGCCGGTATCGGCAACATTATCGGTCTGATGCCTACTGACATGAGCGAACGAAGCAATATTCATGCAGTAGAGATTGACGAGACCACAGGAAACATTCTCTCACTACTCTATCCCGATGCCAATGTAGAGGTAAAAGGATTTGAGAAAACATTTGTTCCTAATGGAAGTGTTGATTTGGCTATCACCAATGTACCTTTCGTTACAGGCTTGCGTGTGATGGACGAGACTGGCGACAAGGATTTATCACGTAAGTTCCATGACATTCACGACTTCTGTATTGCCAAGAATGTGCGCAAACTCAAAGAGGGAGGCGTTGGCATCTTTATCACGTCAAGCGGAACACTTGACAGCCCGAACTCCGCAAAACTCCGTACATGGTTGGTAAATGAGGGAGGCGCAGATGTTGTCGGTGCTTTCCGTATGCACAACCAAACATTCGGTGGTACTGGTGCAACCTCTGATATTATTGTCATTCGCAAGCGCGTGAATGGTCGCAAGAGTGCAAACGCCATAGACGTGAGCGGCACACTGCCCATCCGCACCGTGAAGTACAACACAGGTGAAACAAAGCGTGGCAGCAGTGAGGTAATAGTCAAAGACCTTGCGCTTGACGTAAACAAGCACTTTGTGGAGCATCCCGAAGACATGGCAGGTGAAATGGCTTTCGCATTTGAGAAAGGTGACACCTACCGTGCAACCAGCAAGGCACTCTATCCAAGTCCGAGCATCAACCAAGAGCAGCGTCTGTCAGAGTGGGCGCAGCAGTTCAAGGATATGGACTGGGATAAAGCAGAGGAGCGCGAGAGCCAGCAGGTAGTGTATGAAGATTTGGGTGAAGATGTCAAGGAGGGCAGCATGTTACTTGACAGCGACGGCAATCTGTGTCTTGCACAGAGAGGAAAAGCCGTGCCTATCAACGTCAATGCCAACAAGGTTAAGGGACACACCAAGGCAGAGTGTTTCAACGCATACAAGGCTATCAAGGATGCACTTTCCGACGTGCTGGAGTATCAGACTACCCACAGCGACGATAGCGGTTTGCAACAGCGTCTTGCCAAGTTGAACAAGGCATACGACAGTTTTGTCAATACCTACGGACATCTGAACAAGAACACTTCCATTTCTTTCCTGCGCAGAGATATGGATTACCCAAGTATTGCCGCATTGGAAAGTGTGAGTGAGACAGGCGACAAGAGCGGAAAGCGTATTGTTACCTACGGCAAGACTGACATTTTCAGCCGTCGTGTCGTGGAGACCGAGAGCGAGCCGAAGCCAACAACCATTAAAGACGGCATCATTGCCAGCATCTATCTTAACGGACGTGTCGATGTTCCATATATAGCCGAGCAGTTGAATATGAGCGACAGCGATGTGCACCAGCAGATTATTGAAAGTGGGCTTGGTTTCGAGAACCCGACCACAACCGAAATGGAAGTGTCGTATGAATATCTCAGTGGCAATGTTCGTGAGAAGTTGCGCCAAGCCCAAGAGAACAACACGGACGGACGTTATGATGCAAACATCAAAGCACTGGAGCGTGTTATCCCGATGAACATTCCTGCACACCTCATAGAGTTTACACTTGGCTCGTCATGGGTTGATCCAAAACTATATGAAGATTTCGTAAAGGAGCGCACCGGGCTTGACGTGAAGTTGACAAATGCAGGTGGCACATGGATAATGAGTGAGCCATACTATACGAACACCGAGCAGAACAGGGCAATGGGTGTTATCAGTGAGAAGTGTGACAAGACCATCTACGGACATGAACTTATCAAAGCTGCTATCACCTGCAAGAGTATCAGCGTTACCAAGACTATTTCCACAGGCTACGGAAGCAGTAAGACCACCGAGACGATTGTGGACAAAGAGGCAACGATGGCTTGTGCCAACAAGATTGACGAGATACGCCAAGACTTCAAAGACTGGGCGCGTGGCAAGATGCAGGGCGACCCCGAAATGTCGGAACGCATGGAACGTGTCTATAATGAGCTGTTCAACAACAGCGTACCAAAGGAAATTCCCGACGAGTTTGTGCCGGAGCATTTCGGAGGTGCAGCCACCGTTGTTAATGGTAAACCATTCAAGTTGCGTCCGCACCAAGCAAAAGCCGTTATCCGTGCAACGACACAACCGTTGATGCTGGCTCATGAAGTCGGTACAGGTAAGACATACACCCTCATCAGCACAGCAATGGAAATGCGCCGTCTTGGTACAGCACGCAAGCCAATGATTGTTGTGCAGAACGCTACCGTAGGACAGTTTGTCGCCAGTGCAAAGGCACTCTACCCCAATGCCAAGATACTGACCCTTGAAGATGCAGACCGCAACGCCGAGGGAAGACGTAACTTCTATGCCAAGATACGTTACAACGATTGGGACATGATTGTGGTGCCTCAGTCTGTGTTTGAGCGCATCCCCGACAGTGAGGAGCGTCAAATCCGCTTTATCGAGGACAAGGTGGAAGAGAAGATGATGGTACTGGAGAAAATGCGCGAAGCCGCCAATGACGACCGCGACCCAGTATTGCGCCAAGCCCAGCGCGAGTTAGACCAACTCAACGACGAACTGAACGACCTCAAACTGGCATTGCAGGAGCGTAAGGCAGGTGGTAAGACCGAAAAGGACGAGAAGCGCGAAGCCAAGACAAGGCAGAACGCGATGGTCAAGGCACAGGAAATGCTCGACCGCGAGACAGACGATGTTGCCAACTTCGATGATATGGGTATTGATGCCTTGCTCATTGACGAGGCACACGAATATAAGCACCTCGGCTTTGCAACTGCTATGCAGCGCGGAGTGAAAGGTGTTGACCCATCATATAGCAAGAAGTCGCAAGGTGTCTATCTGAAGACGCAAGCCGTGCTGGAGAGCAATAACGGCAAGAATGTAGTGTTTGCCACAGGTACACCTATCAGCAACACCGCAGCAGAGATATGGACGTTCATGCGCTATCTCATGCCAGCCGATACCATGCGCGAGTATGGCATCTATTATTTCGACGACTTTGTGCGCAACTTCGGCAATATCCAGCAGATGCTGGAATTTTCCACCAACGGCAAGTATAAGGAGAACAACCGCTTTGCAGGTTATGTAAACCTCCCCGAGCTTGTGCGTATATGGGCAGGTGTCGCCGACACCGTGCTGACACGTGAGGCTGGAGGCGTGAGTGACAAGATACCAAAGATGGACGGTGGAAAGGCACAGGACATCTATTTGCCACAGACGAAAGCCCTGCGTGGTGTGATGAAGTTCGTGAAAGACCAACTCGATGATTACGAGAAGATGAGTGGCAAGGAGAAGAAAGAGAACAGTCACATTCCTCTCGTTATGTATGGTATTGCCAAAGCCGCTGCCGTTGATGCACGTCTTGTACTTGAAGATGCAGCAGACGAGCCGAACAGCAAGACCAATGAAGCCGTGCGTCAGACACTTCGCAGTCTCGAAGACACCAAGGAATATAACGGCACTGTTGCCATCTTTGCGGACAACTATCAGAACAAAGCGACAGGCTTTAACCTTTATGAGGACATTCGCAAGAAACTCATTGATGCAGGTGTACCCGAATCCCAAGTTGTTGTGATGAAGTCCGGCATGAGCATCAAGAAGAAACTTGAAATCTTCGATAAGGTGAACCGTGGTGAAGTCCGTGTTATCATGGGCAGCACCTTTACGCTTGGCACTGGTGTGAACATCCAAGAGCGTCTGCACACCCTCATCCATGTTGACGCGCCTAACCGCCCAATGGACTACACTCAGCGCAATGGACGTATTTTGCGCCAAGGCAACCTGCATAACGAATGGGGAATACCTGTCCGTGTACTCCGTTTCGGCGTAGAAGACAGCCTCGACGTTACCGCTTATCAGCGTTTGAAGACCAAAGGAGCGATAGCCGACAGCATCATGGAGGGTAAGAAGATGATGAGCAACTCAATGGAGAACCGTGTGCTGGAGGAGGAACAAGACCTGTTCGGCGACATCACGGCTCAGTTGTCGGGTAGCCAGTACGCTCTGCTGAAGAACCAAGTGGAGAAAGAAGTGAGGAAGTTGGAGGCACGCAAGAAACAGTGGGAAGCCGACCAAACATACGTTCACAATCAGAAGCCACGTCTGAAAGCACTCATTAAGGATAGTGAGGAGCGAGCAAAGCGAAACAAGGAAGCCCTTGCAAGAGTTAAGGCTGCAAAGAACGATGGCATCACCATTGGCAAAATGAAGTTCCCATCACTCGACGCAATGGGTGACTATATCAAGGACTACAACAGCAAACAACGTGAGCAACAGGAGCAGGTGCGCACAGCATCGGGATATCAAGCCGAAGCCAAGAGCGACCTCACCGTTAGCGTTGGTGGCTTTGACTTCCATATCCATCGTGTTATCACCAAAGAGCAGAAGCAGGAGAAAGGACAACTCTCATTGTCGTTCTTCTCTAAAACTCAAATGACATATTCTTGCCCCAAACTCGGACTTGAAGACGTGCCAGTAGATGGTCAGCGTTTGAAGTCTGCGCTAGAGGACATTCTCGAAAACGTGTTGAGCGGTGATGATTTCCGCGAAAAGGCAGAGTATTCCGATAGAGCCGCAGAAAGATACAAAGGTGAGTTGCAGCAAGTAGAGGCGCGTGACGGCAAACCGTTTGAGTATGCCGACGAGTTGAAGCAAGCCAAAGAGAAACTTGCCGAGTATGAGGAACTGATGAAAGCGGAAATGGCAGAGAAAGAAGCCAAGTATGCAGAAATGGATGCTTCTGTTGAAGCAGCAAAGGGCGTACAACTTTCCGACGAAGACAGCGACGATATAACAGAGGACACCGCAAAGTACCGCATCCGCGAGGACGAGCCACCTACAAAGACAGGTATCGGCTATAAGGTGTTTGTGTTGAAAGACGGCAAACTTTATCCTCCTATGGTAGCAAACCCGAACGGTGAGGCTACCCCTGTAGGTGTATGGCTTGATGCAGATGCAGCCCCAGTTGCAGGTGTTACAAAGACAGGTCGCCAGCAGGTTAAGGCAGGTGGCAAGGGAACACAGGGAGGTAGCGGCAAGTTGGCATACCGTCCCGGTTGGCACTTGGGCGAGATACCTTATGCACTCCAGTTCAACCGCATGAACCCCGAAACAGGACAGCGTGAGTTGTTCCCTGCAAACTTTGTGTGGGCAGAGGTGGAGTATGCGAACGATGTGGACTACCAAGAGGAAGCCATGAGTTACGGCATGAACGCAAGCGGAAAGTTCCAACACTCGCTTGCAGGTCTGCCACGACTGCCCGAAAACGGCTCATACAGGTATCGCACCAATCCCGACCCGAACACAGACCCTTGGGTTATCACTGGTGCCATGAAAGTAAACCGCATTCTTAAACCGAGTGAGGTTGATGCAATGGTAGAAGCCGCAGGTCGTGAGCCTCAACAGCGACAGGCTGGTGCCATCACTGACGAACAGGTGGAAGCACTTAACGCCAAGGTGAAGCGTACCATGCAGGAAGACCGCGACATGATGCGCAGTGCCGTTCTGCAGATGGGTGAAAAACTGCACACGAACATCAATATCATTGAGGACGTGAACGAAATCACACACCCCAATGCAGCGGTGCAAGAGCGTAGGCGCAAGTCCAAAGGTTGGTATGACACAGCCACAGGACAGGTGAACATCGTTCTTGACAACAACAAAAACATTGACGATGTGAAAGCCAGTGTCGGACATGAGACCATTGCCCACAAGGGTTTGCGTGAACTTGTCGGTGAAGAAAACTATGACGAGTTCCTTGACGAGACCTATCAGCATTTGCGCGACGACTTGAAGAAAGGCGTTGATGCTGCAGCAGGTCGTGCCTTTGTCGATGATGCCACCAAGAACGGAAAGCGTGCCAAGAGTTACGAGCAGCACAGACGCACCGCTGTTGACGAGTTGTTTGGACGCATGGCAGAGAAACCGTTTGAGGAGTTCAGTGAGGGCGAGCGTACCTTATGGCAGAAAATCAAAGCCACCGTCCGCAGATTGCTTGACAAGTTCCTTGGCTCATTGAAGTTGCCGAAGTGGTTTGAACTTGGCGACAACGAACTGCGTTACATCTTGTGGCGCAGCAAGGAGCATTTGGAGCGTGGCAAGGAACACCCAATAGACCTTGCGCGTGACATCGTGAAGCGTGAGGAACTTGGGCTGACAGACGAGGCACGTTACAACATGGGCGATGCTCCCGAAACATTCAAGGCACGTCAGAGACGAGCCGCAGAGAATAAGGGAACGGTTATGCCTGGTCTTAATGATGCACAGGTGAAAGTGGTTGATGTGCCACGTCACCAGTATAAAGGTCGCAACATTCTTGACCAAGCACGTGATGCAGCAATAGAACGTTACAACAAACAAGTTGGAACAAATGAAGACGGAACACCAAAGTGGGAAGCAATACCGCAATACTACAATAACTATGGCATTTCTTTCTTCTACGAAATTACTCCAAAGGCTTTGAAAAGTTTAGTGCAGCATCATACAAAGAGCGACAATGTTGGTGTTCATGCTGCTGTATTGGACAAATTACATGAAGTTATTAACGGAAGTATCGAGTATGAAGAAGACCCAGATGTTCCCAAAATAAACGGAGTGCGTGACATAAGCAAAGGTGTAAACAACAATGTCCTGATACATCGTTTCATCGGTGCAGTTCGTATCGATGGAAAAACTTATCGTGTAATTTCGAAGATTAAGGAGTATCGTGAGACACATCTTAGTGCACGTCCATCAACATACCAAGTAACAGAAATCGAGGTGTTTGACGAAGAAACGCCAAACACCCCGAATGGTAGCAAACGCGCCAATGGCTACGTTCACGTTGCAAAGTTACTAAAAGATTTTGAAAAAAAGCATGATGGTGGCAAAAAAATACTTGATGAGAGCAAAATTGCCGACGAAAGTACCGATTTGTACCGTGACCCGGACGAGACGGAAGACATTTGGAACGACCAAAGTTTAGGTTTGCAGGAGCGTATCACGGCAGCAGCAACCCGACTGGCTAACAATCATCGTGACAACAAGACGTTGCGCAATGATGCCATGCGTGCCATCGGTGGCAACCTCTCCGACTTGCGCAAGGTAATGAGCCTCCAGCGTACCTTTGACATGACCACCGTGAAACGTGTCGCCGACCTTGCGCGTGTGCTGATGAATAACGGCTATCTGAACGGACTGACTCAGCAGGAAGTGAAACGCTTGCTTGCAGCCGTAAAGAACAGCGTAGGACACAATGACATCGAGGGTGATGTGCAAAAGGTGATGGACATCATGGTGGACAATCAGTTGAAGCACGCCGAGGACACCCTGCACGAACTTGAAGCCATCAGAGGCAGCAAGGTAGATGCAAGAGGTGTTGAGGTGCAAGGTCAACTCGACCCAGCCGGAGCGCACACCATGAAAGTGTTTAAGAAGACACGCGGATGGGAGAAGACCGACATCGAGGAAGCCATCAGCGAGGCACAGCAGCGTATGGGCAGCAGCGATGTGGCAGTAGCCGATGAAGCAGCATTGGAGTACACAGGGCTGCAACTTGCACTGGAGTATGCCGAGAACATCAAGGACAGCAAGGTGGAGGAGCGCAAACTGCGTGAGGAAATCAAACAGGCACACGACGATGCCAGCGAGCGCGACCGTGCCACCGACAGTTACCGCCAGTACATTGCCAGTCTGCAAGAGGCAATCCGTCAGAACAAGATTGAGAGGGCGCAGAGTTACTTCGACCTTGTAGGCAGGTTGTCTGACAGCCTCCGCGAGAGCATTGCCAACGCCAAGGACTTCAAGGAAGCCGAGAAACAGCGCATCCGCGAGATACAGCACAATGCCAACAGCGACATGGAGGGCAGACCGAGCGACGAACACTATAAGCCGACATTTGCCGACAAGTTCGTCAATAACTCGTTTGTGTCATTCCTGTTTGCACCTCTCGCCACCTTTGACCAGATGCTGAGAATGTTCGGAGGCAAGAGTGCCAACGGTGAGGGCTACCTGTATAACCGCTTCATGAGAGGCTGGATTGATGCACGTCAGAAAGAAATAAACGGTGTGCGCGACAAATACGCCATCCTTGATGCCAAAGCCGCAGAGTTGTTCGGTGGCAAGGTGAAGACGTGGGGCGACCTTATCCGTCGTGTCGGCAAACTGCCAAAAGGCACAGTGTCGTTTTGGAACGGTGGTGAAATGCAGGAGCGCGAAATGACGCAAGGCAACCTCATGTATATCTACATGGTGAACAAGATGCTTGACGGACGTATGAAGTTGCGCAAGATGGGTATCACCGAGGAGAATGTGGCAGACATCGAAGAAGTGCTTGACCCACGATTGATAGAA
>Ga0256405_10004645_pt1 | contig 25277 bp, 21 predicted proteins | sample RumenRJG_02DNA_FD_189096 | JGI IMG/M metagenome (GOLD analysis project Ga0256405, IMG submission 189096) | Bovine rumen microbial communities from Lethbridge, Alberta, Canada - RJG_02 | ecosystem: Host-associated > Mammals > Digestive system > Stomach > Rumen | place: Canada: Alberta... | reverse complement strand
CTGTGATGCAGTTGGAAAGCGGCGAGGCGGGGAATGCCCTGGTCGGAGCCCACGATGAAATCACCGATAATGTTGCGCGCCTGAGGGAAGCCATTGAGCCTGAAGGCTATCCGTTTTCCGAGGGCTCGGTGGCGATGATGCTTGTTTCCGGCGGAAGGCAGGATGATGCCCTCTGCGAAGTCGCGGATGTGCGGATACTGTCCCGCCCGGATGTGGCCTTGGAGGCCATAAAGGAATATGGCGCTGACTATGTGATGCGCAACGACGTGACCTTCAGCCTGTTTGGAAGGTGTGGCTCGACTTCCGGACTTGCGGTCCATGCTGCCGCGAGTATGATTGCGGCCGGCAGGTATTCCAGCGTACTGGTTGTCAACGAGAGCGGCAGCAATGCCGGATTGGTATTCTTGAAAAAAGTTTAGGCGGCTATGTGGAGACTCATTTCTTTGGCTGTATTGCAGAGCCTGCTCCTGTCCGGAGGCCAGGTCCTGCTTAAGTTCGCCCTCGAGCAGATGGGCAAGTTCGAGTGGACATTCAGGTTCTTCGGGAGGCTCCTGGTCAACTGGTGGTTCCTCGGCTGCGGCATCTGCTATGCCGCCGGCACCGTGCTATGGATGTATATACTCAAGAAGTTCCCTTTCAGCATGGCATATCCTATGATCAGCCTCAGCTATGTATTTGGCATGCTTGCTGCAATATTCATATTCCATGAAAGCATCCCTGCGACGAGATGGATCGGTGTTTTCCTGATAATGTCCGGATGCGTCCTGATAGCCAGATAGTAGAACATGGGAAGATTGATGGACATCCTTGCGGCCTTTTTCCTCGGCCTTTCCCTGGCGGGATCCGTTTCCGCCCAGGATTTGAAGGTGCTTTCTGAGCCCGATGCACAGAAGGCGGCTGCGGCTATCAATTCGGCGAATGCCGGTGTAAAGAGCCTGCAGGCTGATTTCATGCAGGTTAAGGAGATGGCCATCGTCAAGGAGAAGATGGTTTCTTCCGGGAAAATGTATTTCCAGGACGGCAGCCTTCGATGGGAATATGTGAAGCCCTCGAAGAGCGTCTTCGTCACCGACAAGGACCAGATGAAGTCCAACAGGATGTTCAGGAGCATGGCTGGACTGATGGCGGGCAGCCTCACGGGAATCAACCTGAACGATCCTTCCTTCAAGGTGACGATGTATTCTCCGGGCAAAGGATATGTGGCCGAACTCGTGCCCCTCAAACGTGAGATGAAGCAGATGTTCACGAAGATCAGGTTGCTTTTCGGAGCTGACAACAGAGTCCGCCAGGTGGAACTCGAGGAGAGCCAGGGGAGGACCGTGATCACCCTTTCCAACGTCAAGTACAACGTAAGCCTCGATCCGGGGCTTTTCAAGGCTGCTGAGTGATGAGGTTGCAGGATTCTTTCTTCGAGCTGGTTTCCATGCGGGACATAGACGGAGGCTTCGAGGCCGATGTCCGCCTGATTCCCGACAACGTCATATTCGAGGCACATTTCCCTGGTTTTCCTGTTACTCCCGGTGCCGTCCAGGTCCGGATGGCGGCGGAGCTGCTCTCGCTTCATGAGGGCCGGGAATGCCTGCTTGAAAGAGTCTCAAGGGTGAAATTCATATCCCCGCTCCTTCCCGGAGACACAATTACTTGCACCTTTAAAGGCAGCTCAGTATCCTTCTCCCGCGATGGCAGCACCATCACCAAGATGACATTGGCACTCTGTTGAACCTGGCGATTCTATCCCTGTATCCTGCTCATTCCGGCACAATACCGAGGCAAAGTTCTCCATTGGCATTTTCGTTCTTCGATCTTTTCGGTAACACAGGTATCTTTTAAATCCTTTTAATTTGCATTGGGTTGTAAATAATAATTGGTATCTTTGTGGATACTGCAGAATTCTGCTGTATACGTATTGGTGAAAGTGTTTTCGCGTTAAACGCGAATGTGCTCCACACTTTTTTGTACTACAAAACACATCATGGAGCAGGGTGTGAAGTTATAGGGTAGGGCAGAATATGAAAACTGTTCGACAAATTCTTCAGATTACCGAAAATACTGCTAGGTGTTTGGCACGAATGCCTGTCAAGTCAATCATCGATTTCGATAATGAATCTGAAAATCTGTTGTCTGATTTCATTTTAGAACTAAGGGCAGTAAGGGATAAATGTCTTCCTCTCTTACAGTTTAAGCATTCTGATTCAAAAGAAACTGGGAGTGAGTCGATTATTGATCAGATACGCCACAATGTCAAGAATAAGACACATGTAGATTGTCTTCCAGATGGAAATCACACACACGATGTTTTTGGCTCTCTTGTTATAGAGATACCGACGGTTATGACATGGCAGAGTAAAGATGCAGGGAACAATTTCGTAATCACATATGACACTGCTAGCGAAGAGAAAGGGCGCTTGAGACTCAACCAGTTGGTTACAGATATGTTGTTGTCTTTGCCCGGGAAATGCATAAAGCTTCATTTGGTAGATCTAACTTATTCCGCTCAAGGCATATATCTTACCCGTCACCTTGATAATAGTATCTATGGGAAGCTGATTAGTTCCAAAAACGAGTTGGAGGAGATGTTGAAGGGGATGAGTGCAAAGATGTCGCGGGCTGTTGAGGATTATGGCGATGTGGTCGCATATAATGAAGAGAATAATAAAGTCGTAGTGCCATATGATGTCTATGTGATAATGGACTATCGCAAGTCTCTGTCATCTCTGCAAGACATAAAGCCGTTCTTCGAAAATGGGAGAAAGGGGGGCATATACTTTATCTTGATGAATAACGTCGATCACGCTATTTCCGAGTATGTTTCAGAATCTCTGCTGTCAGATAAAGATTATTACCAAGAAACAGACGTGCGTTCTATTAAAGATCCGGATCCCGGAGCGTTCGTATACTGTTCTCCATTGTTACAAGACAGAGTGTCTGAAGAAGTGGTCTTCAAATATATAAATGAAGAAGCAACCAAGGAAGAAGCACCGAATGTTGATATCGACTATGCTGGCATGCTTGCTGAAGATTTCAGGGTCATTAATGAATCAGCATCCATCCCTGTAGGGTTTACCCCTGAAGGCAATATCGTTTCTTTCAATTTGGACACTATCAGTGATGTCCATTATTTCATTCTGGGCCAGTCAGGTACCGGTAAATCTGTATTCCTTCATAATATCATCCTTGGTGGAATGGCCAGATATTCACCGGACGAACTCCAATACTATTTGATGGATTTCAAATTAGGCGGTGTCGAATTCAACAGATACCGAGGAGAGAAACATGTCAAGGCATTGCTGGTTGACAACTCTGATGCACAGATTACCCTTGAAATACTCAGGGAAATAAGTACCCGAATGAGGGAGAGAGGGAAACTACTACGCAAGTTTGGCGTGTCGAATATTGTTGAGTATAACAAGTTGAACCCTGAAGAAAGAATGCCGAGGATTGTCGTGGTCGCAGATGAGTGTCACGTCATGTTCCCGTCTTCTGATGACAGAAAGAACCTTCGGATTAATAATGAGATTTCAGGCATAATGACAAAAATCGCCAAAGAAGGAAGAAGCCAAGGCGTACATCTCATTATGGCTACTCAGACCCTGGCTCAGTCTGAGATTCCAAGGGAGATCCTGAATAATGTTTCTGATTTCTACTTGTTGAAATGTGCACCTTCTGATTCTGAGACTTTGGTTGCAGATTCATCAGACATAACAGGGAAACTCAGGACGGGGCAGGTACTTCATCACGGTGAGACAAATGAAGTTTTCAAGTCAAATTATCTGCCTACCTCTGAGGCAATAGGTTTGATTAATGAAATCAATAAGAAAGCTGAAAATTACACCAACGACCAGTTCTACTTCGTTGGCTCTCAGATTTTCAAGCTGGACGAAAAGGTCAAGGAAGAAATAGAAATTGGGAAGCCTACATTAGTTTTGGGCCGCTCTATTGACACCAAGATGTCTTCCGTGACTATCCAGTTAAAGGACGAGTATTCTGATAATGTCATCTTGTTTGGAATCAATGATGAAGAACAAGTGTCCAGGACAACGATGTCAGCGCTTCGAACCCTTATCTATTCAACGCAAAGTATAGATTATAGCATCATTGTCATCAATTGCTTATCTGAAGGTCAGGATAACACTATCCGAGCACTTGATAGTCTTGCTGCCGAAGGAAGTATCGAGATGGTGGCTCCGCGAGATTCCGGAGTTTTGCTTCTTGATATTGCCAAAGATATTAAAAATGAAACAGCTCACCCGACAGCCATTTTCATTTTTGGACAAGAGAGATTCAGAGAGTTGAGGATGGATAGTAAGATTGAAATAGAAATAGTTGAGGAGAATAAAGAGGAGGGAGAAGATGCCTTTGGTTTTGAAATGATGGATTTCAGCGAAAGCGAGAGTAATCCATTTGATTCTTACAAAAAGGTTTTGGAATACATAATCAAGAATGGTGCAGAACAGGGTGTCCACGTCATTATGCAGATTGACAAGCCGAAGCAGCTACTCTTTGCAGAGTATTTCTCTCAGAAGGATTTCTATGATATGTTCCGACACCTTGTAATTCTCAAGTGTGATGACTCTATCAATACAGATTTGAATATCTCTGAAGATGTCAGTTTTGATAATCTCTCGTCAGATAACGAGCGCCTCAGAGCTCTGTATTACAATGATGCAAATAATAAGTGCATCCTTTTCTCCCCGTTTGTATAGTCACTATAATTAACCAAAATATATCGAATATATGGCAAATGATGCTGGTGTAAGAAACATCGAAGAACTGGCTCAATTTGGTCAGCAGATCAAGAAGCTCGGACAGAATATGAGCAATACGATGCAGGAAGCGCAGAAGCGCTTCAATCAGGTAAGTCAGGGGTGGCAGGACACCCAGACCATAAAATTCAAAAACCAATTCGATCGTAGTGTCGTGGAAATCCGAAAGATGTCAGAACAGTTTTCGGCTTACGCTGATTATATCGCTAGATTGAAGGCAAAACTTTCAGAAGCAAAAAGCTTAAAGATATAACTCTATGGCTGCAGATGTCAATGTCAAGAGTATTCAGATGCTAGGGGCTTATCAGAAGTCATTCAATAATTATTCTACGGCCGCTCAGCATAAGATAAACTCTTATCTGGCATTATTGGAGAATTCTGAGAATAAAGCCAGGGGAGTGAAGCAACGTATTCACAGTTTTGCAGAAAGGAGGAAATCATACCTGTATAATGCAAAAGCGAAATTAGCTTCAACTTGCACTGCGAATCCCGTTGTGCCGAGCCGGGTTGCCAATGCGACTAAAGCTGTCGAAGGGTGCAAGAAGGCTTATGACAAAGCAAGGGAATACGAAGAGCAGTGTGATAAGATGTATAAGAAACTGATTCTTGATATTGATCGTGCTAAGCAAGAGAGTATTAAACATAGGTCAGAATTAAACAATTCCGCGTCCGGCGGGAACCAGTTTCTTAATAGTTATATCCAAAAGTTGAAAGAGTATTCTGGCCACAATGGATGAGTTCAGAAAACATATTAATGAGATGAAAGATTGTTTTCAGTCTTTCAATAAGAACAATAGTATCCTATCCAATAATTGGAAGGATGAGCAGGCAGAGCGATTTCAACAATCTGTCTTGTCGGCAATGAATACCACATCACAGAACTTCATTCAACTTGTTGAACAAGGCGAAAAAGGGATAGGATCGATTTTAAGTCAAATGGAGGAGATGGAAAAGGAGCTTCATCATCTTGAAGCCAAATGGCCTTCTCCTTAAATTCATAACGTGTTTATAATATGACAAATAGTCAACCTGTACTCTACTATGCGGTTCCAGAGGAACTGGTCCTCAGGACTAAGGCAGGAGACAGCGACGCTGCCTTTCTGATGGGCTTGATGTGCTTGTCAGGGATTGGTGTAGAACAAAACCTTACAAACGCGAGTTCGTATTTCATCAAGGCCAAGCAACTTGGAGCAAAGAATACGGAAGTCTTCTTGGCTTACATCAATGAGTGTCATGACAAGATGATAGCTGCGATAGATACGTATGTTGGGAAGGAGTCTTCAGCTAAGGACTCTCGCAATATAACCGACAAGATTGAAGATAGGTTCAAAAGGGTGAAGTCCGAAAGAAAAAGGTTAGCCACGGTTTTGAATGAGTATGGACTTCCTGATTGTCCTTTTGATACTGCTCTCAATGACTTGATGAATGAGTTGGACTCAAAGAAACGTTCATTGTCAGACGTGTGTTCAATAGTCTCATTGTCAGATGATAATGAAGCATGGTGTCGCGATACTGCACAATTGCTGTTCGAAGAGGGGCAAGATGGATTGGCAGGCATGTGGCTGAATAAGACTCATCCTGATCCAGATGATGAATTGTTGGATACCCTTAAGAAAGCATTTGAGAAGAGGCTTTCTGAGAATGTTGTGATTGTTGACTTGGAAGGGGATTCTTTGTTGAAGGAGTATGCTCATATCAGAATACTGCCCGAGTCAACCTTTTCTTCTAAGGATAGGATAAGGAAGGCTTTGGCTGAATGGAGTATAGCGAGCCAGAATCGAAAGGAAAAGCATTTGGAGGAGCAACGCCGTCTGGAGGAGGAAAGACAAAGAAAGATAGAGGAAGAACGGCGCAAAGCGGAGGAAGAAAGGAAAAGGAAGGAGGAAGAGGCTAAAAGGAAAGTTGAAGAAGAACGACGCAAGGCAGAAGAGGAAAGAAAGAGAAAGGAGGCAGAGGCTAAAAGAAAGGCTGAGGAAGAAAAACGGAGAGCCGAGGAGGAAGCTAGGAAACGAGCTGAGGAAAGGACATTCATTGTCGGCCGATATGGACGACAGCGGGATGAAATCCTAGACAAAACCGTCAGTCGGCAGCACTGCCGCGTTTCGCTTCTTGATGACGGCATGGTGGAGATCGAGAATCTGAGCAAATCGAATGGCACCGTTATTAATGGCGAGAAAATCGAGAAAGTCAAAGTTTCGATGGATGCCGACCTGAAGATGGGCAACTATGTCATAAAAGTCCGGAATCTATTCCCTCCAAGGAAAACCCCAACGGAGCCTGACAAACAGACAACCACATAATTGTATTGACATATGGACATTAAGATAGGCTTACCACTATCTTTCAGCGAGATCGGACAGAAAGACAACCAAGAAGATTTCGTCTTCCCCTCCCCGACAGAGGTGAAACAAGATGACCGGGTAATTATCCTTTGCGACGGCATGGGTGGACATTCGCACGGCGAGGTGGCCAGCCGCACAGTTGCAACGGCACTCGGCCAGTTTATGAAATGGCACTTCCCTTCAGACGGTGTCCTGACCAAAGAAGTGTTCAACGAAGGACTCGACTATGCATACGGACAACTTAATTTGGTTGATGACGGTGCACCCAAGAAGATGGGGACAACGTTGACCTTCGTTTGCTTCCACAAGGACGGATGCTTCTGCGCTCATATAGGAGACAGCCGCATTTATATTGTCAGACCCTCCGAGAGAAGGATTGTTTATCGTTCCGAAGACCACTCGCTTGTGAATGATTTAGTCCGAGCAGGGGAACTTACGCCAGAAGAGGCGGCTTACTATCCCCACAAGAATGTCATAACTCGGGCGATGCAACCGAATCAGGAGAAGCCAGCAAAGGCAGAGATTCGCAATATACAGGACATCCAGTCCGGGGATTATGTTTTCCAGTGCTGTGACGGCATCCTTGAGAATCTAGATGAAAAAACATTAATCGACATTCTCTCAAATCAAGGTACTTCTGACGTACAGAAACTTGCCGCCATCAGAAACGTTTGTTTGGGACGAACAAAAGATAACTTCACTTGTTATCTGACACCCGTATTATCTGTTTCAGGTAAGCCTGCCATTGAAGAAGAAACCCCATCCCGACTTATTGACATGCCAGAAAAGGACAACGGTGTTCCTTCTTCTCGAAAGGAAAAAGAGACTGGCATACTCAATCGAACAATAAGTATAAAGGCCAAAGGATGGGTTTGGCTGATCGCGCTTATTGCTCTTCTGGTTTTTGGCTTCTTTGCCTTAAAAAACGCTAGACATAAAAATGAGAAGAAGGATCCTGAACAAATAGAGAATACTATCTCTTCCAGGCAACGGGATCGCGGGACGATCTTTCAACGAGAAGAACCTGATAGTAGTATTATTCCTTCTAGCAAACCTTCACGGCGTTTACGGAAATCAAAAGAATAATAGATAATCATTGATTATGGAATTACAATCAAATGCCCTTCTTCAGGATGGGAAGTACAAAATTTTGAAAACCCTTGGCCAGGGCGGCTTTGGGCTTACCTACTTGGCCGAGCAGACGAACTTGGGCCGCAAAGTCTGCATCAAAGAGTTCTTCATGAAAGAATATGGAGAGCGCACGGCCGCACCTGATGCCACCGACAAGGATGCAACGATCATTGCAGATGACTCGACGGTTCTGGCAGAGAACGCTGCCGCGACCGGGCCAAAATCCAGTCCCGAGAATGATGCAACTGTCCTCACCGGTGTGAGTGGCATTACTTCCGCCGCTGCCGCAATAATGGAGCGTTACAAGGAGAAGTTCCTGAAGGAAGCGCGTACCATTGCGAAGCTGGATCATCCCGGTATCGTCCGCATCCACGACGTATTCGAAGAGAATGGCACAGCATACTATGTAATGGACTTCATTGAGGGAGAGAACCTTAATGACAAGGTTAAGCGGGAAGGACCGCTTTCTGAAGAGAGGGCTCTCGGCTACATCCGACAGGTTGCTGATGCACTATCTTTCGTCCATGGCCATAACATCATGCATCTTGATGTTAAGCCTGCGAACATCCTCATTAGAAAGTCGGATGACAAAGCTATCTTGATTGACTTCGGTACTGCGAAACAATATGACTCGGAGGGTTCGCAGACAAGCACGACACCTATTGGGTTGAGTGCCGGCTATGCTCCGATAGAAATGACCAAGCCGGGTGGCGTTCAGACGTTCAGCCCGGAAACGGATGTTTACTCATTGGGAGCTACTTTGTACTATCTCGTAACTGGCCAGAATCCGCCGGATGCAAGCGAGCGGATGGAAATGATAATGGACGGCGAGAAGTTCAAACTCCCGGAGGCAATCTCTGCCACGACGGCAAATGTAATCGAGCAGTCCATGCAGGCTCGCAAGAAGAGAATCCAAACCGTCAGCAGCTTCTTAGACCTACTGAATACTGACCAAGAAACAGAGCGTCTAGAGGCTGAAAGAAAAGCTGCTGCAGAAGCAGAGGCCAAGCGTCAGGAAGAACTTCGTTTAGAGCAGGAGAAGGCCGAAATGGAGAAGAAGCGAATCGCGAAAGAGAAAGAGAAACAGGAAGTGGCCGAGAAGGAAAGATTGATAGCAGTAAAAAAAGCCGAGGACGAAATAAAAGAAGCGAGGAAAACTATCCAACCTCTACAGATTATCATGTTTATTGTAACGATAGTTATGTTCGTTTTGTTCTGGGTTTCATGGGATCCTGTAGTGTTTGGTATTATTGGCTTTGCAGCAGCAATAGCTACAATCGTTCTATCCTGGAATAAGAAGGCAAAATTTTCTGTCAGTTATTCAATAATCTTCACTGTTCTTGCTGGATTATTAGGGCTGATTATGTTCTTGGCCCCATAGGTTTGCTTAGAAGTGAACTTACTTGTTTTTAACTTGTTCCGCAGATTATACCTAACAATTTATACTATAAGATTTTAGTCATTTAATTTATGCATTACTTAATTGATGTTCTGAAAGAATAGGACAGATGGTTCATCTGTTCGGCCTGTTTGCGATGCAATGGGTAAGATATAGCTATTTAAAAATGTATCAAATAGTGTGGAATGAGTAATAATAGGAAAAAAACAACGACGATATCGATACTTGAGCAGTTCCTTCGCTCATCAAAGCAAGGACAAACATGTGGTTCATGTGTGATGCACAGTTACTGGTTTATCCTAAATTACTTTTCAGCAATAGCGGGAATAGAGAATCGCGTGACATTCAATGACCTTAACAAGGTTTACTTGTTGTGGATGGAGCACAAAATGAATAGGATCCATTCACAACAAGAAGGAATTAGGGATTATCTATCCCTGCGCCAGACCAATCCTGGTTTTAAATGCATGTCTTATCATAAAGCAATGTCTAGATTTGTTCTGCGTGGAGCAGATATCCCTACTTCAGAAGAACTGGATAGTTTGGCACCAAGGGACTTGGAATTACTTCAAACAAGTGTTCTCCACTATTATTGCCAAGAATATGTTCAACAGAATGATGCTTTGTATGCTCAGTATAAGATGGATTACCCGACACTCTGTGGTGATGGAATTAGAGGCTATTTGAACATATATGAATTCGATCAGTTCCTTGCATCGGACGATGGCGCGGCATTGCTTGCAAAATACTCCACTCGGCGGCCAAATAACTATACCTTAGACTGCCCTAAAGTTGAGCAAATCGAGCAACGAGTCATAAATGGTTTTCTGGCAAGTTCCATGGGTGTTTGTATGTTTTTGTTTTATGAACATTCTCGGGTATTGTATGAGAACAATATTATTAGATATGTATATGACAGTAATAAATCTTATCGCCCCACACACACAATTCCGCTTAATAAGTACGCGATAAACAACCAGCGTTTCATCAAGCAGGATTTATTAGAGACACAAAGAATTGAATGCTTGCAGGCCCATTACAAGGACTCAATTATTCATTTAGGCCGCACATAACACATATGTTCATTACTGTTCACCGGACGACAATGATATGATATAATCGATTTATGAGCCAACAATGAACGAATTAGAAAAAAACACTCATCTTCAGGACGGAAAATACAAGATTGAGAAGTCTCTCGGACAAGGCGGCTTCGGCATCACCTATCTTGCTGAGCAGACAAACCTCGGCCGCAAAGTATGCATCAAGGAGTTCTTCATGAAGGAGTATGGGGAACGGACTGCAGCTCCTGAACAGAACACAGATGAAACTGTTCTCACAGGTGGAGTTCCTTCTTCAAGGCCGAAAGATGAAGAAGCCACAGTTCTTACTGGAGTGAGTGCAGTTACTTCAGCTGCTGCCGAGATAATGGGCAAGTATCGTGAGAAGTTTGTCAAGGAGGCCAGGACAATCGCCCGTCTGGACCATCCCGGGATTGTGCGTATCCATGACGTCTTTGAGGAGAACGGGACAGCGTACTACGTTATGGATTTCATTGAGGGTGAGAACCTTAATGATATGGTTAAGCGGGAAGGCCCTCTTTCTGAAGGACGTGCGCTTGGATACATCCGTCAGATTGCGGACGCTCTGTCATATGTCCATGACCACAAGATCATGCACTTAGATGTCAAGCCAGCGAACGTCTTAGTGAGAAAGTCTGACGACAAGGCTATATTGATTGACTTCGGTACGGCGAAGCAATACGACTCGGAGGGCACACAGACGAGTACTACTCCTGTAGGTTTGAGTGTCGGTTATGCCCCGATAGAAATGACGAAGCCTGGTGGTGTGCAGACTTTCAGTCCGGAAACTGATGTGTACTCCCTCGGTGCTACCTTGTATTATCTGGTTACCGGGCAGAATCCGCCGGATGCCAGCGAGCGAATGGAGATGATAATGGATGGCGAGGAGTTCAAGCTCCCGGAGACACTTTCTGCCACGACAGTAAATGTGATAGAGCAGTCCATGCAGGCTCGTAAGAAGAGAATCCAAACCGTCAGCAGCTTCTTGGATCTCCTGGATACTGACCAAGAAAAAGAGCGTCTAGAGGCAGAAAGAAAAGCCGCTGCAGAAGCAGAAGCCAAGCGTCAAGAAGAACTGCGTTTAGAGCGAGAGAAGGAAGAAGCTGAAAGAAAGCGAATCGCGGAAGAGAAAGCGAAAAAAGAAACTGAGGAGAAAACCAGGAAAGAAGTCTTAGAAAAAGCAGACGCGGATGCAAAGGCACAAAAAAAGGAAAAGACGGATAAATGGCTTATCGGATTAAACATCCTATTCTTCATCGCTGGTTTGGTTATGTTAGTTTTAGCCATTTCTTGCCAGGTGTGGTATCTTCCTACGTCTTTTGACCCATTTGGCTATATTGGATTTGGGTTGTTATGTACTTCTTCTCTGCTTTCGGTTGTCTGTATTTCAAGAAAATCTTCAAGGTCTTTTTCATGGGCCACTTTGACAATTTCCTTAATTGTTGGTTTTGTTTGTCTATATGATGCCGTTGACGAAGATTCTATTCCTTATGAATCATGGGGACTGAATTATGGTTCTCATTATTATGATTCTCTTTCCTTTTCCACAACCGGTCAATCCATAGAGCTACTACTAGATAGCAATCTTACCATACCATCAAAAGTCTATATCTACGAAGGCCGAGATAACGAAACTCCATCGGTATCAACTATAACACAGTCCAAATATTTGATTAGCAACAAATCAAGCAATAATGCTATTTACTATTCTATATTGAACATACCGGCTATTAACGGAAGCTTTGTTTACCTCCAAAACCTAAAGCCAGAAACCACGTATTCTGTTTACTTTGAGCATCCTGGGGTTTATTACACGTACGGTTTGCTTCATTCTTTTCATTATCACGACCAACCCGATCTTGGAGTCTATAAGTTCGTGACCAGCAGCAGAAGCGGGGTATTCCGTTCTGTCACAGCGGAAAACAGTGTTTACAAAGACGGCGTAATAGGCATGAGGTTCCACGTATCCTTCGATGTCTATAATTGCAAGGGAGAGTACGGCCTTTGTTCAGTATACTTTTTTTATGCTGACGGCACACCTCTAAAAGCAAAATCCTATACATACAGTTCGCCTGATGGCAATCTTGGTGTAGCAGAGAGCTTTGTTCCAAAATACGATGCGACAACCTTTAACGACTTTGTTGTATGGATTCCTTATTCTGAATTAACAAAACGATCCTCAGGTAACGAAGACTACTATTACGTAGTCGAGTTATTTGATTATTATGATGGTAAATATAATCCCATCCATACAGTACCGTACAAAGACACCTTCACTCTTCAGTAATCATTACCATCTCTGAAAATGATAGGAATCAGTTCTCTATTATCTGGCTATTCACGTATCTTTATGTTGAATGGTTATTCTCTTCCTACAGATAAGAATACCATAGACAAGTACATTCCTCTAGATAGGTTTATCAGAACGGTTGATAGCAATGAATTGGTTTTTGTTTCGCCTGAGGCATGGTACGATCCTTTCGAGCAAAGGTTTTATGGAATCGATTGCTCCGCGAGGGGTTATGAAACCGAAGATATTGCTTGTATGTGCTTCTCGGAAAAGAGCATCAGAAACGAGGATGCTTGCTGGAAAGTGTATGCAAACTCGGGAGAGAAAGCAGTTAGGGTATCTTTCAACTATATGATCTTACTTCAATTACTTAATGAATATGCGAAATCCAACGGATTTAGAGTTTTCATTGGACAAGCAAATTACTCTTTAGAGAAGAAAGATATTAAAGAACTTCATAATCCCGACGCGGCACACTATAATGAATACTTCCCGGATAAGATGACCAGAGAGAACTATTTATCTCTTATGTTACTTAAAAGGAAATCTTTTGAATACGAAAATGAAATACGCTTTTTCCTTGTAAAGGATACAATCACATTCGATAAGGATAATCTTTTAAAGATTCCGTGCGACTATAAGGCCCAAAAGCTAGTTTCTAATGTTACGTTATCTCCCTTCCCTCGAATACAAGAGAAAGACAATAAGCTATTTCGTGCATACAGACAAATCCATCGAACCGAATCTGATCAAATAAAAAAATACCTGAATGATAAGCTGAGCTGTCGTGTCCAGCAATCGCGTTTATATGAAAACTGCAAACGAATTGAATCAGTCTAAGTTTCGGTTTCCAATTGATTTATGAGCTACACAAAAAGAAATCTTCTTCCTAACGAGGAGGTAAAATACAAAGCCACTCTCCACTGGATAATATTTGTTCCAACCATTTTATGGCTGGCGTTAGGTTTTGTCTTCGAGGCGGCCGGGATCGCCTGGGTACCTGTCATTATCGCTTTGTATTCATTTACCATGGCTTTCTTACGTAAACTTGGATCCGAGTTTATGCTGACTAGCAAACGTGTCGTATTAAGGCAAGGTATTATTTCCAGGAAGACGGTAGAAGTTCTTCTAGCGAAGTGTGAAGGTATATCTGTGAATCAAAGCATCATTGGGCGGATTCTTGGCTTTGGAACATTGGTCGTTACAACCGGAGGAGCGACATCCCATTTCGATTTTGTAAAGCGCCCAGTTGAATTCAGGAATAGAGTTAATGCTGAGATTGACGCTTTCTATTCAAGACACGAAAGATATTAAATAAGTAGTTATAATATGAGTGAGTTAAAAGCTGGCGCCCTTCTATATGGGGGGAAGTATAGAATTGAGAAGTCCCTCGGACAGGGCGGCTTTGGTATAACATATCTTGCCGAGCAGACAAACCTTGGTCGCAAGGTTTGCATCAAAGAATTTTTTATTAAGGAGTACGGCGAACGAACCGCTTCACCGCAAATAGATTCCGAAGAAACAGTTATCACGGGTGGAGTTCCTTCTTCAAGGCCTAAAGATGTGGATGCAACAGTTCTCACTGGAGTGAGTGCTGTGACTTCTGCTGCTGCCGAGATAATGGGCAAGTACCGGGAGAAGTTCGTTAAGGAAGCCAGGACTATCGCCCGTCTGGATCACCCTGGGATTGTTCGTATCCACGATGTCTTCGAGGAGAACGGAACAGCGTACTATGTCATGGACTTCATCGAAGGAGAGAACCTCAATGACATGGTAAAACGTGAAGGACCACTGCCAGAAGGCCGAGCTCTTGGTTATATTCGCCAGGTTGCCGACGCCCTATCGTATGTCCATGATCACAAGATCATGCACCTGGATGTCAAGCCTGCGAATGTCCTGGTAAGGAAATCCGACGACAAGGCTATATTGATTGACTTCGGTACGGCGAAGCAGTATGACTCTGAGGGCACCCAGACGAGTACTACTCCTGTAGGTTTGAGTGTCGGTTATGCGCCAATAGAGATGACGAAGCCGGGTGGAGTACAGACGTTCAGTCCGGAGACGGATGTGTATTCTCTAGGCGCCACCTTGTACTATCTCGTCACTGGTCAGAATCCGCCGGATGCTAGCGAGCGGATGGAGATGATCATGGAAGGAGAAAAGTTCAAACTCCCCGGCAACGTCTCCAGCGCCACAGCAGATGTAATAGAGCAGTCAATGCAGGCCAGGAAGAAGAGGATTCCGAATGTGAACGGGTTTCTGGCACTTCTGAACTCGGACAGCGAGAAGAAACGTCTTGAAGTAGAGGAGAAAGCCACAAAAGAAGCCGAGGCCAAGCATCAGGAAGAATTGCGGATTGAGCGAGAGAAGGCTGAGGCAGAGAAGAAACGTATCGCAGAAGAGAAATCAGAAAAAGCAGAAGAGAAAGGGAGGAACAGAATTATTCAAGAAGAGGCAGCTGCATTAGATAATCCTAAAGAGAAAGGACTATTAAGAACATATGCTATTGTAGGAGCAATAATACTCACCATCATTTATGTCTTGAATTTTTTGTTTAGGGTCCCGGCCGTGGTGGACATATCTTGTTGTCTACAATATCTAGTTTTTATTGGTCTTTTTTATTTGGTTATGCATACCTCTGATAATCGTATGATAAGAAGTGCTTCGCTATTAATTATGGGAGGTTATTTATTGTTCATTATTGGGTCTTTTCCTTGTTTCTTCTATCATCCAGGGATATATTCTTATTGTATGTTGCTGGGCGATTTACTTGTGATTGTCGGTCTTGTTTGGGTGTCGTCTCAATGTTCAAAAGGTTCTTTTCGACAAATTCTATTTTTGTGTTTTGCTTCTCTTTATCTTATAAGCTTTATTATAAGATGTATTCGACTTAGAGGTATCGTCCTTGCTTATTTTGATGCTGTATTATTTCCATCTATGTTTGGTTGTGACCGGTCGTTAAGGTATTTAATGGCAGCCCTTTTCCCCATCCTATTCATGTTTTTATTCTCAATATCCCAAAAAGACAAAACAGTTTGAAGAATTGTTATTTGAGTCAGTTTCCTGCATAATTATATGAGTATAGATTGGCTTTAAAAGTATTACATACACAATAATACATATCTATATTGTGGCTTGATATAGCTGTTTTTTTATAGCTCCCTTTCTAGAATGATTCTATAAAGAATAGCAATGATGATTATGGATGAGAATAAAGGAGAGTCTGCTAATGAACTTGAGGCATTAGAATTATATGTTGAAAGTGAAAGACCGTTAGTCAACATACAATTGAGGAATGGAGAGGAGTGTAATAGTGGCCTTTTTGATGGATTAATGAAAACTCTAGAACACCCCAAAGTATTATATCGTTGGTTACCAAACCATTATATGTATGTGACTGAAAACAATCTATATCAAGATAAAGCATACTATTCTTGTTCTAATCGTTTTGATTCTTTTGTTGGTCATGTTGATAGTGAGGATTTAGCATGCCTCATGATTGAAACAGGTGATATGTTTCAGGGAGTTAATGTAAATGTATTATTGACTGATTTCAATAATGAAGGAGAGTTTATTTTACCACATGGCCATACTTTTCGTGTCCGAAACAGTACTTATTATACTCAAAATGAGTTTAATAAGTTGCTATTAAAGGTGGAGAGTTATGAGAGAGCCAGCACATTGTCTGATTTATATCATATTAAGTCGATTACTCTTTATAAGATGTATTACTAGCAATAGATGTTCCAATAGAGTATGAGCGAATTAAAAGCAGGCGCCTTACTTCAAGGCGGAAAATACAAGATTGAGAAGTCCCTCGGACAAGGCGGCTTCGGTATTACCTATCTTGCAGAACAGAAAAACCTTGACCGCAAGGTTTGCATCAAGGAGTTTTTCATGAAAGAGTATGGCGAGCGCACTGCGGCACCGGCAACTGATGACGCTGCCACGGTTATTGCAGACGAGGCAACGATTCTCACGGGTGTAAATGCCGTGACATCTGCCGCTGCAGAGATAATGGGCAAGTATCGCGATAAGTTCATCAAGGAGGCGAAAACGATTGCTCGTCTGGATCATCCAGGCATCGTCCGTATCCACGATGTGTTTGAAGAGAACGGTACGGCGTACTATGTCATGGATTATATAGAAGGCGAGAATCTCAATGATCTAGTCAAACGGGAAGGCGCGCTTCCTGAAGCTCGTGCATTGGGGTACATCCGTCAGGTCGCAGACGCTCTTTCGTATGTCCATGGGAAGAGTATTATGCACCTGGATGTCAAGCCGTCGAACATCCTCGTTCGCGAGTCGGATGACAAACCGATTCTGATTGATTTTGGAACGGCCAAGCAATACGATGCCTCTGGGACTCAGACGAGTACTACGCCAATAGGCCTAAGTGTCGGCTATGCCCCAATTGAGTTGATGGAAGTCGGAGGTGTGAAAACCTTCAGCCCCGAGACTGATGTTTATTCTCTTGGGGCAACGCTTTATTATCTTGTTACTGGCAAGAATCCTCCCGGGGCAAGCGAGAGGATGGAGATGATCATGGAAGGAGAGAAGTTGCAACTTCCGGACACAATCTCGAGTGCCACCGCAGAGGTCATTGAACAGTCCATGCAGGCCAGGAAAAAGAGGATTCCGAATGTGAACGGGTTCCTGGCACTTCTGAACTCGGACAGCGAGAAGAAACGTCTTGAGGCAGAGGAGAAAGCTGCAAAAGAAGCTGAAGCGAAGCGTCAGGAAGAATTGCGGATAGAGCGAGAAAAGGCTGAGGCAGAGAAGAAACGTATAGCCGAAGAAAAAGCGAAGAAGGAGGCAGAGATTCAGCGTCAAAAGCAAGAGAAGGCAGAGGCGGAAAAGAAACGCATTGCGGAAGAAAAGGAGAAAAAACAGAAGACGATTTGGTTGGCTTTAGGCGGTTTCTTTGCTGTAGCTTGTATTGTGTCACTTATTGCTATTCTGAATAGGCCTAGCTATTCTTATAGTAGTAATACCAATAACGACTCAGCATTAGTGACTCAAGAAGATTTGCCAATTATTAATGAGGCGGTACCTGCAGAGGAGTTTGCACCTGCTGAAGAGGTCCCAGTTCAGCTGACAGCTGACGATTTGATTTCCCATTCTGGCAAGAAAAATGGGCACAAATGGGTAGATTTAGGGCTTAGCGTTAAATGGGCAACCTGTAATGTGGGTGCATCATCTCCCGGTGATTATGGGAACTTTGTTTCTTGGGATCATGCGTTTGATGCGGTTCGAGATAAATGGGGAAGAAGTTGGAGAATGCCAACAATAGAAGAGTTCAAGGAATTAAAGTCTAAGTGTACGTGGACATGGACAACCCAAGAAGGGCACACAGGGTATAAGATTACAGGGAGGCATGGGGAAAGTATTTTCCTTCCTGCCTCTGGCTCATATGAGGGAGGAATGAACGGCCACGGCTATTATTGGTCATCGTCCCTCTATTCGGGTGGCCACGACTATGCGTGGTACCTCTATTTCAGTTCGTCAGATATCCTCGTTTATCACCTCCTTCACTCCGAGGCGTTTTCAGTACGACCTGTCACAGAATAAAGGTTGTCTAACGCCATTCCCGGTCGGACAGGGATTCCCGGTCAGGCCGGGAATGACGACGGAGAGATTCCTGAACGGGTCGGGAATGATGAGGGAGGGATGCCCGAACGGGTCGGGCATGACGGTTAGTGTTTGCGGAGGAGTTTGGATGGGTAGCCGTAGAGGAGGGCGAGGATGCAGAGAATGGTGTTGAGGATGGATATCCGGAAGAAGTCCCAGAATGGGCGGAAATGTGTAACCCTCTCTCCTGCAGGCGGATAATACACATCGATCGGAACCGGAACCATTTCTACCCTTTTCCAGCACTGAGCCACAAGCATTTCCAGCTCGGCTTCGTAACGGGACGTAAGGTACCACAAGCTGCCAAGCTTGTCCAGCTGGTAGAGCCTGAAGCCGGACTGTGTATCAGGCAGGCTGACTCCGGTCTGGACCTTGAACCAGAAATTCGAAAACTTGTTGGCGAAGGTATTCTTTCCGGGCATATTCTCCATGCGGAGGTTGCGGCTACCGATGAGCATAGCGTCAGGATGCTTGTCCGCCATTTCGAAAAAGGCAGGTAGGTCTTCCGGGTAGTGCTGCCCGTCACCGTCCAGGGTTATGGCTTTCTTGAACCCGGCCGCCCTTGCCGCCTTGAAACCGGTCTTGAGAGCCTTTCCCTTGCCCTTGTTCCTGTCGTGCCGGACCAGCCTGACCGGCAAGCCTTCCAGTTCTTTCCCGGGACTGTCATTGCTGCCGTCATCCACGACGAAGACATCCTTGCAATGCTTCAGTGCACGCGACGCAACGTCCCGGATTGTCCCGGCATTGTCGTAGATCGGTATTATTACGCAGATATCCTCGGCCATAACTTTCGAAAGTTCGCAAAAATAATCTAATTATTCATATTTTTGTGATTATAATGATAATTGCCGTTTCAGTCATGAAAAACATTTATCCGAAGTTGTTGATGGCGGTCGCGCTGGTCCTCGGTTTCATCGGGATGCCGGTCCGGATGGATGCGCAGTACGCTACGGAAAGAATTGATTACAAGAGAGGTAGTTTCTATGATGCCGAAGGCTTCAAGCTCGGCGACGAACAGATCCGGGAGGTATTCGGAAATGATATTTACAACGAGACCTATCTCTCGGCCAGGAAGCAGTTCAAGGCCGGAAAGATAATGACTGATATAGGCCTGGGCATTCTCGGTACTGAGGCCTTGTTCCTGACACTTGTGGCCACGAATGCTTTCAGCTATACTTTCGACGACTTCGGGCAGTTCCTCGGAGCGTTCTTGGTTGGCTTGTATGGCGGGATCATCGTGACAGGCGTCGGGTTCGTATCCCTCAGTACAGGTATGATTCTCAGGAATATAGGCAATTCCAGGATGAAATGGATGAGCACCGCTCCGCATGGCGTCGGAATAGCGATTAACTTTTGAGTACGGATAGTTTCTTCTTAAGGATATATGATTTCCTGGTCGGCAGGAAATGGCTGGCAGGGCTTGTTGCAGCCGCAATCGCCCTTGCCTGCGGACTTCTTGCTGCCAGGATGCATTACGAAGAAGATATTACCAGGTTCCTTCCTTCGGACGAGCAGAGCGCCAGGTATTCGGAAGCCTACGATGCCCTCGGGAAGAAGAATAATATCGCCGTAATCTTTTCCGCGAAGGAAGGGAGTGAGGCTGATGGATATGCCATCAGGGAGGCTATGTATGCCTTCTCGGATGCATTCGATGAGGCCGATACGTCGGCTCTCGTGAAAGAGAGACAGGTAACCGTCGACCAGGACGCGGTCCTGGATATGATGGATGCCGTGACCTCCGGTTTCCCTCTGTATATGACCGAGGTGGACTATGCCAGGATAGATTCTTTGCTGTCGATTCCCGGTTATGTCGCAAAAGAGCTTGCTGCCGACAAGGATGCATTGATGTTCCCTTCCGGGGATATGGTGGTCAGCTATATCCAGTCCGACCCGTTGCATCTTTTCAGCCCGGTGCTGCAGAGGCTCCGTACAAGTGCGGCGAACAGCAACTATGAAATAGTCGATGACTGTATATTCACCCGTGAAGGGCAGGGTCTTGCTTTCTTGACTTCTCCTTTCGGGATGAGCGAATCGGGGATGAATTCGAAGGTCGCGGAACTGGTTGAAACCGCTGCGGAAAAGGTCAGGGAGGAATATCCGGACGTGGAAGTCAATGCAGTCGGCGCTCCTCTCATAGCAGTCACCAACGCGAGGCAGATCAAGCGGGACAGCATCCTGGCTATTTCCATCGCCCTGCTGCTCATAGGCATTCTGCTCGCCCTTTCATACAGGAGGTTCCAGGATATCGCATGGATAGCGGTTTCCATTGCTTTCGGCTGGCTTTTCGCCATCGGAATCATGTCCCTCGTGAGGGATTCGATGTCTATAATCGTACTTGGAGTAGCGTCCGTCATAATAGGGATTGCCGTGAACTATCCGCTGCACTACATGGACGGATTCAAGGCCGGGGTGACTCCGAGAATGAATCTCAAGGAAATGGTAGCTCCGCTCCTGATAGGTAACATCACGACCGTGGCGGCCTTCCTCTGCCTTGTCGGCCTGGATGCCGTTGCCATGAAGGACCTGGGCCTTTTCGGCTCCCTGATGCTGGCCGGAACCATATTCTTCGTGCTGGTATTCCTGCCTGTGTTTGCTAAGCCGAGGGATCCTGACTCAAGGACCCTTGAACTCGGCAGGCTCCTTCCGGACAGGGTTCCTTCGAGTATCTGGTTATTCCTTGCAGTGATGGCTATGACCGGAGTCATGTACGTCCTGAGCAAGAGGACCACCTTCGATTCCGACATGCAGCATATCAATTACATGACCTCGTCCCAGCGGGAAGGCCTGAAGGTGCTGGAGAGCGGATTGGAGCAGGAAGGATTCTCGCAGGTATATGCAATCGCGGAAGGGGGTACGCTGGAGGAGGCTCTTAGGAACAACGATGCTCTCCAGGACCGTTTGGAAGCGCTTGGCAGCAAGGTGTCCTTCGTGAAAGGGACGGGTTGTTTCACTCCGGGAACCGAGCGCCAGAAGGAAAGGCTGGAACGTTGGGGCAGTTTTTGGTCCGGCAGGAAGGAAGCCCTTATGGCTGAACTGCTTGCTGAGTCCCGGAAAGCCGGTTTTTCGGACGATGCCTTCAAACCTTTCCTGGATTTGCTGGGGAACGGGCCGGAGGTGCAGCCACTCGATCCCGATTCACCTTCCATACGGTCCTTCGACGGTACCTACGTACTGCAGGACGAGGGTAAGTACAGTGTCGTAAACCAGGTTTATTACAAGGAAGGGGAGGAAATGTCTGCCGAAGGTCTAAAGCATGCCCTGAGGGCAGACGGCACCCTTGTGTTCGACACCGGGGACATCAGCAACCAGCTGGTGAGCGTGCTCTCGGACAGTTTCGACAAGATAGGTCTGGTCTGCAGCCTGGTCGTTTTCATATTCCTGTGCCTCAGTTTCCGCCGTCTGGAACTCTCGCTGCTTGCATTCTTCCCGCTGGCTGTCAGCTGGTTCTGGATACTTGGGATAATGGGACTATGCGACATCCGGTTCAACATAGTGAACATCATACTCGCCACCTTCATATTCGGGCAGGGAGACGACTACACCATATTCATCACCGAAGGTCTCATCTATGAATATGCATACGGGAAAAAGCGTCTGGCGACCTACAAGAACAGCATTTTCCATTCCGCCATCATAATGTTCATAGGGATCGGGGCCCTGGTCCTTGCCAAACATCCGGCGATGAAGTCGCTTGGGCTGGTCACGGTGATCGGGATGTTCATCGTGGTCTTGATGGCGTATTACCTGCCTCCGGTGATCTTCAGGTGGCTGACCGAGAAGGACGGGGTGAAACGGGACGTTCCGGTTACCCTGAAGCGGCTTGTTTATTCCGGAGTCGCACTTCTGGGCTTCGTGCTGTTCATGTTCCTGTTCGTGTATCCTTACACTTTCCTGCATTTCCTAGGGAAAGATTCGGAGAAGAAGAAAATCAGCTACCACGGCTTCCTGCAGAGGGTTTCGTCCAGGTTGATCCGGATGGTGCCCGGTGTCAGGTTCAGGATGTCGGACTCTCCGGACTGCCAAGGAACCGTGGATTTCTCCAAGCCGGCCGTTATCATCGCAAACCACCAGTCCCACCTGGACCTTGCTTGCCTCATGTCCCTGACTCCGAAGCTGGTGTTCTTCACCAACGAGTGGGTATGGAAGAACCCGATTTACGGCTATGTTATACGGAAAGCCGAGTTCTATCCTATTGCTGACGGGCTGGAGAAAAATCTGGACAGGATAAAGGACCTTGTTTCAAGAGGTTACTCCCTTTGCGTATTCCCGGAGGGAACGCGTACCCGCGACGGGAAGATCGGGAGGTTCCATAAAGGGGCGTTCTATGTGGCATCCGAGCTGGGTCTGGACGTGGTCCCGGTATTCCTCCACGGTGCCGACCACGTCCTGCCGAAGACGGATTTCATGCTCCGTGAGGGCACGGTGACCATGGAAGTGGGTCAGCGGATTGCTCCGACCGGAGATTACCGCTGGATGACCAAGGATACCCATCGCCTTTACCTGGAGCGTTTCGCTGGAATGAAGAAGCGGCTGGAGACGCCTGAATATCTATCCAAGTATGTGAGATACAAGTATTTGTATAAGGGAGCCGGGGTTGAGGCGAACTGTCGCAAGGCGCTTGCTGCAATAGGTGGGCAGGAGTATCTGACCGCGACGGGCGAAGGTCCGGAGAGGTTCGAGATCCACGGTTGCGGGCAGGGAGAATATTCCCTGATTTATGCCTTGATGCATCCGGAGACGGAGGTGGATGCCTTCGATGCGGACGAGGAGAACATAATGCTGGCATCATCTTGCTCGAACTTGCCGGCAAACCTTCATTATCATCTTGAGGCGAAATGAAGCGACTGATTGCCATATCGTTACTGATATTCCTGGGACTTCAGGCCTCCGGGCAGAGGCTGATCCCTTTCCTTCCGGAGCCGGAAAAGTCCAACGGCATTGCGGTGATCGTTTGTCCGGGAGGGAGCTATTACTGGCTGTCCAGAACGAAGGAGAGCGTGGATGTGGCGGAAAGGCTGCGCCAGGAAGGGTTCGCTGCCTTCGTGCTGTACTATCGCCATGCCGGTACCAGGTATTTCCTATTCCGTGGACTGGCGTTCCCTCAGAACCATTATCCGGATGCCCTGGAAGACATTGCGGCGGCTGTAAGTGAAATCCGCTCGAAGGCTACTGAATATTCGGTGGATCCTTCCAAGGTAGGTGCGATGGGTTTTTCTGCCGGAGGACACCTGGCACTGGACGCCGGGAAAGAGCTTTCCGGTGATGCCAGGCCTTCTTTTATTGCTGCGATTTACCCGGTGGTCACCATGTCGGACGAGGAAATCGTACACGACCGGTCCCGGCGGGCGCTTCTTGGGAAGAATTACGGCGATGCGGACTTGCGGAGGAGACTTTCGATGGAGTTGGACGTACCTCGTGACATGCCGCCGGTGTTCCTCGCCACATGCAAGGATGACCCTACCGTGGATTACCGTAATTCGGTGGTCATGGACGAAGCCCTTTCAAAGGCGGGCGTCCTTCATCGTTATGAATTGTTCGAAACCGGCGGTCACGGCTTCGGGGTTTCTTCACCGACGGCCGACTGGCTCCCGTTCTTTTTAGATTTTATTGGAAATTGCGTATATTAGCAAACTATATCGCAATTCACCAATGACAGAAGACATTGAATTTCAATCGGCAGAAGCCATAAAGGACTTCCAGGAAAAGAAGTTGCGCGAAGCTTTGGCTTATCTGGCGGCGAATTCCCCTTATTATCAGCGGATGTTCTCCCGCTGCAGGATCGACATAGACAAGATCCGCCATATCGAGGATCTTGTGAAGATTCCTTTCACCGAGAAAAAAGATTTGCAGATATTCAACGAGGATTTCCTCTGTGTCCCAAAGGATAAGGTGATTGATTACATCACCACATCGGGCACCATGGGGGATCCGGTGACTTTCTGCTGCACGGAGAAGGACCTCCAGAGGCTGGCTTACAACGAGAAGAAATCGTTCGAATGCGCTGGACTGAAGCCGGGGGATGTGCTCCAACTGATGACGACCATCGACAAGAGGTTCATGGCCGGTCTGGCTTATTTCCTGGGAATCAGGGCGTTGGGTGCCGGAATCATACGTGTGGGCAACGGTGTGCCTGAGCTTCAGTGGGACACCATCCAGCGTATCAAGCCGGATGCGATAATGTGCGTTCCTTCCTTCATCCTGAGGCTGATCCAGTACGCCGAGGACCATGGGATCGATTACCGCAACTGCAGTGTCAAGAAGATCATCGGTATCGGCGAAGGTCTGAGGAACCAGGATTTCTCCCTGAACCTGCTGGGTTCCAAGATAAAGGAGAAATGGGACGTGGAGCTTTATGCTACATATTCCTCAACGGAGATGGGCGCGACGTTCTCGGAATGCAGTTACGGTCTGGGCGGGCACGTTCATCCGGAGCTTATAATCGTGGAAATCATCGGTGAGGACAACCTGCCGGTCCCGGATGGGGAAGAGGGTGAGGTCGTGGTGACTACCCTGGGAGTGGAGGGGATGCCTCTGCTGAGGTTCCGTACTGGTGATATAGCTGCAAAGCGGGTGGAACAGTGCAAGTGCGGCAGGAATTCCTACCGTCTTACTCCGCTCGTGGGCAGGAAGAACAATATG
>Ga0256405_10004643_pt1 | contig 25286 bp, 25 predicted proteins | sample RumenRJG_02DNA_FD_189096 | JGI IMG/M metagenome (GOLD analysis project Ga0256405, IMG submission 189096) | Bovine rumen microbial communities from Lethbridge, Alberta, Canada - RJG_02 | ecosystem: Host-associated > Mammals > Digestive system > Stomach > Rumen | place: Canada: Alberta... | reverse complement strand
AGATTTTTCGTCAGATTGTATAGAAATCTTGCAGGCATACTGTCGTATGTCAAGAGATTTATGTGCAAGATGACGGAAAATATGCAAGCAGATTTAGTACAAAGTCGTTAAGCGGTCTTTGTGCGGTTTTGCCTTAAAATAAAACAGTCGCAGGAGCACGGCTCTTACGACTGTTTTTGCTTTATTATGGCAGTGTTTTTATCTTTCCGAGAACATAAGACTGTAAAAGAACTATATCCGCTATATCAAAACTGCCGTTTTTATTGATGTCCAGTTTCTCGTCCTGAACCTTCGAGAGTATAGCCTTTCTCGCAAAAACGATATCCAGCGAATCTACTCTGCCGTCGTTGTTGAGATCTCCCGTTATTGCTTCAGGAGCACTTCTCCCGATAAAATCTATCTTGTTTTTTGTAACATCTATTGTTCCTGCTGCGCCGCAATTGTGGAAAGCAAGCTCAATATCAAGCACTGTTGCCCCCGATGACAGCTCAGGAATATTTTTCGTATGATCGTAAACGCTTATGCTGCTTCCATAAGATACTGAATCGGCTGTGTCCTTGCGTACTGCAAGATAACATATCTCATCATAGCCGCTAATATCACCGTAGAAATGATAATTGCCCTTATACAGGTCGTATTCGTGACCGTTGGCAGTATAGGTCTTTACAAGCTCACATGAACGGAAGGCAAGCTTATTGCCGATTCCGTAAGATGCTTCATAGCTTTTGAAGAATCCTTCAACATCCATACCCGATATCTTTTCGGCTATCCTGAGCTCGGTGCGTGTATCTGCGTCCGTATCCGCAACATAGAGCGTGTAGACCATTCCGTATTTTCCGTCAAGTCTGTCATCGATATTATAATCGACCGATATATCATTATGCGAGTTAAGCTCATACAATGAGGTCATGTTAAGATTTATCTCAGCGTATGAATCCACGTATTTTTCATTTGACATGAACTTGTACTCTTTGGCATCAACAGTGAAACGACCTTCAGGACGCGCTGTCATTTTGCTGCCGCTTGCTACATAATATTCGGGAGAATAAAAATTATATCCGTCAATGAGGATATGTCCTGTTTTTCTTTCTGAGATATCTGAATACACCTTATACGGCGTATCTTCGTCCTCATCTTTGAGTACAGAAACATCACACTTGCACTCATATTCGTTTTCGTCCAGAGTCACGCTGCGAAGTTCGCCTGTTTCAAGTCCGAAGTGCTTTGCTCCTTCTATAAGCTCGTAAAGCGGAAATACATAACTTTCATCGGGATCGCTTCCTTCGGGGCAGACATGATAGAAAATGTATTCGTTATACTTTTCTGCAAGATCATCGAGCTTAAATCCTTCATTGCTTATCCCTTTTTTTCTGACAACGATATATTTCTCACCTTTTGCCTCGATAGTTCCCGCATAATACCTTGTCATCGCATTTGTCAGTTCGTCTTCTGCAATGTTTCTGAATTCAAGCGAACCATAGGGAGATGCCATTGATATCTCCGCAGAACTGTATCCGCCTGTTTCTTCAATGGTGCTGAAGTAGTCAAAAACATAATTGTTCAGCTTATCCCTGATGTCCGAGATAAGTGAAGCGTCCGTATACGCAGCATTTACCGTTGCACAAGAAAATGTGAGAAGAGCCGCGCTCATGACAGACAGCGTTTTTTTGATGTACATGATGAATTCCTCCTTTTTTGCTTTTAAATCATATTATTCACAGGAAAACTCCTGTTAAAGCCTTTTCATCTGTCATACGTTCAAGTATACCATGATTATATCATCATCTGTGAAATAAATCAACTGCATAAACGAGCGTTTTAATAAATGTTTCCGCCATATCCGAACTTGCTTCGCTTTAAATATGAAAAAAGTGTCCCCTATCGGATACTATCCTTTAGAAGACACTCTGATTACATTATCGGCAAAAATGATTACGCGAACTTCTTGCCGACGCTTCTGGCAGCTGCAACACTCTCGCCCACTTTTCTGTAGCATTTAGCAGCTGTGTCATATATAACAAGTCCCACCTTGCTGTAATCGACTTTGCCGTCAGTCATGACATTATCATCAGCTTTAAGTCCCACAACCTCGGCTACAACTCTTGTCTCGCCAAATTCTTCCTGAATATCGAGAACTTTACACTCAATAGTTACAGGAAGCTGGTCAATGACAGGAGCATTCACCTTATCCGACTTTGTAACGGTAAATCCGCAGTTTTCCAGCTTATTCGCAGTATTATTGCCCGATACTATCCCTACATAGTCACAAGCTGCTATCTGGTCTGCTGTTGCATATGCAATGGTGAACTCCTTGTTAAGCTTGATATTTTCTGTAGTCTTATGTGAAGCCGAAAGGCTTACAGATATCTGGCTCATACCTATCTGACCGCCCCATGCAGCATTCATAGCATCAGGTGTTCCGTTTGCATCATAAGTACCGATAATAAGTACGGGAAGCGGTGCGAAAAATCCTTTATCAAATGACTGTTTCATAGTGTTTTCCTCCAAAACATGATTTATTCAGCGGCATGAATGCCGTTCTTCTTTACAACACTGATTAATAGTATATCACAGTATCGCTCTCAAATCAATAGGGGAACTTGGTTATAAGCCATTTTTCATTTAAACACATTGCTTATTGTCTGCTGAACACCATATCATCTGCACAGTGCTCTTTAAGATCGTTCCAGAAAAGTTTATCGCCTTCCAGTGTGAACTCAGCTGCTCCGTCCGTATATTCTACAGTTTCTGTAGGAGCTGACTCAGCGTCCTTGAATTGCAGATGAGTAAGAGTACCGTTACCGCTGCATACAAGCTTTCCGTTATCATATACAAGAGGATATTCCCATAATCCGCTGGAATCTGCACTTCCGCCCCATTTTATCATAGCTCGGAATACACCCTCTCCATTGTAGGATATATCTATAAATGCCCTTTCGCAGTTCCATGAACCGACAAATATCTCCTCAGGACCTCTTCCGTCGTCTCCTATACCACCTTCACCATAAAGCTTTACATAATGAGGAGTTCCGCTGCTTCCCATAAATATGTCCGTCTTTTCCTTTTCACCGTCGTCACCAAAGGACTGATACAGCTCACCTGAATTTCTGTACATACGATAAATATAGTTGTTTATCTCTGCATCAAACTCTCTTTTGACATATCCTCTGTCATCTACTATTCCATTCGGATGATATGCCGTGAACTTATTTTCATCAGTAATATGGAAGAAATCGGAATTCGTATCGCCGTCACGATACCAGTATCCTGACAGATCAGCACTTTCTTCCGTATTTTCAGCATCTACAGCTTCGGCAGTTGTACTTTCGGTCTTATCTGCTGTTGCGGTCGGAGTTACGGCAGTAGTCGCAGCTGTTTCCGCTTCCGCAGTCGTTGATGCGGAAGTTGACGCATTGCTCGCAGACTCAGGCTTGCTGCTGAAATCATTCTCCTTTCCGCATGATGCCAAAGCACATAATAATGATGTCAGTACCAAAAAGGTTCTTATTTTTTTCATATTCATGTCTCCTTTTATTAATTAATGTTCCCTATTTTTTCAATCAAGGTTTTTGACCTTCTATTATAAAGAACACTGCCAAAACTCAAAGTGTGACACTTGCAGAAAATTTTTTATAAATAATAAACTGCTTTTTCGCAGCATTTCAACACAAAAGTAATATATCCGCACTACTGAGGCGAATATAGTGACAAAGGGCAAAATGTCTTGATTTTTACTTACCAAAATGCTATAATACTTATATGATTTAAATATGGTTTCAGGAGGATCAATATGCAGGAGTTAAAAAGCCGTTTTTCGCGGTTTATTGAATTGATTACATCGGAGCGTTTCTTCTATTATTACATAATTACTGTAATGATATCGCTCCCTGTATTTGAGGTGTTTGACGAAACACACTCCAATCCGTTCGTTACACAGCCCATTATTGTGGAAATCGCAGGATATGTGGGAGTTTTTGCGTTTCTTTCACATTTTTTGAAGCACAAGGATATAAAGTATTATCTATCCGATCTTTTGTACTTTTTCCTGTTTATTTTTGCCGTCCTTTCGGCAGTTTTCACTCAAAACAAGTACGATACATGGCATGGATTCTACTATGACGAATGGCTGTTCAATTTCTTCGGATATTTCAGTCTGATGCTCGCAGGAACGATGATAACCGACAAACAGATGCGCAAAAATATTCTGAAAGCCTTTGTTTTCGTCACTTGCATACAAGGAGCTGTGGCAGCGTTACAGACCGCAGGCATATACATCATTGAGTGTTATTACGTTACCGAAGAAACGATGCGATACAAGATAAGTTACGGACTTACCCAGAGCTCCAACTGGTATGCAGGACTGAGTGTACTTCTTTTCGCCTGCACATCGGGAATATACCTCTTTACCAATAAAAAGGTCACAAGAAATATAATGTATTGTATCTGCATCTTCTGTTTCTACACTCTTATATCAACTGAAGCAAGACTTGCGTGGGTAGGCGTTTTTGCATATCTTGTATTCCTTATAGTTTCTTTCATTGTAATGAAGAGGAAAAAGTGGGATAAGGAAAAAATGTCGAGCATCATAAAAAGAACTTTAGTACTTGCAGCAGGTATGATATTCGTGGTAGCATTCGCTATTGTCGTATGCGGAAAGATCACACGAAGGATCGACAGAACAATGTATGAGCTGAAAGATGCTGACAGCGGCGAGATCGGTTCATTCAGAATGTATATATGGAGATTCGGCATAAAGGCTATCCCTAAATACTGGGCTTTCGGTATCGGACTTGATAATTTCGCAGATGTATTCCTGAAAAATCCCGAATATCATGAGGGCGACCTTATGCAGGCAAAGGCTCACAATGAATACCTCCATTATCTTGTTACACAAGGCGTGTTCCAGTTCATAACATACATATCTCTGCTGGTTTATACCATTGTAACAGGAATAAGAAACGTAATAAATAACAAGGACGAAGAAGAAAGATTCATCAACTGGATACTTCTCGGAATGATCGTCGGATATGCCGCTCAGGCTTTCTTCAACAGCAGCATAGTTTATATTGCTCCTTATTTCTGGATAACAATAGGAATGTGCCTTTCACATAAAAACCAGCGCTATTTTGGCTTCTCAAAAGAGAAAAAGGCTGCAAAGCAGTCATAAAACAAATCTAAAAGCATTCAAGGAAGTCATATTATGAATAAAAGGACAATTGCAGGAATAGTAACATTTGATCCCGATACAGACAGGTTGAGACAGAATATCGCTGCTATCTCAGGACAGGTAGAGGCTGTTCTTATCATAGATAACGGCTCAGCAAATATTTCAGAATTTGAAGCTTTTGATGTTCAAAATCTTATTATCATTAAAAACGGTAGTAATAAAGGCATCGCCTATGCCCTGAATCGGATGATGGAATGGGCTTACAAAAATAATTACGGCTGGGTCATAACACTGGATCAGGATTCAGTTTGTCCGCCTGATTATATCACTGCTGCAAAACCATATATGAAGCGTAATATCGGTCAGATCGTACCTTTATTATATGAGAGCAACTCGCAAAAATACTGCTACATGGACGACAGACCGAACGGAAAGCGCGTTCAGTATGTTCACAAAAGTATAACCTCAGCTTCTATAACCAGTGTTGAAGCATGGAAAAAGCTGGGTGGGTTTGACAATGACCTTTTTATAGATTACGTCGATTTTGATTACTCTATACGCCTTAGAATGAATGGTTATAGGATATTAAGACTGAACGATGTAGCGCTCGATCAGCAGCTCGGAAATTCGGTAATTCATAAAATAGGCTTTTTAAACATAAGAGTCTCAAATCATTCGGCTTTTCGCAAATACTATATATGCAGAAATATCACCATTTTTATCCGCAAGTATAAATTAAGATCACGCCCTCACTTAGAGGTATTGCGACTTTTTAAGGTACTGCTCTTTACGATACTTTTCGAGGATCGGAAAAAGGCAAAATTGAGATCATGCTTAAAAGGTCTGAAGGACGGCATTATGTATGATATTGATAAAAACAAACTTCGCTGACTGTTTCAGGCATTTTATTCCCCATTGTCATTAAATCATTAAACGTTGAGCTATTCATAACAGACAAAAGAACTCAGTCTTTGCAACTGTCAGAGTCTTTTGTCTGTTCTATTTCAAATAATATGAAAGAGGTTAAAACTCCGCTATGATAAAAATATGCATGATCGCTCATCTGAACGATCTTTCAGGCGCTAACAGATCACTGTTAAAATTAGCCAGAGAGCTTTCAAAAACTCAGGATGTAACGGTCGTCGTTCCGAGAAAGGGGCTTTTATATAACGAGCTGATAAAAAACAATATAAAGGCAACCGTTATATTATCGGGGACATGGGTCTACAAAAAAGATGAAAAGCTCATTAAAAAAATCATAAAGCGTACCCTTAACTTTTTTGCAGAGATAAAATACCGCTCATTCTTTAAAAAAGGCGGGTTTGATCTTATACATTATAATTCGTATACATACGGCACAGGAGCACTTTCCGCCTCAAAGCTTGGAATACCTTATGTATGGCATATCAGAGAGCTGCCCGAAGAAAACTTTAATCTTACTTTCTTCAACAGAGAAAAAAGCAACATGATAGTATCAGGCTCAGAATGTATCATAACCATTTCCAATTTTATGAAAAAAGCTGTTTCCGACAGATTTCCTCCAGAAAAAATCAGCGTAATATATAACGGGGTAACTACTAAAGACAATATATCCTCAGGTCTGAAAAAAGAAGACCTTTCCGATATCGTTCTTATCGGTGCTATCGCCGAAGATAAGGGAACTCTCGATGCGATAAGAGCTGTAAAGTACCTTCACGAACAGGGCATCGACAAAAAATTATACATAGTCGGAGCTGTTACGGATAATGCATATTATGAAAAAGTAAAAAACGAGATAACAGATGATATAAAGCAGAATATCATCTTTGTCGGTTACAGATCAGACCTTAAAGACTACAGAAAAAAATCGCTTTTAGCTCTGATGTGTTCAAAAGCTGAAGCGTTCGGACTCGTTACCATTGAAGCCATGAATGCAGGACAAATAATTATCGGAGCTGATACAGGAGCAACTCCCGAAATAATAAATGACGGTTATAATGGATTTCTGTACAGACAGGGAGATCATACAGACTTAGCACAAAAAATAATGGCAGTATTCAATTCTGCGGATCTTGAACAAATTTCGATAAATGCTCAGAAAACCGTCAGAGACAGCTTCTCAACCGAGAATAATGCCGCTCTTGTAAGCAATATATTGGATTCTGTAGTCAGAGCAAGGAGGAAAAAATGAGCATAGGTTTTGAGATATTGCACTATCAGACTATAGACGATACTATTGCCTGTGTTGCTTCAATTTCAGAGCATATAAAAGCTCCTGTCATCGTGATCGTTGACAATGCGTCGCCAAATCAGTCAGGTAAAAAGCTGGCTGAGCTATACAAAAACCAAAATAATATCACCGTAATATCGTCGGAGGAAAATCTCGGTTTCGCCAAAGGGAGCAATTTAGGCTATAAATACTTAAAAGAGCATTTCTGCTGCGATTTTATATGCTGTATCAATAACGATACACAGCTGATCGAAGACGGATTCGAGACTAAACTCACCGAAATATATAATGCAGAGCATTTCGGAGTTCTTGCGCCTATGGTAAGACTGAAGGACGGTTCGGTACAAAGCTTCAATCCGATATTCCATGATCTCGATTATTATCACAGGGAATTGAAGCTGTATAAGAATAACGAAAGCTTCTCGGGATATCTCAGAGCCAACGGCACGCTCCTCCGGCTAATGTTTCGCTTTCCGCGTATAATGGGAGCTGTAAGAAAATTCAGACAGCGCATAAAAAAGCCTTATTGCAGCAATATGAAAAACGTTGTCCTGCACGGCTGCTTCTTAGTATTTTCAAAGGATTACACGGATATATTCGACGATGCTTTCGACCCAAGAACATTTATGTACCGCGAGGAGGAGCTGCTGTACCTGCGGACACGGGCTTATGACTTAACAACACTATACTCCACCGATATATGTATCAGACATATGGAGAATTCTTCAACAAATGCAGTATACTCGGACAAAGAGGCAAAATATCAGTTTATGAGAGAAAATCAGATAACTTCTCTCGGAATATTGATCGGGGAGCTTCAAAAATAAATGCAAACAGAAAGATCTGTCAAGACCAATGCACTGCTGAACATCATCAAGCAGTGCTGCAATATACTGCTTCCTCTCATTACTTACCCTTATATCTCAAGAGTTGTCGGAGCTGCCTCTCTCGGACGATTCAGCTTTGCGGATTCTATAGTTCAGTACGCTATCATACTGGCGACACTTGGCGCTCCTGCTTATGCTATCCGCGAAGGCGCAAGGGTACGAGATAACAAAAAAGAGATAACGGCACTGTCAGCAAAGATATTCACCATAAATATTATTTCTATGCTCGTATCTCTGTTTGTTCTGACATTACTGCTCATATTTTCAAGCAGGATAAACAAAGAAACTACTCTGATACTGATACTCTGCATAAATATGGTATCTACCGTTCTTGGGCGCGACTGGATAAACTCAATATATGAGGAATTCCTCTTCATCACACTAAGATATATTATTTTTCAGGTACTCGCCCTGATATTCTTGTTCATGTTCGTTAAATCTCCTGACGACCTGATAATATATACCGTTATCGTTATGTTCGGAAATGCAGGAGCACAGATAGCGAATATCTTCCATACAGCAAAAATAGTCCCATACCGTATACATTTCTCGAAAGACCTGCTTGTGCATCTGAAACCTATACTTTATATGTTCGGCATCTCAGTAGCTTCTATAATATACATCAATTCAGATATCACTATACTTGGTTTTATGAGAAGCGAGCAGGAAGTAGGCGTTTATTATATTGTCGGCAAGGTCTACACTATCATAAAAGCCCTTCTTAATGCCATAATAACCGTAAGTGTCCCTCGTTTATCATACTATCTTGGCAAAAATGATACCAACGGCTACAGACAGCTTCTAAGCTCGCTGCGAATTTATCTCTACACATTTATAATACCATGTATCGTCGGACTATTTATGCTTAGTGAAAATATTCTGAAGATCATCGGCGGCAATGAGTATTCTGACGGTGTAAATGCTTTCAGACTGCTTTGCTCAGCGATGTTTTTTGCTGTTTTTGCCTGCTTTTATTCGCAATCTATCCTGATACCAAACAGGAAGGAAAACGTTTTTATGGCTGCAACTATAATCTCTGCAATTATAAATGTTATCCTGAATCTTATCTTTATCCCACTCATGGGTATCAGGGGTGCAGCTCTCACAACTCTCATTTCCGAGATCGTGGTACTGCTCATATGCTCGTACAAATCAAGGAAGCTGCACGATGATTTTGGTACAAGGGGAATGCTCCCCATAGCAGCAGGCTCGCTGTCTATTGTTGTTATATGTATTGCTGTAAAGTATTTACCGATCAATTACATATTACAGACTATCCTGTCTGTTATATGTTCGGTAATAAGCTATTCAGTCTTTCTCATAATCGGGAAAAATCAGGCAGCTGTCTCTTTCCTTTCAAAATTCTCAGGATACCTGAATAAAAAACAATAGCACATCTATAAAAATAATGCACAGGCAAAAATTGTCTGTGCATTTTTGTTTTATATCAAAGCCTGTTCAAGAGCTTTTCGGGCAGCCTCGATAATACCGTTTGAGCTGTATGTCGCACCTGAGCAGGCATCGATACCGTCAGCACTGCACTTTGAACCGATCTGCGGGATAACTTTTCCCATAGCATCGTCGAAGTAATCAGGGTCATCATCGTCAGCCCACGCTGAAATACTGGTTATAGTGTCATTTTCAATGGTAAGCTTTACATGGACCTTTCCTGCATAGCCTTCGGCTTCTGCGGTATATTCTCCGTTTTTGTATTTGTATGTAACCTGTGGTTCTGTCGGAGCATTCTCAGCTTCATGCTGCTCCTGAGCAGGCTCGTCATTGTGTTCCTGCTCTTCCTGTTTTTCCTCTTGTTTTTCTTCTTCAGAAGAAGTAGTTTTTTCGTCCTTGGCATTTGTAGTCACCGCCTCGGTCGAAGTAGTCTTTGCAGCGTCACCTTTGACCTCAGTCGTAGTTCCCGAAGTCTTTTTGCTGTCCTTTGAATCAGTTACTACTGTTTCAGTGACCACAGTTGTTTCAGGAGCAAATGTAAAGGTCGCAGCCTTCTCCTCTGTATTTACAGAAGTAGTTACAGACTTTGTGTCAGTATTGCGGGCTGTAATTCCTACAAGCATTACAGGAATAACAAATGCACCTGCACATATAGTGTTGAGTACAGCCTTTGCTTCGGGCTTTTTATTTACAACGTAATACTTTCTGATACGCATTATGGCATAGCCAACGAAAACAGCACTATAAACGAGCAAACTCAGGAAATACCCTTCCCTGCCCTTCTGAGCCTTTGGCAAAAACAGTATGAGTATATGCACATAGATACAAGCATAGAATATATACGCAAGGCGCTGGATCTTTTTCCATGTTTTTGCATTCATCTTCTTGCGTATCTTCTTGACTGACATAACTGTAAGCGGAGTCATTATCAGCACCATTGCAAGACATACGATACTTGTAATTACAAAATCCGAACCCGTTCTTCCCTTGATTAAATTTGTAATATACTGCAAACCGTATGTAATGATATGTGAGAACGTCAGTATTGCCGCAGTTATGGATAATTCGCCGCGTATCGGCATTAACTTCTTTATCGGAGCAGAACCGTTCGGCAGCGCTCCTGCCCACATGACAACTGCCCAGAACGCAGTACCAAGAGCTCCGCGCGAGAATATTCCCAGAACATAATCGCGGACAAATCTGCTTGATATAGTGATATCGGACTGAGATACCGCTATAGAACCAACAGTCAGTACGGCAGCTGTTACATAAAATGCCGCAGGACATTTTTTCAGTGGCTTATCAAGACAAAATGCGGTCAGTACCGCTATAATAATCGCTATCAAAAATAACATAAAATTTACCTCTTAACATTATTTGACCTCCGCAGCCTGAGCCGCAGAGGTCAATTTTATTGTGGAAATAATAATCAATCTTTCTTCTTTCTGAATGCAACCGCCGATGCACCTGCAAGTGCAAGAAGTGTAACAGGAATTGCCGCTCCGTTAACACCTGTTTTCGGACTGTTGTTTGAACCTGAAGTTGTCTTTGCCTTAGTTGAGGTAGTTTTAACTGTTGTTTTTGCTGTTGTTTTTGATGTAGTTGTTGTGGTAGTTGTTGCGTTTTCAGCAGACTGTGGTTTGATCTCAAACTCTAACGGTTTCTCATAACCTGTTGCTTCAACGGACAGTTTGTAATTGCCTGAACCGTCAAATACAGCAGTCTCGCCTGACTTTGCATCAAGCTTTATCTCACCTGTCTGAGGATCGATAACTGTAACTCCTCGTCTGCCTGTTGTGTATCTGTTTTCGCCAACAGTTACAGCGCTAATGTTCTTGAGATAATTAGCAGCATCGTCATCTGAAGCTCCGTCAGCCTTTACAAGCTTACCGTCAGAATACTTAACGGGTATATTGTCTGTTGTAAGTGTAAAGCTTCCCTTTATATCTGAATACTTTCCGCTTTCATCAGAAACTGTAAGAGTGTAGTTACCAGGCTTTGCGTTATTGTAGCTTACTGTATTTCCCGAAACTGTAAAGCCTTCAGCGACCTCGCCCTTTGCCTTGAAATCAGCCGGGAATGCAGAATTATCATATTTTACAGAGCCTTTTCCTGCTTTTCCGCTTTCAACTGTCAGTTTATCTGCGACCTTAACAGGAAGATAGCCATTAAGTCCCGAAAGAGTGCTGTAGCCATTGAGTGTGATAAATGTTACATCTGTGATAGTCTGTCCCTGTGAAGTCTTGTAGTGGTCAGATGAAAGAACGTTTCCGTGAGATTCCTTCTCCTTAACACCTGCACCCCATGATATAGCACCGTTTCTCCAGATATTCTCAAGAGCGCGCATACCATAGTCAGTACCTTCCTTAGTCTTGACGATAACACCGTAGATATCGCTGTTTGCAGGGATACCCTTTACGTTTATCTGATAATCGCCATAGTTTGAGCTTGTAGATACTGTCATTTCGCCGCTGAGAGTTTCCTCACCGTTTGCGTCAACAAGCTTGCCGAATACAGCTTTGCCGTTTTCAACTGTAACAGGCTTGTATGCAGCAGGCTTCTCTGAAAGCTCTTCAAAGCCAAGCTTGTCAGACAATGCTTCAAGATCTGTTTTAGCGATCTCAACAGGATAAGTTACACCAAGTATCTTTCCGCCGCCGTTTTCAGTCTCAACATTGTATGTACCTGCGGCAAGTCCGCCGTTAACCCATTTTCCGTCATCACCCATATGTCCTGTTGTGTTGCCCTTCCATTTGTTGGTAGTTGCAGATGATACTGCATCAACAGCGATGTCATTGTTAAGCTCTGCTGCGTAGAAATCAGCGTAAGGGATATTCATTGTGCCGTATACTTTATCATTGTCCGCAGCACTTGCTGAGAACGGAACAGCTGCTGCAGCTGCGATAGCTGCGGCACATATCATAGATGTGATCTTTTTCATTAATTATTCTCCTTATGCAAGCTGTGAAGCAAGCTCCTTTAATTTTGCAAGGTCGTCATCGGAAGGAGCTTCGTTTACTATAAAGCCCTCATCACCGATAAGCTCAGCGCCTGTTGCCTTTGTACGGTCATACCAGTTGCGCATCCACTCTCCGTCGCCCCAGCCGTATGAACCGAAAAGAAGTACCTTCTTGCCGCTGAGTGCATTTTCGATGCTTGTAAAGAACGGATCAAACACATCTTCTTCAAGCACTTCTGCTCCCATTGCAGGGCAGCCGAAAGCAAATGCATCGTAATCTGCTGCATTTCCGCTGAAATCTGATACTTCAAAAAGCTCTGCGTTTGCACCCTCGGCAGCTGCTTTAGCCATAGCTTCAGTGTTGCCTGTGCCGCTCCAATAAATTACTGCTGTCTTCATAAAAATCCTCCTATTTTATAGCCTGAAACAAGTCCAGACCTAAATTTAATCTATCGAACAGGATATTCCTGCAACGATCATATTCATCAAATGTATGCTGTGCTTTTTCAGCGTTTTCGTACACCTTCCAGTATCCGCAAAGGAGACAATTTTTGCCGCTGTTGCTGATAAAGCCTCTTATGTCACCGATAGGATATCCGAGAAAAGCTCCTATCTCATGCGGAAATGTCTCGCAGCTCATGTGTTCGGAAAGCTTACCGATCATTTCCTCGACGCTCATATCTGCTGTATAACCATACTCTGAAAGAAAACCGCTGACCTGCGACAAACCGAGCCATGCACTAAGCATTTTCTCATTGTAAATGTAAACGAGTGTACGCTTTCGACATTTGCAGAGCTGCAAGGCACTAAGTCCGTTTTCTGCAAGCTTTTCTGTGATCTCATGGATATATTCTGCCATTATGTCTTCATCTTTATCAAACGAGATAAGATTTGCGCATTTTACGCCAAGAAGTGTCGGAGCGCCGTGAAATGCAAGATCATTGTCTATGCTTATACGTTCAACTTCGGACATTTCTTCCTCCTTTATAGCCTGATAGCAGCTGTTTAAGAGCACTTACACTTGAGCTGTGAATGTGCTCAACAGGTACGCCGTTCTTCTCAGAGCTTTTCTTTACTGCACCAAGCATTTTATGGGAACAGGTCCCTGTGAAAACTACCATAAGATCCGGAGTGCCAAGCTTGTTCTCGAAGTCCGCAGGCATCTGGGTAAACACCTTGGACTTGTGATTGAATGATTTGCAGATATCCTGATAACGTGTCGCCATGCGGTCATTTCCGCCTACGATAACTATGCTCATAAATTCCTCCTTTGTTAGCTGTAACTAATTTACGATTTAAAATCAAGAGCCTTTATATTGGCTCCCGTTAATACTATTTTATATGTTAGTATTTTATAACACATATATAATATCATCAATTCTTACAGTTGTCAAGGTATTCAGGGCTTATTTTGTCATGTTATACACTTCTAACTTAATAAAGCAGCATTTTTTGTTACGCAGTGCTAATAAAATACATTTTCTGTGCTCAACTGCGTTCTTCAAATACTTCTTGAAAGTTAGACGAGTGAAACAATATTTTCCCCAGAATAATCGCCCTCAGAATGAACTGAGGGCGTTAACATTCTACTTATGGCATTTTCCATGCATCGCACAGTTCTCACAGCCGCAGCCGCACGAGGACTTGCCTTGCTTTTTATCTTTTATCATTCTCACTACAATAAGCGAGACTACTGCTATCAGTATCAGAGATACAACGATAGTTCCGATATTTTCAGTTAACCATGCAAGCATTTTACCACTCCTTTAAGCGTTATGCTTTCACACTTATATTGCCTTTGAACTTTGAAGCTTCCTGATACTTCTTGACAAAGAGCATATAGCACATGAATACAAGTATCAATGCAGCTGCAATAACGCCGATGATGTTGGATTCACCTGTAAAGAGTCCGCCGAACTGTGTTATCATAAGTGCGATAGCGTAAGCAAATCCGCACTGATAGATGATAGCAAATGCAGTCCATTTTGCATTGTTCATCTCACGCTTGATAGCTCCGATAGCTGCAAAGCATGGAGCACAGAGAAGATTGAAAACAAGGAACGAGAAGCCTGTTACACTTGTAAACTTAGCTGCGAGGGTCTGCCATACAGTTCCGTCGCCGCCGCCATAAAGAACACCCATAGTTCCTACGATATTCTCCTTAGCTACAAGTCCTGTGATAGATGCAACAGCTGCCTGCCAGTTGCCCCAGCCAAGAGGTGCGAATATCCAGTCGATCAGTGAGCCGAATCCTGCAAGGAGTGAGCTGTCAAGCTGATCCTCGTCAAGCATACCAAAGCTGCCGTCAACTGTTCCGAAACGTGACAGGAACCATACAACGATAGTTGAAAGAAGTATGATAGAACCTGCCTTCTTAATGAATGACCAGCCGCGCTCCCACATCGAACGAAGAACATTGCTGAGTGTCGGCATATGATATGCAGGAAGCTCCATAACGAATGGTGCAGGATCTCCTGAGAACATTGTCGTCTTTTTAAGCATTACGCCTGATATGATTATCGCAGCCATACCAATAAAGTAAGAAGATACAGAGATAAGCGGTGAACCACCGAATATTGCACCTGCGATCATTGCGATGAATGGAACCTTTGCTCCGCATGGTATGAATGTTGTTGTGATGATAGTCATACGTCTGTCGCGCTCGTTCTCAATGGTTCTTGAAGCCATGATACCCGGAACGCCGCAGCCTGTGCCAACGAGCATAGGTATGAACGACTTTCCTGAAAGTCCGAATTTACGGAACACACGGTCAAGTACGAATGCGATACGAGCCATATATCCGCAAGCTTCAAGAAATGCAAGAAGGAGGAAAAGTACCAGCATCTGCGGTACGAATCCGAGAACTGCTCCCACACCTGCAACGATACCGTCAAGGATAAGTCCCTTGAGCCAGTCGGCGGCATTCACCTTGTCAAGTCCGCTTTCAACAATAGAAGGGATACTCGGTACGAATACGCCATAATCCGCAGGATCAGGCTCTTCACCGATCCTTTCAACTGTTGCAAGAGCTTCATTGTAATCCTCGATAGTAGCTGTCTCTTCAGTTGTTTCAAGAGTCTCCTCATCCTCGACAGAGTAAGAGAATTCTCCCTCAGGAGCACTTCCGTTTTCTTCAACGTATGCGTCATATCCGTCGATTATCTGCTGTGCACCTGCGTATTCGTCGGCAATTTCGGAATACTTTGATGAGCCTATGCCGAAAAGATGAAAACCGTCACCGAAAAGATTGTCGTTAGTCCAGTCTGTTGCCCATGCTCCGGGACCTTTCATAGCGATGAGATAAACGATTGTCATTATAAGGGCGAATATAGGAAGTCCGAGCCAGCGGTTAGTAACGATCTTGTCTATCTTATCGGACGATGAAAGACTACCTTCATTCTTCTTTTTATAACAAGCCTTGATAACATCTGCTATGTAAATATAGCGCTCGTTTGTGATAATGCTCTCAGCATCGTCATCAAGCTCTTTTTCCGCAGCAGCAATATCATTTTCAATGTGTGATTTTTTATCCTCAGGTATATTCAGTTTTTCAAGCACCTTTTCATCGCGCTCAAAAACCTTGATAGCGTACCATCTCTGCTGCTCCTCAGGCATATCGTGCAGTACAGCTTCCTCAATGTGAGCTATCGCGTGTTCAACAACTCCGCTGAATGTATGCTGCGGGATAGTTTTTCCGTCCTTTGCAGCTGCTATGGCAGCCTCCGCAGCTTCATCAACGCCTGTGCCTTTAAGAGCTGATATCTCAACTATCTTGCAGCCAAGCTTCTTTGAAAGCTCATCTATTTTTATCTTGTCGCCGTTTTTATTTACGACATCCATCATGTTTATTGCCAGAACAACAGGTATTCCAAGCTCTACAAGCTGAGTTGTAAGGTAAAGATTTCGTTCAAGATTAGTTCCGTCTATTATATTGAGTATAGCGTCAGGTCGTGTTTCGATAAGGTAATTTCTTGCAACAACTTCTTCGAGAGTGTACGGTGATAATGAGTAGATACCGGGCAGATCAGTGATGATGACATCGCTGTGCTTCTTGAGCTTTCCCTCCTTCTTTTCAACTGTAACTCCGGGCCAGTTTCCCACAAACTGGTTAGAACCCGTAAGTGCATTGAACAGAGTAGTCTTACCTGCATTAGGGTTACCTGCAAGTGCTATTCGCAGTTCCATTAATATCTTCCTTTCAAGTTATTTTAACCTAACGTTAAATCAAAAGAATAAGGACAGTCATGTCCTTTTCGTTCATTCTACCTCGATAAGCTCTGCGTCTGCCTTACGAAGCGACAGTTCATAACCGCGTACCTTTATCTCAATAGGATCTCCAAGCGGAGCTACCTTACGTACAAATACTTCTGTACCTTTTGTAAGTCCCATATCCATGATTCGGCGCTTTATCGCACCTTCTCCGTGAAGCTTCTTCACTTTTGCCGTCGAACCGACAGCCGTTTCTCTAAGTGTTTTCATGCGACCACTCCCATTAAACCATAATTCTTCGAGCCATATCAGCACCGATAGCTATACGTGACTCCTTGACCTTGACAATGACGTTTTCACCGAGCACGTTTATAAGCGTGACTGTTCCGCCTACGGTAAATCCGAGAGTTTCAAGATGCTGACGCACCTCAGGATTTCCTCCCAGCTTCTTTATGGTCAGTTCCTTTTCAGGCTCTGCCAGACTTAGCGGCATCATTTTCTCACCCTTTCATCTCATTTTTCAAGAAATACCATACTATATTACATACTTAAATAGTTAGTGCTTTATAACGTTATAATAATATCACCTTCATTCAATTTTGTCAATATTCTTAAAAGTCTGTATATTAAAGTTTGTATACTATAACAAATTGTAAGCACTATATAACAAAATTTTTGGTGTTATATTAAGTTAACAATGTGCAAATATCACGCTGAAGATGCACCGTCATTTCATCGTTAACCGAATATAATAATCACCATATCAACGTACACAGCCACGCGGCAAATGCTGAAAAGAAGGGAAAAACAATGATCTTAGTGAGCTGACTCTTTATATTGAAGCCATATGAACGGAATCCCTTGCAGCCTTCTGTTTCGGGATAATAGTGCTGAAAAAAATGTGTTTTCTGTAGCAGGAACCAATCAAGAAATGTCATATCAAAAGCTTTGTAAATATACAATATTGCCACAAATCGAACGAAATACTGCCAAAAACCATAATTATTGTTTTTTCCGTTCCACACAGCCGTAACAAAAACTGCACCTATCGTCAGCATACTGAATACCAGAAGTATCCAGCCAAGAATGTGCTGTCCGTTAAATCGCTGCTGCTTCGGCTGTATAACTTCCTGAATATCCTTTGGCGCAGAGCCAAACAGCTTTTTATCCTGTATCAGAGCAACTGCTGAATACAGCATAAGCAGGATCGCAAGTATAAAAATCAGCGAAAGAAGTATCGTAAGCTGCATTTTTTCTCCTTATCCTAATTATTTTTTAGTTGCGCAGAAGTACACCATAGAACCATCGACTGCAAAATCAGTAAGTTCATAGCCCTTTTTCAAGCGCTTTTTCAGTGTCTGTACAGTATCGAAAGGAGGTGTGAACCACCCTTTCTTCACAAGAATATTCCGCACGAAAATATCCGTGACCTTCGACCTGCCTTTGATATAGAAGCAGGCTATGAATTTTCCGCCTTTTTTCAATACACGGTAAGTTTCGCGGAATGCTGCCTTTTTATCAGGAAAGGCATGAAAGCCGTTCATACTCAGCACAACATCAAAGGTTTCTTTTTTGTACGGAAGCTGTCCTGCATCGCCTTGTACGATACTTACATTTTCAAGCATTTCCAGCCGTTCACGAGCCTGCGAAAGCATATCCGCACTGTAATCAAGGCAGGTAATGTCCGCATTTCTCATAGCAGCATACTTCTTGTGTGTAAAAACAGCCGTTCCCGCAGGTACATCGAGCATTTTGCCGTGGAACTCATCAGGAATATACGAAAGCAGCTTCTCTGCGATCATGTTATCATCTACTCCGCTCCAGAATAAGCGGATATACAACCTGCTCCACCATTTGTCCTGCGTCAAAACATCATCGTAAATTCTCTGCGACTGCTTGTAGGAGCTTGTGATACTACTATACTGCCTTTGCATATTTACATCTTTTCTCGCAACACAGTGCAAACGACAAAAACCTCTTTTTTCAAACAGCTCCATGCGAAACCCTGCATTATCACACAGTCTTTTTACGTCATCTCTGCCGTAGACCCTGACATCTCCCTTTCCTGCAAGATTTATCAGCGGCATTTCAATGTTATTGCAGAACCAGCGAACTGCCGCCGAACTCATTGTCATATCGCGCAGTACAAATCTTCCATTCGGACGAAGTACCCGATACACACTATTGAAAAATGCCTGCGGATCAGGATAATGATGAAAGCTCTCACAGCATATCACAACGTCAAACGAGTTTTCAGCAAACGGCAGTTTTTCACAGTCACCGACAACAAACTCTACGCCTTTCATATTTTTTCTTTTTGCAACTTCTATCATCTTTGGCGTAAGATCAATACCTGTATAATTTTTTTCAGGATATTTTTCATACAGCAGCGAAATCATCGGACCCGTTCCGCAGCCGCAGTCCAACAGATCGGTAAACGGTTCCTTTTCAAGCTCTGCCAGAACGTCAGGATAGTCCTTTTTGCACATATTGTACACACCTGCATTATCAGATTCGTATATTTCGGCAGCTTTAGTGAACTCCTTTACTGATAAACTTTTATATTCCTTGCTTGTCATAATTGCTCCTTTCTGTTATCCGAGTGTCACATCAAGTATCATCATAAGCGTAAAACCAAAAGAAAAAAGTATAACACCGATATTGGAATGTTCACCCTCTGACATTTCCGGTATAAGCTCCTCTACGACCACGTATATCATTGCGCCTGCGGCAAAACTAAGAAGATACGGCATGATCGGTATAAGCTGACTTGCAAAAAATATCGTAAGAAGTGCACCTATCGGTTCAACAGCTCCCGACATCACACCTCCTGCAAATGCTTTGCTCTTACTCTTTCCCTCTGCATGAAGCGGCATGGAAATAATAGCTCCTTCAGGAAAATTCTGTATCGCAATACCAAGTGCAAGAGCAAATGCACCTCCTGCAGTCATATCCGCAGAACCTGTCATAAAGCCTGCATAAACTATTCCGACAGCCATTCCTTCAGGAATATTATGCAGTGTTACCGCAAGCACCATCATTGTCGTCCTGGCAAGCTTTGAAGGCAGTCCCTCCGCTTCCTCAGAGTTCATATGCAGATGCGGTATCAGGCTGTCAAGCAGCAAAATAAACAGTATACCGCACCAGAATCCGACAACCGATGGCAGAAAAGCGAGTTTTCCCATTTTCTCTGACATATCCATTGCAGGAATGATAAGACTCCATATGGAAGCAGCTGTCATAACTCCTGCGGCAAATCCTGTCAGAGCTCGCTGGACAATTCGGCTCAGATCACGCTTCATAAAAAACACACAACCTGCACCTGCCGCTGTTCCTATAAAAGGCAGCAGCAGACCACTGATAACTTCTTTTTGCATGGTTTACAACTCCCTCACAGAAAATATTTTTCGGCTTACTTTTTCAATTTACGATCTCATCAAACGCAGACTTACAGCACGAATTGAAGTATTGTATTACATTTACAATTTACAGGATAATATTCCAAATGATGAAAGATAAGCGTCTTACGATTGAAGAATATTTGTTAGCTTCTACAAACTAATTATATCATATCATTCCACTGTTTTCAAGTCCAATATATCTCCCTATAACTGAATCTTCAAAAAGTTTGTAGCATATAACAATATATTGATCTTATAATATCAAAAACATCAATATTTCGCCAAGAGCATTTATGTTTGACTTTTTCTTACTTTCCTGATATAATATTAATATGTTATATAAATTGCACTTTTTTTAATAAAGGAGAAACAAAAATCATGCAAAAGAAAATTATACTATTCGCTTGCTGCTTTATGTGTGCAGGTTTGATCGCTTGCGGCACCCAAACTGAAAATACTAATGTTACGCAAAATGAATCAAGCTCCACAACAGAAGCTGTACAGACAAGCAAACCAACAGAAACTACTCAGAATACTCAAACTAATGACACTCTGCCTGAGCAAACCGAGGCTGCTCAGCCCGATAAAACCGAGACTGTTCAGGCAAATGCCACTTTGTCCGAACAAATCGAAACTACTCAGCCAAACATAATCGATAATACCACAGTCGAACAAAGCGAAAATCCATCAGATGCCCTTACAGAAAATCAGGCACTGGAGGCTATCAAAAAATATTGTTTCACTAATAATCCCGAATTAAAAAACATGGTGGATTCAGGTGAAACCACGATATATTGGTCTGTTACAACAAATGATGCTAATGAGATAGTTGTTTTGTACAGATCCTATACAGGCGCACAAACGCGATATTACATTGATCCGATTTCAGGAGAAGCATATGCTACCGAGCTTGTTCCGGGAATAATAGATGAGGAACAACGTACCAACGAAAAGGTTAATGTAAGAAACTACTTAACATAACGTTTTTCTGATTTAGCAAATTGATCGCATAATATAAACGTAAGCGTCAAATAAACCGCGTTCCATAAGATACAAACCTACCCTCGCCAGTGGCGAGGGTAAACTTTATCAATTATTCCACGGTAGAAGTATCGCACCTGCCGGATTTGAGAACAGGTGGGTCAGATACTTTTCAACATCCATACCGTTAGCCTGTGCTGTTGAAATTATCGAATACAAAAGCGCACTACATTTTGCACCGCGCTCAGTATTATTGAAGAGCCAGTTCTTACGGCCTACGGTGAATGGTCTGATAGCGTTTTCAGCTCTGTTGTTGTCGATAGGTACATCGCCATCTTCAAGGAATGTATACAGATATTTCTTTTCATTGAGAGTATACCTGACTGCGTCAACGAGTTTATTCTTACCGCTGACCTGAAACTCTTCAGCCCATGCAAAGAAAGCATCAAATACCTTTAATTTAGTATATGGATTTGTTTAAACTCTATTACACACTTTGAAACTATTTGGTAAGTGTCAAATAAACCGCGTATCATAAGATACAGAAACGCAAGGATTTTTTTGGTATCTCCTGGGATGCGATTTACTTAATGCTTACGACGTTTACATATCAACTATCCAATTTCCTTGATAGCTCAATATCAAGTTCTTTAACCTTTTCTAAGCATTCGTTGTAATTCTTTTTAGCAATACTCATTGATAATTTTCTATCGTTACTATCTCTGTCGCCTTTGTCGTCATATACAACAACAAATTCGACAATTGCATTGGCGAGAGCGGAATAGGCTTCCGCCCAGTCATGCAGTTTTATGCTTGCTATTGAAAAGTCTGTTTGTTCAAGAAATAGTTTTCTAATCTCTATTCTTAAGTTCTTTACTCGGTTTATAAACTCGACTTCACTAATGGTTCCGTTTGCATATGCGCTATAGTAATTTAAATACTTTTCAGCGTCTATTATCATTTTATATATACAAGTGCGGTATGTTTCTATCAATGAAGTATCTTCCGAAGTATTATCATTAATAAATTTTTTCCCAAAAAAGTAACCTTGCAATTCTTCAACCAAAATGTCATCTATAATTGAAGAACGGTTGTTTTCTCTATACCAATTTCCTTTATCTTGATTTTCATCAACCCATGTACTCCTGAATGCATATGTCCCATTAATAACATCTTCTTCATCATAACCATAATATGCAAATATAATGTTATTAGGTTTTCCTTTCCACCTCTTTTCACTATTTGGGCTGGCAAATACATCATAATGAATAGCCTCTTTATTGATTTCATTAGCTATTTCTGCAATATCCCTTTTTTCACAAGGAAATCTGAGGATTATTTTTATACCTATTCGCTTAATATTGCCGCCCATAGGTTTAACAGAATAAATAATATATTGATCTGTTTCTTTGTATATCTTCTTTGTAAAATAAGGTGTATACTTTTCTACATTGAAGTAAATTGTACCCACAATGCTGGAACGAAATGTACAATGCTGCTTATACTTATCTTCAAGTTTTTTGTTATCAATATACGCAAGTCTGTCAACATATTCTTTAATATCTTCGAGTGACTTCCTTCCTTGTTTTATCAATGAACGTGCAGTAAACGCATCATAAATAATTCGAGTATATCTACTCAATTGTCTATTGTTATCGAAGCAGGAATTTTCATAGAAACTACATGAAGCCATTATTGCACACCCATGACCTACAAACTGGTCTGCAGTTTCATATATATCAATCGGAGAAGAAAGGGAAATACCTGCATTTCCTGAGTGACAACAGTCAAGAATAACTATTTTATTTTTGCAAGGAATACTATCTATGACAGAAATCAATTCTTTAACAGATACCTTTGCGTTGCTGAAAATAATATAGTTTTCATTTTTTTCATTTGATCCGTGTCCTGAAAAATAAAAGATAAATGTATCCGATTCTTCAATTTTTTTCAGAACCTTACAGAACAACGATTTGAAGTCTTCCAGTTTAACAATTTTGTTTTCACCAATAGAGTAGATGTTTTCCGACTTTACAGTTAAGCCAAATACCATCGCCTCTTTTATTGCTTGAATATCATTGTAGCATAGCGGAATGTTATATCGTGGATTATCATATTCACTTACTCCTACAACAAATGATTTAATCATAAGCTTTCTCCTTTTATTTTTTCTTGCATATGTATTTTACTTCGTTTTTATTGAAAATTCAATACATTATAATACTCAACGAATCGCTTATACATATTATCGATATAGGTCTGCAGCAGATATATAAACTTCGGATAAACCATAGCGAGCTGCTCGCGGATTACGACATAGTAATTAAACGCAATTAACCAGTTCTATCCTCACCGATCTCCGTCATATCAGAACCACATTTTTCACATTTAGGATCGTCTTCTTTATGTAATACCTCTTCAAAAGGCAATCCACTCATCCAGTCATCATGGGTGCGCTTTTTCTTGCGCTTATGCTCAGGGACAGTAATAGCATCATCTGCAACAGGACTGCTCTGATTATCATTTACAGAAAAGAATGAAAGCTGCGTATCATTTCCCATGATCACAGAAGTTTGTTCAGTTTTTCTTCCGAAAAACTGTTTCTTCAGCCAAGTAAGTTGTTCCTGTGCAAGAGCAAGTTCTTCTTTAAGAACAGCATTTTCGTTCTGGAGAGCAGCATGATCTGCAACTAATTTTTGAATATCATGCTCAGACATACTGCGATCCTCAATTCGTTTTATGATACATATATTATACCATAAAACTGCCGAAAAATCAAGAAATATCAAAGAATTTCCTTAATACAATATGCTCGGTCTACCTTCCTGTATTGCTTTGGGCTGCTCGATTTTCAAGCCTTCCAGAAGCCAGCGCCTTTGCTGTGTTGTAAGAAGCAATGCTTCTGTTTCATTGCGAGGCCATTGAAACCTGCCGTTATCAAGTCTTTTGTACAGAAGCAGAAATCCGTCGCCTTCCCATAGAAGTCCTTTAATGCGGTCACAGCGTCTGCCACAAAACAAAAACAATGCCGTACTATATGGATCAAGCTGTAACTGTGCTTTTACTATCATTGCAAGTCCGTCTATCGAACGTCGCAGATCGGTATACCCTGTGACGATGTATACCTGCTTATCCAATGACAGATCATTCAGCATAATTCATGTACTAATGCAAGCAAAGTATCTGCTGAAATATCTGCCGGAAGTGATATCTGCAAGCCATTTTTCTCAATACGAATATCTGAGTTTGATCTTGGGACAACTACAGGTACTATTGCCGGTTCAGATTTCAAACACTGCTCCCGAACTTTACGAAGACGGTAGTAATATGTCTTAATATTGATCCCGTTCTGAGCACAATACGCTGTTACGGTCATACCGCTTTCCTGCTGTGCTTTGATCTGCTCTATCCATTCCTGCAGCTGAACATCGCGCTTGACTGTGGTAATAGCTGTCAAGCGAGATGTACAGCTTCGTGACTGGGCAGCACAGATCGCAGCGCAGCAGGCAAGCGGGATGACGGTGCAGAAATAGTGTGCCGAGAACGATATCAATCCCAAGACCTACTATTATCATCTGCGGAAGCTCCGTGAGAAATGCGTGGCATCTGCACCGGCTATCGTACCTTTGGGTGTACCCAAATACACATCAAGCATTCATATTGAGAAGGACGGCATACAAATCTCATTGCCTACGGATATTCCGGCGGAAACGCTGATCGCTCTGGTACACGAATTATGCTGAATGATTTACCAACTGATCAGCAGACGTACATTGTTACGGGATACACCGATCTCCGGCGTTCGATCGACGGCCTGGCAACGATCATTCAGGCACAGCTGCAGCTTGATCCGTACAGCACTGCATTATTCCTGTTCTGCGGAAGACGGTGTGACCGCATCAAAGGCTTGCTCTGGGAAGGCGATGGATTTCTGCTTCTGTACAAAAGACTTGATAACGGCAGGTTTCAATGGCCTCGCAATGAAACAGAAGCATTGCTTCTTACAACACAGCAAAGGCGCTGG